>JGI24712J26585_10001858_pt1 | contig 17705 bp, 15 predicted proteins | sample BioPla3DNA2_FD_26585 | JGI IMG/M metagenome (IMG submission 26585) | reverse complement strand
TAATTATAGTCATATATTGTGGAAGCCATTTAATTTCATGTTGTCGAATAGTTTGAGTTTTCAATATTTTACTAAACACAATATAGGAATCAGTGTATTTGCCGCATACCATACAGGTTTATTACAAGTAACAAATACTTATATTACTTTTAAAGAAAATAAGTATATAATAACTGATGTGCTTGCAACTCGCGGATCTTATTTTGAATTCGGTTTGGAGTTAGGATACCGCTATAAACGATTATCTCCAAAAAAATAGATTGTTTTAAGAAAGGGCTTATAAAAACACGGTATATTATTGTCCGTTAATTGGCATAAATCTTTTTTTATCCATACAAAAACACTAAGGTTTTTCGTTTACTTTTGCAGTATTCAACAAAAAAGAAAAAAATGTCGAAGGTGCCACTTTATATCAATAAAAGCAAAGCCCTTGCTAATGGACAGGGGGCTTGTGTACTAAGCGGTGCCGTAATAGTAAAAAACGAGCAAGAAATATATGCTACCGCAGCCACAACATTAAAAGACGACGACCCTACAGCCCATGCAGCCGTAATAGGCATACGCAAAACCCGATTAAAACAACGCACTTTTCAACTTATTGATTACGAAATATACCTTAGCGAAAAACCTTGTCCGATGTGTTTACTCGCTATCTTTCAAGCCGGAATAAAAAAGGTGTATTATCAGGGAAAAGAAAAAATAGAAGAAATTAATTTAACAAACGACTATTTGAAAAAAGCATATACAGTAATAAAACCGTAGCTGTTGTATGCTGTAATTGCTTTATCTTTTATAATATTGTTTCGGTTTGTATTCGTATTTCGGCAAGGGTTTATCGGGATTTCGTCCTTGCACATCCGGCTTAAAATACCATCTTCCCTCTTTTTCGATAAAAGCATCGTTCAAACTCGACTCCGCCACATAATATTGACGCACATCTTTTAAGGATTCTTCCATAGGAATCAACCTATTAAAAATAATCATAGGGGTGTAAATGGTATCTACACGATAAGTATATCCTTTTCTGCTTTTTTTAGTCGAACGCTGCGTATAACTTTGTTTGTCATAAGCAAGGTTTAAATTTGATTTTTTAGCATACTCAAAAATAATTCTTGCAGGTTTTCCTTTGCCGAAACCACGAAATATATAAGCTCCAAAAACAGGTGCTCCTCTGCTATTTAAGCTGATAACATCAATAACTTTGTATTGTGAAAAAAGAGTTCCGCCGTTCCAGCCCAAAAGTGTGTAATACTTTTTTTTGTTAATCGTTGTTTGTATCAGTTCGTAATAAACCGCTCCAAACCACGATAAATAATCCAATGTTTGCGTAGCATGTATCCCCAGCAACTGCCATTTATCGGTAAGTGTATAGACTACATAACGTTCTTTTTCTTCATTATAGGCTTGCAGAAAGCCGAAATGTTCGTGTGTTCCGTCGTTATCTATTAAATACCAAGTGAGAATACGTATTTTCTTATCGGGCGATGTTAAGACAGAAATCGTTTTCAATGAGTCGAAAGCATAATTAATCGAATTTTTTTGCTGCAAGGCTTCTTCCATCAAAAAAAGCAATTGTTCGTTTTTTTGGTATTTAATAATTGTATTTTGTTCGAGCAAAATTTCTTTATGCAATTTGACAATGGAATCTTCAAACGCTTTATACATTTCTTTACGCTGTGAGTAAGAAGACATTATAAAGAAACAAGCTATAAAAAAAAATGCTAAACCTTTTTTCATTAAAAAAATATTTCAATTTTAACAACGTACATACGTTCTTATTTAGTATTTAAGTAGTTTTGCAAAGATAATTAAAATAATAACAAATGACACTTAATGAAAGAATAGAAGCTTTTAGTCGACTTGGTAATATTCTGATAGACAAAGATAACTATCAAAACAATAATTCTTTTCCTCATTTAAGCGACGTATTAAAAAAATGGGAAAATTGCATTAACAATGAATATATTTATAATTCATGGTTTATTCCCGAATTTATACAAGAGGCAATCAAAGGAATTATTTTTATGCTCGATAAAGATAAATTGCAGCAATGGACAGCATTATATCCTGATTTAAAAAATAAAACAACGAGTAATCGCATTGGGGTCATCATGGCAGGCAATATTCCTATGGTCGGATTTCACGATTTTTTATGTGTGCTGCTTGCCGGCGATGTTTTTATAGGAAAACTTTCTTCTAACGACAAGCATTTACTACCGTTATTAGCTGAAATTCTATGCGTTATAGAACCTCGTTTTAAAAAATCCATTGTTTTTACCGAAGACAAAATACAGTCTATCGATAAAATTATTGCCACCGGCAGTAATAATTCGATGCGGTATTTTGATTTTTATTTTTCAAAATATCCTTCTATTTTGCGAAGTCATTGCAATAGCATAGCCATTCTTAACGGCAATGAAAACGAAAGCGATTTACAGGCTTTGAGCAACGATATTTCTTTGTATTTCGGATTAGGATGTCGCAGTATTTCAAAACTATACGTTCCTCACGGATACGATTTTACTCCTTTATTTACTCATTTAAATCGTTTTAAACCTATTTTTGAAATGCACAATGCCTATATGAATAATTTGGAATACCAAAAAACCGTACATTTAATCAATCGGATTCCTTTTTTAGACCAAGGTATTTGGCTTTTTAAAGAACATACTTCTCCTGCTTCGCCTATTAGCATTGTTCATTATGAATATTATGATAAGCTTCATCGCATTTATGAAAACTTAGCTGCTCAATCGGAAGAACTGCAATGCAAAGTCTGTTATACCGTCAAGGATAATGACTGCATAGGTTTTGGACAAGCACAATATCCCGATTTATGGGATTATGCCAATAAAAAAGACACAATAGCGTTTTTATTAGAAAATAAGCAATCGTTATGATTAAAATACAAAATATCACAAAATCTTATCAGTCATTAAAAGTACTGAAAGGAATAGATTTAGAAGTTAAAAAAGCAGAAATTGTTTGTTTAGTAGGTGCTTCAGGTGCAGGCAAATCTACGCTACTGCACATTATGGGTACCCTTGATAAACCCGATACAGGCACTGTTTTTATTAATGGCGAAAATGTATCATTATTGAATGACAAAAAGTTATCGGCTTTTCGCAATCGGCATATCGGTTTTGTTTTTCAATTTCATCATTTATTACCCGAATTCACAGCAATAGAAAACGTAGCTTTACCGGCAATGATTGCCGGCAATAGTCGCAAACAGGCTTTAGAAAAAGCCAAAAACATATTGGGTATATTGAATTTAAGCGATAGATTAGAACATAAACCTTCTCAGCTGTCGGGCGGCGAACAACAAAGAGTGGCTGTTGCCCGTGCCTTGGTCAATAAACCTTCCGTTGTTTTCGCCGATGAGCCTTCGGGAAATCTTGACTCACAAAATGCACAAGAACTGCATGCTCTGTTTATGTCGTTGAGAAATCAATTACAACAAACCTTTGTTATTGTAACACATAACGAAAGTTTTGCCTCTATGGCTGACCGTAGCATTTTTATGAAAGACGGCTTATTGCACGTGTAATTTCCGATTTACTCGGAAATAGTCGTTACGTTTTCAATTATTTCTCCTTTTTCGTTATAATAAACACTCCTTCCGACGGCTTTACTTTGCCGATATTCGCGTGTTTGCACTAACTTTCCTATGTTATTATACCGTTTCAATATTCCTTCGCCCATTTTAAAATCTCCTTCCCCGACCAAAAAGCCTTCGCTGTCGAAATATTGCCACAATCCATTGTATTGGTCTTCTTTGTAAGCTCCTTTTATTTGTACACTTCCGTCTTCGTAAAAGTAATAAAAATCTCCGTTTTTCTTTCCGTTTTCATATACATAGAAAGACAATAAGTAACCATTGTCATTGTACATAAATGAAGTGTCAACCAATATCCCATGATTATAATTATCAATGCTTTCTATTCGTCCGTTCGCATAATAACGTATCATTTTACCGTGTAACAATCCTTTTTTATACGATATTTCAAGTTTTACTTTCCCATTTCTAAAATACCATTTAGCAATTCCATGTGTTTTTTGACGACAGTAGCGAACTTCGGATTCAATGTTTCCTTCAGGATAATAAGTTGTCTTCACTTTGCAACATCCGCCGATTGTCAGTAAAGGAAGTAGAAAAAAAACAAGGATTTTTGTAAAACGTAACATTATAAAAATATTTTTATGCAAATATCGTAAAAAAAACGGAATTTAAAAACGGAAAAAATAAGATTATTAAATTTTGAAAAACTTATTAAAACATTTTCATCTGCATTGAATTATATTGTAATTTTGTCGTCCAAGTCTTCGTAGCTCAGCTGGTAGAGCAATTGACTCTTAATCAATGGGTCCGGGGTTCGAACCCCCGCGAGGACACCAACTTATCCAAGTGATTGATTGCTTAATAAATCAATCATTTTTTTTGCAATCAAAGAAGAAGTATTGCCGTCGCCCAATTTTTCATGCATTATTTTATATTCATTCAGCATTTCTTTACGGTCTTCTTCCTTGTATATGATTTTTCTTAACTCCTTCAGCAGCAAGGCTTCATTCATATCGTTTTGTATTAATTCTTGCACTATTTTTTTCTCTGCAATCAAATTAACAAGCGAAATATAGCGAATGTTTTTAATTAACTGCTTAGCTATCAGATAAGAAAAATAATTACCTTTATAACAAACCACTTGAGGAACATCAAAAAGAGCCGCTTCCAAGGTTGCCGTTCCCGAAGTAACCATAGCGGCATAACTATGGGCTAAAAGAGAATAAGTCTGATTGTAAACAATTCGAATCGATTCGTTGTTGACAATGTCTTCGTATAGATTTTTTAAATGCTCTACCCCCGCTATCACAAATTGATAATCCTTTATTTGCTTGCTTACTTCTATCATTACTTTCAGCATATTTTTAATTTCTTGTTTGCGACTTCCGGGCAGAATAGCAATAATAGGTAAGGTATTTAACCGATTGTTTTCAATGAAATTTTTATCAACAGCACTGTTTTTTATTGCATCTAATAATGGATGTCCGTGATAATGAACATTTATATTGTAAGAAGCATAAAATTCTTTTTCAAAAGGAAGAATAACAAACATTTGGTCTATATTGGCTTTTATTTGCTTCACACGTGAAGTGTGCCAAGCCCATATTTGAGGCGAGATATAATAAAATGTTTTTATCCCTTGTTGTTTTAAGAATTTTGCTATTCGCAAATTAAATCCCGGATAATCAATAAGTATTACAACGTCCGGACGAAAAGCAAGAATATCTTTTTTACAAAATCGAATATTTGCCAATATTGTTTTCAAATTGCGGGCAACCTCAACAAAACCCATAAAAGCCAAGTCTTTATAGTTTTTAACGACATCGGCTCCCTCTTGTTGCATTCGTTCACCTCCCCACGCCCTTATTTCAGCATTCGAATCATAATTGAAAATATGTTTTATCAGATTAGATGCGTGCAAATCGCCTGAGGCTTCGCCTGCAATAATATAGTATTTCATAGAGTTATTGCAAAAAACTTGTTAACGGACTGCTGGCTTCGGCACTGTCGGACATAGCAGCTAAACGAGCTTTGTATGCCATACGACCTGCTTGAACAGCCAATTTAAAAGCTGTAGCCATTTCTATCGGATTGCCTGCAATGGCAATAGCGGTATTGATTAGGCAAGCGTCAACTCCCATTTCCATTGCTTCGGCAGCATGCGAAGGCGCTCCTATGCCTGCATCAACAATTACCGGCACATTGGCTTGCTCAACAATTATTTCAATCATATCTCTCGTTTTCAATCCTTTATTTGTTCCTATAGGCGAACCTAAAGGCATTACGGCAGCAGCACCGACCTCTTCTAATAATTTACAAAGAACAGGGTCGGCTTGAATATACGGCAATACGATAAAACCCATTTTTACCAATTTCTCCGTTGCCTTCAATGTTTGAATCGGATCGGGAAGAAGATAACGAGGATCGGGATGGATTTCTAATTTTAACCAATTGGTTTGTAGAGCTTCTTGTGCAATTTGAGCAGCGAAAACAGCCTCTTCGGCATCGCGAGCTCCCGACGTATTAGGAAGAAAGGTAATGTTTTCATGAAAAATATGTTGCAACATATCATCTTCTTCGCTATTATCAGCATTCACACGCTTCAAAGCAGCAGTTACCATTTCGGTTTCAGATGCCGATATGGCTTTTTGCATTATTTCGTTAGAGCTAAATTTGCCTGTCCCTAAAAATAAACGTGAATGAAATGTCTTATTTGCGATAATGAGTGTATCCATAAATGCTTTTTTTTAATCTCTGCAAAAATAATCAAAATTGTGAAAGAAATGAATACTATCTCAAAAAGTATACAAATAAAAATGAAACTTACCCATCTCACTTTCTCTTATTTCCTAATTTTGAAGCTATTCGTTTAAAGTCAACCGGCAAAGAAATATGAATCTTTATTTGCTTTTTCTATTGTAAAATTTTATATTTTTGCAAATCAAATTAAAATACTGAATGAATACGATTGTAATTACAGGATCCGCCGGTTTTATTGGTAGTTGTTTACTACAAAGATTAAAAGAAGAAGGATATTCAAAAATAATTGTCGTTGATGATTTTTCAAACGCAATTAAAATGAAAAATCTTGAAAATAAGCCCTATATAGAAAAAATAAATCGAAACGAATTCTTTCTTTGGATAGAAAAAAATTATTCATCAATTGATTTTATTGTCCATATAGGCGCCCGCACCGATACTACGGAAACCAATTGGGATGTACTCAACGAATTGAATCTTACCTACTCGAAAAAAATATGGCAACAGGCTGTACGCTATCGGATTCCGATAATATATGCTTCGTCAGCAGCCACTTATGGATTAGGGGAACATGGATATAAAGATAATCACGAGATAATCGAACAACTTCAACCTTTAAATTTATACGGTATTTCAAAAAATGAATTCGATAAATGGGTGCTTCAACAAAAAGAACGACCTCCTTTTTGGGCGGGATTGAAATTTTTTAATGTTTACGGACCTAACGAATACCATAAAAATCGTATGGCTTCGGTTATTTTTCATGCTTATCATCAAATTAATAAAAGTGGAAAAGTCAAACTATTTCGTTCTCACAACAAAAACTATAAAGACGGCGAACAATTAAGAGATTTTGTTTATGTAAAAGATGTGATTAATGCAATTGTTTTTCTCATAAAAAATCAACCTTCGTCGGGAATATATAATCTCGGCACCGGTCAAGCTCGCACTTTCAACGATTTAGCCATTGCCGTTTTTAAAGCAATGAATAAAAAAATCACCATCGAATACATTGATACACCAATAGATATACGCGATAAGTATCAATATTTTACCGAAGCGGATATGAATAAATTAAGAGGCATAGGTTATGACACTCCTTTCAGCTCGTTGGAAGACGGAATTACCGACTATGTTAAAAATTATCTTATTCCTAATAAATATTTGTAAAAAAATTAGGGATTAAAATAAACTTTAAATGATTACCGTCAACAATTTATCTATTTCTTTTTCCGGAATTCCTTTGTTTCAAAACATAAGTTTTGTCGTTGCCGATAATGAACGCATTGCTTTAGTAGAAAAAACGGCGTCGGCAAAACCACTTTATTAAAAATTCTTTCCAAAGAATTACAAGCCGATGAAGGCGATATTGTTATAACAAAGGGACATAGAATAGGCTATTTACCTCAAGAAAAGAATCTCACAACCCATAAAACGGTATGGGATGAAACTTTAACAGCCTTTGATGAAATAAAAAAAATAGAAACAAATATAGAACACTTAACCCATGAACTTACTAAGACTACAGACTATGAATCAGAATATTATAATGATTTATTAAATAAACTCAGCGAATTAAACAGTCGTTTTGAATATGTAGGTGCTAATCGCATTGAGTCGGAAACGGAAAAAGTATTATTGGGATTAGGATTTGATAAAACAGATTTTTATCGTCAGTTAAACGAATTCAGTAGCGGTTGGCAAATGCGCATCGAATTAGCTAAAATTCTTTTAAAAAATCCGGAAATCATTCTTTTAGACGAGCCGACCAATCACTTGGACATAGAATCCATACAGTGGTTGGAAAACTTTTTGCAAAATTATGCCGGCATCGTCATTGTAGTTTCACACGACAGAACTTTTATAAACAAAGTATGCAAACGCACTATCGAAATTACTTTAGGAAAAATAGAAGATTATAATTGTGATTATTCCACTTATGTACAAAGACGTCAGGAACGCATTGCACATCAAAAACAAGTTGTGGAAAATCAACAAAAAGAAATCGAAGCCATCGAACAATTTATCGAACGTTTTCGCTATAAAGCATCGAAAGCCAAGCAAGTACAAAGCCGTGTGAAAATGTTGGAAAAAATGGATATTCTACAAGAAGAAGAAATAGACAGTTCGCATATTCATTTTCTTTTTCCTCCGGCACCCAATTGTAATCGTGTCGTTTTTGAAGCCGAAAATCTCTCTAAATCCTATGGTAATAAATTGGTTTTAGAAAAAGTAAATTTTGTTATCGAACAGCGAGAAAAAGTCGCTTTTATTGGAAAAAACGGTGAAGGTAAAACTACCCTAATGCGTATTTTACAAAAAGAAATTGATTTAAGCAGCGGAAAATTACATAGAGGCGAGCTTGTAAAAATAGGATACTACGCTCAAAATCAAAATCTTATGTTAAATCAAAATAAAACCGTTTTTCAAACAATGGATGATATTGCCGTAGGGGACATTCGGCTTAAAATTCGAAATATCCTCGGCAGTTTTTTATTTACAAACGAAGATGTAGACAAAAAAGTCGGCGTTTTATCAGGGGGCGAAAAAGCCAGACTTGCACTTGCCAAACTATTGCTCGAACCTTACAATGTTTTACTACTCGACGAGCCTACCAATCATTTGGATATGCAATCAAAAGACATATTGAAAAATGCTTTGCTTCGTTACAATGGAACGCTAATTTTAGTATCGCATGACCGCGATTTTCTTCAAGGACTAAGCAATAAAGTTATTGAATTTAAAAATAAAAGCATTAAAGTACACTTAGGCGATATAGACGATTATTTAGAAAAAAGAAAAATCGAATCCTTACAATTGTTGAATACTAAAAATGTTTCAACCGCTTCAAAATCCCCTACTGCTAATTCCGAAACTAAAAACCGATGGGAACAACAAAAACAAAAGGAAAGTGATTTACGCAAAATCACAAAGCAAATTGAAAACATTGAAAAAGAAATTCAGTCGCTCGAAACGGCTATAGAAGAAATGAATCGAAAATTAGCTATTCCTGAAAATCATTCCAATGAAATTGCTTCTCGGGAATTGTACCAAGAATATCAACTCTTACAGCAAAAAATGGACAAGTCTATTGCAAAATGGGAAGACTTATGCAAAAAGCATGAACAATTAAAAAATCAATGAGTTTGTTTCACGAATTTTGAAACGGCAACTCCTTTTTCATTTTTAATTTTCACTATATACATGCCTTCAGGTAAAAATCCTATATGTAAAGATTCGGCTTCGGTGTTCAATTGTTTATGCAATAACTGTTTCCCATATAAATCATAAATATAAACATCCGACAACAAATCCATTCCTGATAATGTAATAAAATCAGATGCCGGATTTGGATAACATGTTATATTCAATGCCGTTGCAGAAACTATAGAAGCAGGGTCTTCTATATCATAAGTATAAATCGTATCTGTTAAATACTGTTGCTCCCCGTCAATATTTTCTGCACGATACACATATTCTTGACGAGAATGTTCAACAAACTGCCCATTTGATTTATTAAGCTCAAGAGATGAAACTGTTTTTACTTTTCCGTTTTCATTGTAAGTATATCTCATTTTTTGTTCTGTCATCATATCTTCGTAATCTTCTCCAAGATATTCAGCCAAAAGCGGATGCACATTCGGATAGATATATGTTTCAATTAATTTAGATGAAGCATCAAATGTTTGTTCCGCATTCATAAGCGATAACGGCATACCAGCCATCACTATGCTCATAATCATTTTAATGCAATTTTGTTTCGTATCGTATTCATAGGTAAGTTGAAAATCCATTGACATACCATCCATATCTTCACTTAAGATGAGTTTAGTCGGATTTTTATATACATTATAGGTATATTTCCCCGCTATACTTTTTATCCAGTCTTCATTTTCCCATGAGAATATGTGAAAAGAATCACATTTATATGCTCCAACATTCAATAGATAGGTTGCTCCCGGTTCTTCTGTTCCCATACTATCTTCTACTCCATAATAAACAACTTTAATATAAGGAACTGCTTCTGTTCCATAATATTCATAAGATGTTATCGTAATTTGCTTATTTTCATAGAAATAAATCTGTGCTTCAGTTGTGTCATCATAAGCATCAAGAATAAATACTTCTTTTTTTGTCCCATTACTATTATAAATAGTAAATGTTTTGTCGGGATCGGAAGGAACATCATTAGTTACAGAATAGTGGTGTTTTTCAATTTCTTTTCCTTTTTCATTGTATTTATATGCATCAATTGCAATCAATGTTTTTTTAATTTCTTGAGGAAAAGCAGTCGCACTTAAAGCGAAAAAAAGAGTTAAGAATAATAGACGTTTCATTTTATTTTTATTTTTAAAGTTTATGCAAAAGTATTATAAAATTATTACGTTTTTTCTTTTTTTAAAAAAATTTAAAAAAAACTTATTTATTTTTTAAAAAAGATGAGTTTGGCAAGATATTTGTAACATATTTTAAACATAAAATAAGAGAATATAAAAATTAGGTTTGTATAATTTGTTTGTTTGGAAACCATTCGCATAGAATGGTTTCTTTTTTTTATAGGCTTATTCTCAGATAATTTTCCGATAGATTTTTATACTTAACATTCATAAAATCACATTCTTTCATCCATTTTTTAATTTTATATTTTGAATTGTTGGACGAAAAAACGATATAATCAAAATCTATCATTTTCAAAATATTCTTTATTTTTACAGACGGATTATTATCTATGATTAAATAATCTACCTTTAATTTTTCTTTTTTATTTTCTTCGTAATATATTTTTTGATTGATAATAAAAATATTAATTCCTGAAAATTGAATGAAATTCCCGATTTTTAAGAAATTATTCTCCTGCAAATCATCCGTTACTACTTTCGTATGCTTAATTTGACGTTTGATATGATAATTTTCTACATGAAACGCCAATTTATTCTTATCGTTTAGCGTTATGCCGTCTCCAATCATATAGGCACAATTTCCTTCTATACAGTTAATTAAAAATCCATTGGGAATGGAATAAGCTATGATTTCTTTTTGTTGTAATGTGTAAATTTTTTCGTATGTGCTTTTAGCAAACAAACTAACAATAAATATTAAAGCAATATAAAAGAATGATTTTTTCTTGTATAAAAAGGCAGATGCAAAAAATAGAATAACAAGGTATAAAATTAGAGTTTCCCAAGCAGTGAAATTTATTTTTTGAACGGTTGAGTAAGGCATTTTCTCAATAAAAGCAACAACATAATTCATTGATTTGATTAAATAATTCAGAAGGATGGAAATATATTCATAACCCCATTCCCAAAACGATATTAGCAAACTCAACATACTTGCTCCTACGACAAAAGGTGTAAAAGTAATGATGATAATATTCGCTAATAAGAAATAAGTAGGAAATTGATGAAAATAATACATTGCAAAAGGGGCAGTTAATAACTGTGCGACTAAAGATACCGCAACTATCTCCCAAACATAATTGCCAAGTTTTGTTTTCGGAAAATACATGTTCTTAATAGGTCTTTGCAACCATACTATTCCAAAAACGGCACTGTAAGAGAGTTGCATACTTACATCAAATAGTATCAAGGGATTGATGCAACACAAAAAGAAAAGCGATGACAGTAAACTATTGTATGTATTTGTCTGCCGTCTGAACAAATTACCCAATGCAACAAAAGTAAACATCGTTGACGCTCGCATTACCGATGGTGCCATTCCCGTCATAGCGGCATAGAACCATATCGTCAATAATAAGATAATTGTTTTTATTGCTTTCTGTTGCCTGTTTTTCGATAAAAAAAACAGTAAATAATTTACTATCATAAAAACTATCCCGACATGCATTCCCGATACACATAAAATATGGCTCACGCCTGCCGATGCATATTTTCTATTTAAATCGGCATCCAATTTATCATCGGCACCAAGAAGTATTGCCGATGCAACAGCATTTTCGTCTTTTTCTAAATTCCCTTTTTCCCAAATTTTCAATAATTTAGCTCGCAAATTAGATGCAAATATCAGGAAAACATTTCCTTTGTTTTCATCTATTTTTTCCCAAACATTCGTTGTTGCATATCCTTGTAAATGAATTTTTTTTATTCCTAAGTAGCGTTTATAATTAAACTCTTCAGGATTTTTAGGCGGCTGAATCGTTTGTGCCCGTACATTAAAGACAAGTCTATCGCCATGTTGAACTTCTTCAGCTTTCTTGTCTTTTTTAAGGTACAAAATCATTTTAAAATCCGTTGGCTTTAAGCCCGTACTATCCTTATATTGAATTACATGTATGATTGTTTTTATACTGTTTTTTTTGACTACAGGCAATTCGGTAATATCGCCGATAAACATAACGGATTGTTTGGAAGATAAAATGAAAGAGGGAATTTTATTGGTATTAATAAATACATACGTCATAAAAAATCCCATCCATAGCATTAATACAATGATAACAACTCCCGTATAGATACGATTTTTATAAGAAATAAAATAATGAAATAGGAAATAAACGACAATGCCTACTATGGTAATAATCAAGCCTAAGCCAAAAGAAATAAAAAAAACATTTCGTAAATAAAAAGCAAACAAAACCCCTGTTAGAAAACTTGCTAATATTCTTAATAAAGGGTATTTGCTCCAAAAAAACATATTTGTTTGTTTTTCATGTGGTTAAAAAAAAGTGCTTTCTTTAAATAAAAAGATTTATATTTGCATTGTCGGCATGACTCATATAAGTGGCAACTCCGCCTATTGTTACTTCATCTATTAATTCTTCTTTTGTTACACCCATTACATCCATCGACATTTGACATGCGATAAACTCAACACCATTATCCAACGCTTGTTGACGTAAAGATTCTAAAGAATCTATTCCTTTGGCTTTCATAATATAACGCATCATTGCACTTCCAATGCCAAACATATTGAATTTAGATAGTTTGAGTTTTAAAGAATTGGAAGGAAGCATTACCCCAAACATTTTTCCGAAAATATCTTTCTTTACTTTCGGTTTTTTCACTTTCTTAATAACATTTAATCCCCAAAAAGTGAAAAATATAGTAACCTTTTCACCGGTGGCAGCAGCACCATTAGCTAAAACAAATGTTGCCAAGGCTTTATCTAACTCCTGACTAAATAAAATAAATGTTTTCCCTCTACCGTCGCCGTCTAAAACAGTTTTACGGTCTTTTTTATCAACTTTTTCGACCACAACAGTATATATTCCTTTTTCAGCAGTATTAGAAATCAATGCGTTTCCTGTCATAGAACACCAAGCCGCCGCATCTCTTGAAAATCCGGGGTCGGTAGAAGTTATTTCAATGACATCTCCTTCTTTAATTTCATCTATTTTATTTTTTAATTTTAAAATAGGACCCGGACATTGCAATCCGCAAGCATCTACTTTAATCGTATTTTTACTTATTTTTTCCATGACGGGTTTTGATGAATATTGCGGTTTAGTGTTTTCGTTTTCTTTATTAATTTCATGGGAAAGACTTATAATTGTTTTATATATTTTATATCCTCCCGAAAGATTGTATACATTCTCAAACCCATTTCCTATTAAAATTTGCTGAGCCAAATAACCTCTTAATCCCACTAAACAATAAATACATATAGGTTTATCTTTAGGGACTTCGTTGATACGTTGACGCATTTCATCAACCGGAATATTAATGGCATTAGGGATAGCTCCTAATTGAAATTCCTGTTTTGTGCGTACATCTATTATTGTATAATCTTCGATTACTCCTTTTTGAATGTCTCGCCAAGTAAGAATCGGCATTTTACCGCTAATAATATTGTTTGCCACATAGCCTGCAATAGCAATGGGGTCTTTGGCAGAGGAAAAGGGCGGTGCATAAGAATGTTCCAATTGCATTAAATCGTAAATACTGCCTCCTTTTTTAATCAATAAAGCTATTTGGTCTATGCGTTTATCTACTCCTTCAACACCTACACATTGAGCTCCGTATATTCTACCCGTTTCGGGATGAAAAGTCAGTTTTATCGATAAGGTAAAAGCATTGGGATAATAGCCGGCATGAGAACCTGAGTGAGTAACGGATGTTTTATAGGATAAGCCGTCTTTTATTAATTGTTTGGTAGACATTCCCGTTGCTGCCACTGTAATATCAAAAACTTTAGCAATAGATGTTCCGATAGCTCCTTCATACTTTATTTTATTGCCGTAAACCATATTGTCGGCTACAATTCTCGCCTGACGATTGGCAGGACCTGCCAAATAATTCAACCAGGGTTTTTTAGTTATAGGATGCGGAAATTCAATAGCATCGCCGACAGCATAAACATCTTTTGCCGAAGTTTGCAAATACTCATCAACCCAAATTCCCCTCATTTCTCCTATTTTCAATCCTGCCTGTACGGCTAAAGTTGTCTCGGGACGTACTCCTATGGATAAAATAACCATATCGGTAATTAATATTTCTCCGCTATCTAAACGTATCTCTATCCGATTGTCTTTTTTGTAAAATCCCGTCGCCGATTTTTCCAAATATAAATTAACTCCTTTTAGCAAGAGATGTTCTTCGACCATTGCCGCCATAGAAAAATCAATAGGCGGCATTACTTGATTTAATTTTTCAACGATGGATACTGAAGCACCTATATGATGTAAATTTTCAGCCATCTCTAAACCAATGAATCCGGCACCAACCACCACTGCCTTTTTAACAGAATGATTATCAATATAATTTTTAATGGCATCCGTATCGGGAACATTGCGTAATGTGAAAATACCTTCTAAATCAATTCCTTCAATTGGCGGACGAAAAGGTATTGCTCCGGGCGACAATAATAGTTTATCATAGGATTCGATATACTCTTCTCCGTTCGATTTTTTTATTGTAAGTGTTTTTTCATCCGGATTAATGCCAATGGCTTCATTTTCTACTCGAACATCAACATTGAACCGATTTCCAAAAGATTCAGGGGTTTGCAAAAAAAGATTTTCTCTTTCTTTGATAACACCGCCTATATAATAAGGAAGTCCACAGTTGGCATACGATATATATTTTCCCTTTTCTAATAAAACAATCTCACAGGACTCATCAATTCTTCTAATTATAGCGGCTGCAGTGGCTCCTCCCGCAACTCCTCCAATAATAATATGTTTCATATTATAGTAATTTAATTTTTAATATTTCCTCATTTAAATAAGAACAATAACTCATCGCATTTATGTTGCTTCTAAAGTTGCAAAGGTATAAAAAAATATAAAAAAATTACCGCTGAGCGATAAAAATTAAAAAAAAGATAAAGAGGGGTTAACCGAAGTGCTTTTTCCTTGTTTAAAAAAAGCAATAAAAAAAACGAGAACTTTAATTATTCTCGTTTTGATTTTTTATGATTAGTTGATTTACTTTCCTACCATAGAATTTATTACCATGCTACTAACCAGTAAATAATATACGGTTCTCCTTCCTTAAATGCTACTCCGCTACGGTAACCGTGCTTCAGATTTTCAGGTAATATAGACCATTCATACAAATAGTCTTCTGGTAAAACAAATTTATTCCCTGATTTTAATACCAGAATTTCATAACCCACCGGAAGTCCGCTAATAGTCGTAGAGTCATACAAAAAAGGCATATCGTTAAATGATTCTTTAAAGGATAATATTACTTTGTCTTTTAATCTTGTATAATAATCTTGCAACTGTAAGCTATCATAGGCTTTTAAACCCAAATTGTCCATTAGCCTAACATGTTTTTTTTGATTATTTTTGTCATCATAATTTTCTAATGGACACCATTAGGAATTTATGAGTAAAAACTGTTTATTATCAGTGTATTGTATCACATTAATTCATTAAATTTGTGTATAATTTTCACTATATAATGCAATCTTATGAAATTAGAGTTCGTAGATAAAGAGATTACTGCTTATGGTGGTTTAGCCATACTAAAGCAGATGTTGATTCAGTCTGGTTTTATTACTAAATTGGAGCATTTGCCACTACCTGCACAAGGTTCGAATCGTGGTTATTCTCCCATTCAGTTGTTTATTCAGTTCATGGCAAGTGTCTGGTGTGGAGCCAACAGGTTTTCGCAGTTGGATATAACACGCATGGATAGAAGCATTCAACGAATGTTTTCTTGGAATAAGATGCCCGAACATAAAGCCTTTCAACGTTATTTTGAGAAGTTCGATATGGCTACGACTTCCAGTGTTTTTGGAGGTCTTTACCGTTGGTTTTTTGATAATTTAAAGTTTGATAATTTTACCTTGGATATAGACTCTTCAGTCATTACCCGTTATGGCGAGCAAGAAGGTGCAAAAAAGGGCTACAACAAACATAAGCCTGGTCGTAAATCGCAACATCCTATCATCGCATTTGTCTCAGAAATAGAAATGGTTGCAAATTTTTGGTTACGTTCGGGTAATGCCCACACAGCCAATAACTTTAAGGCGTTCTTAGAAGAAACACTTTCATTTTTTGGTTCTAAGAAAATAGGATTATTACGTTTGGACAGTGGATTTTACGACAAGAATATATTTAATTATTTAGAGCAGGAAGATGTTGGTATTGATTATATTGTGGCTGTTCCGATGTACGTTACCATACAACGAAAAATAGCATCTCAAGTAAGTTGGTTATACATAAAGGAGGGTATTGAGATAGCTGAGTTTGAGTATAAAGCACAAGATTGGGTAAAAGGCAGACGCATGATAGCGGTACGTCAAAAAATAGCTAAACGTCCAAAAGCAATAGGTAAACAGTTGAGTTTGTTTGAAGATGATTATGAGTTTAATGGATATCGCTACACCTGTTATGTTACTACATTAAAACTTTCTGCACCAGACATTTGGAGATTATACAGAGGTCGTGCAAACTGCGAGAACAGAATAAAAGAACTCAAATATGATTATGGATTAGACAAAATGAATCAAGATGGCTTTAACGGTACTGAAGCGTGTTTGCTTTTAATGACCATTGCTTACAATTTTATGAGTCTGTTTAAGCAAGTTATCATCAACGAAAAAGTACGAAATAGGTTATCCACTTTGAGGTATAAAATGCTGGCTATTCCTGCTTATATTGAAGAACACTCGGATAAGGTAATCGTAAAAATGGCTCTCCAAATGAATAGAAGGGCATGGATACGAAAACTTTGGGATAAATCATCGAATTTTGAATTTGATTTTTCTACTTGAAATCTCTAATGGACAATTTGGGATAATACCCTTCCATAGAGACATGAAATTCCTATTTGTTCTAAAATTTGGAATAAAACAAATTATACGTTTATTTTATTGGTTATTAGTTCTTTTTTGTTTTTTTTGATTTCATTTAATGTTTTTGATGAAAAATATTATATGTTTGTGTTTGAATTGTAAAAAAAATATTATATGTTTG
>JGI24712J26585_10001856_pt1 | contig 17716 bp, 25 predicted proteins | sample BioPla3DNA2_FD_26585 | JGI IMG/M metagenome (IMG submission 26585) | reverse complement strand
AGACGTGCCGATAGAGACGGCGCCGGTCAGCGAGTACGGCATGGAGATATGGCAGTTCGGCAAGGGATATGTTCCCGGAGTTAAAGGAGCTGTCGACTTCAACTACATCTTAAAAAAACCGCCTGACGAAAAGCCGGAGAACAACAATGAGCCGTCCGAGTGGGCTATACCGGCGACCGAATGGGCGAAAGCAAACGGAATCTTCGCCGGGGACGGCGACGGCAATTTTCGTTGGCATGACAACATGACACGGCAAGAAGTCGCGCAGATAGCGAAGAATATGTACGATTTTATCATGAAAAGCAAAGGAGAATGAGCATGAAAAAGAAATTTGATTTTGTGAAATGGATTAAAGCGGCGGGAATCCGCGCGCTTCGGACTGTCGCGCAGACCGCTGTCGGCGTTATCGGCTCATCCGCCGTTATCGGTGATGTTAATTGGGCAGTTGTCGCTTCGGCTTCTGCTCTTGCCGGAATCATATCCCTGCTCATGTCGATAGGCGGACTGCCTGAGCTTGACGAAGAAGCGGATGTTCTCGAACTGAAAAAGTCCTAAACGGCTCACTCAGCCGACAGACTGTTGAGTATATATTCCTCCTTACGGGTAGAGTGAGTAGAGTAAATCTATGTTTTTCATAAAGTAGTCTATAAGCGAGCTACTATAAGAGAGTTTATGAGAAATTGCGATTTTTCTCTACCCGCTCTACCCACCCACAACAAAACACCGAGCAGAGCTTATTACTCTACTCGGTGTTTTGTTGTTTGTCCGAACAGTATCCCTATAAAGAATAGGGTGTTCGGATTATCCTTCAATGGTGGGAAAATTATTTTTGAATTTTTCCTAAAACCACTTGACAAACTCCAAAAAGGGGGGTATAATATACTTGTAAACAACAAACGGCAACAAGAAAGACCCCCTCGACAAGTTCTTTCTTTGCAGAAGCTCCTCAATTGTATTAGGTATGTGGCAATACTATTATACCATTAGAGACGAGTTTTGTCATCCGTTGTTGTATACAAAGTTTAAGAAAAAGGAGGTTGATCATGTGAGAGAAGAACGAGACAGAATCCGATTGATGCTCTATCGGAACACTCTTACGAACGCTTGGCTCGTGAATCGTCTCGAAGAACGAGGTGTTATCACCGAGAAAACGGAGATGAGTTCTGTCCTTCGTGGAGTTCGTAAGGGTGCGAAAGCGGAAAGCATCATCGAGACTTCCCTCGAAATCCTCGATGACTATGAATCGAAGATGGGAGTTTGTGAGTGAGTACTCCGTTAGAGGAGTCTACGAAAAAGAGAATCGACAGACTTCTCGCCAAAACAGTTTCCCGGTATTTGAAGGATGAAGAGCATCGCCGGGAGTTTGAAGAATGGTACTTCAAAAAGTACGGCGCGGTAACACCGTAAGCGGCAAAGGAAATTAACCCGCTATCATTATAGCACAACCTGAAACAAAAATCAAAGGAGATTTTCGTTATGACAAAAACAAACATCAAAATCGCTCCTTCGAGCGTAATCAACTACGACGGTTTGGATTGCATCGTTCTCGATGTTGAGCAGGACAAGATTCTTGTTCTCGCTAAGGAATTCATCGGCAATATGCCCTTCGATGAGGGCAACAGCAACAACTTCCCGAAGGGTACGCTTTGCAAATATCTCAACGGTGAGTTCATCAAGAAGCTCAAAGCCAATGGTGCAGACACTTCGGCACTTATCCCTACGACTATCGACCTGACTTCTGATGATGGCTTGAAGGACTATGGGGAAACCACTCAGAAGATTTTCCTTCTCACTTGCGATATGTACCGCAAGTACCGTTCTGTAATCCCTAACCTTGATGATTGGTGGTGGCTTGCAACTGCGTATAGCACTGAGTCTAATGGGTACGCCAACTACGCTCGGACTGTCCGCTCGGATGGTAGTTTGAGCGACGGCAATGCTTACAATGGTAACTTTGGCGTTCGTCCCGCTTTCTATCTGAAATCTTCCATCTTGGAATCTCTTTCCCCTTCACTCTCCGAGTTCACGACCGAGGAGCTTTTGAAGGAGGTGCTTCGTCGCAATGCCGAGAGTACTGAAACTGAGTGATGACAAGATAGAAACCCTCTTTGATGCAAAAGACTTCGAGTACTTGATTGATAAGTACATGGGCTATGAAGCAGTTCAGTACTTTCGAGAACTGATGGATGAGGTCGAAGAAGAACGGCAAGAGGTCAGGTCTACTCGTTCAGATATTGAATGTCAGACCCTCGACCTCATTTCCCGGATAAAGCTCTTGGATGAAGATGACCGGGAAGAGATTGCCGAGGAGTTCAAGGCTATCATGGAGGATATTTTCGGATTGGAGGAATGAGATGAGCAATCGGAAACTTGGCAACAGCTTTGAGTCCGAGTTGTGCGAAATCCTCTTCAATCATGGGTTTTGGTGTCATAACTTGGCTCAAAATCAAGCGGGGCAACCCGCCGATGTAATCGCAGTGCGAAGTAAGGTGGCATACCTCATCGACTGTAAGGTATGCTCCGGGAAAGGATTCCCGCTCAGTAGAGTTGAGGAAAATCAGGATTCCTCAATGAGCTTGTGGAAAGAGTGTGGAAACGGCGAAGGTTGGTTTGCAATCAAACTCGCTGAGGTGGTCTACATGATTCCTCACTTTACAATCAAAGTGTTCATGAATGCGAAGTCATCCATGACGGCGCAAGACATATTCGAGTACGGGAAGCCCCTCGATAAATGGATTGCAAAATGCAAGTGACAGTCGGCAGTACTATTACAGTCGAGAATCCCTCTCAGGAGTTGATTCAATGGTGCAGCCAAAATCTTAAAATCAGAAATCCCGACTACTCTAAGAAGGTGCGAATGCACTTTTGGGTCGGAAACACCCCCGAAATCCTGTCGCTATATGAAGTCCGAGGAAATGCTCTCATCCTTCCCTTCGGTACGCTGAGAGCAATCGCTCCAATGCTTCAAGGTGTTGAGACCTTTGCAGACTTCTCCGAAGCAGCTCCGATAGACTTCAAATGTCGAGTACCGTTATATGACTATCAACAAAAGGCGGTCGATGAGGTGCTTGCAAAGCACTACGGAATCCTTCAAAGCCCGGCAGGAAGCGGAAAAACGCAGATGGGAATATCCATTGTGGAACGGCTCGGCAGAAGGACACTGTGGTTGACTCACACGAAAGACCTGCTCAACCAAAGTAAAACTCGTGCCGAACAGTACATGAAGGAATCGCTTATCGGGACAATCACCGAAGGTAAGGTGAGTATCGGGAAGGGTATCACATTCGCAACCATACAAACGATGTGTCGCTTAGACCTTGCTCAGTACAAGTACTTATGGGATGTCATCATAGTCGATGAGTGTCACAGATGTTCCGGGACACCTACGGCGATGACTCAATTCTATAAGGTACTGAACAGCTTGTCTGCCCGACATAAGTTCGGGTTGTCGGCTACCGTCCATCGTTCCGATGGGATGATAGCTGCAACCTACGCTCTACTCGGTCAGGTGGTTTACACTGTCCCGGATGAAGCGGTTGGAGACCGTATTATGAAGGTTGGTGTAAAACCTATCTATACCGGGATAAAGCCCGGAAGAGAGTGCATTAACACTGACGGGACTCTCAACTACACGAAGCTCATTACCTATCTGTGCGAAAATGGCGAGCGAAATCATCAAATCAGTTCGTGGATAGTCAGTGAGAGTGAACGCTCCTCCCTCATTCTGTCCGACCGTTTGGAACATCTCGAAACGCTTATGAACACCCTTCCCTCTGATATGCGGAGACAGGCGGTGATGATAAGCGGTAAGATGACAACCAAAAAGGGCAAGGCAGAGCGGGAAAAAGCGATTGAGGATATGCGTACTGGAAAGAAAAAGTTTCTGTTTGCTACTTACTCTCTCGCCAAAGAAGGACTCGATATTCCATGCTTAGAGCGACTTTACATGGCTACACCGCAGAAAGATTATGCAGTAATAACCCAAAGCATCGGTAGGATAGCAAGAGCTTTCGAGGACAAGCAAGACCCTATTTGTTACGACTTCGTAGACGATATTGGTTATTTAATCAAGTCGTATAAGAAAAGATGCACGACCTACCGGAAGAACAGATGCTACTTTATCGAGGAAGGAGGTACATAAATGGCGATAAAAATTCTAATAGGCGGTAGTCCATGTACTCATTGGAGTATTGCACAAAAAAATAATCGTGAAACTGAGCCATCTGGTATGGGATGGGAGCTGTTCAAAAACTATCTTATCGCTAAAGAAAAATTTAATCCCGACTTCTTTCTTTATGAAAACAATAAATCAGCAGCTCAAGCAATCAAAGACCAGATAGCCAAAGAATTAGGCGTGGGTGTTGATCCCGATGTGAGATTCACTTACATAAATTCGGCTTTAGTATCAGCACAGAATCGACAGAGGTTTTATGTAACCAATTTTGGTGATATAGAGCAACCCGAAGATAGAGGTATCTTGATAAAGGATATTCTTGAAACTGGCACAGATTTATCTCAGAACGAAAAGTCCTATTGTATGACAGCGAGTTATGACGGTGCTGTGGCGTGGAACACACTTGAGAGAAGTCAGAGGAGTATGGTAGCTGAACCTGTAAAACACGGAAACCCTCGATATTTGTTAAAAAACTTCAAAACAAATGAGGAAAAGTCAAACACTTTAACCGCTTCTTCTTATAAGGGGATTGGCTCAGATGGCATGATTACTGTCGCAGAGCCTGTATGCGTAGCGCAGCGCGGTAGGTATGAGGACACTGGTAACCGATCAACTAAAGGCGAGGGTGGCACAGAACAGTTCTATGAAGCGCGAACCGATGGGAAAACAAATGCTCTCACAACGGTTCAAAAAGATAACGCTGTTGCTGAACCTGTTTGTATGCGATATGAACGAAGCGAAAAAGCAAAAAAATTGCGTAAGCAGTACGAAGCCGGAGAAATAAAACACGGATTCCATGAAGTGAGTGAGCTTCACCCTCGAAACGATGGTAAAACAAACACTCTATCTACAGTTTTGAAAGACAACCCAATATGTGAACCTGTCCGAGTAGGTTGTTATCCGAGTCCCGATGGCACTCTTAAAAATAGTCAAGGGATGAGATTATACAGCATTGAGGGTAAATCGGTCAACCTCACCGCAAACGGTGGAGGTCTCGGGCCGAAAACAGGATTGTATGCTATTCCAGTTGATTATGCTTTAGCTGAACTGAGCGATGAATACTACCACGGCGATAAGGATGGTCAGTTACTTGGGAAAATAGTATGCGAAAATACAAGCAATAATAAAGGGCAACCCGCACAGGCGACAAGGGTTTATAAAACAGATTGTAAGAGTATCTGCTTGGACGGCGATAGTAGGAAATATATCATAGATGCTTTTGCCACCCCCACTGAGTTTGTAGGTGGCGTACCTGTAAAAGCAATCTCATCTGCGGATAACAAGACCTATACGGTTTATGAAGTTAAAGACGGTCAAATAACCATCAAGGGTAAAACATACCCCATCAAATTGATAGATGGCTACTACATAATCCGTAAACTTACAGTCACAGAATGTTGTCGTTTGCAGACCATGCCCGACGATTATTGTAAAGCGGTTTCCGCAACGCAAGGTTACAAAGGTTTAGGTAACGGTTGGACGGCAGAGGTCATCATCCACCTGCTAAATCACGCTCTCAAAGATGTACCGAGGGACGAAGAAATAGTTGTACTCTCTCTCTATGACGGAATTGGTACGGGTAGATACTGTCTCGATAAGATGGGTTTCACCAATGTCAAGTATTATGCCTACGAGATTGACAAGTATCCTATAGCAATCGCAAACGATAACTACCCCGATATCATTCAATGCGGAGATGCGTTTGCAGTTCGAGAGGAGTCATGGAAACCTCCACAGACACGCCCTGAATGGCTCGACAGCTTATTTGAGGTGAGATGATGCACATATTCGACTGTGAGGTGTTCGCTTACGATTGGCTCTTTGTTTTTAAGGATGTCGATAACGGCGAATATACGGTCATCCACAACGACAACGAAGCGGTCAAAGACTTTATGAAAACCTCTCCTCTCTTGGCAGGTTTTAATAACAAGCACTACGATCAATTCATCTTAAAAGCGGTTTGCTCAGATGCGACCCCGGAACAAATCAAGGAACTCAGCGATTATGTCATCGTTCACGGCGAGGTTGGATGGCAACATCCGCTCGTAAGAGACTGCAAGGTTTACTTCGAACAATTTGACCTTTTCGATGACTGTCAGGCAGGACTTTCGCTGAAAGCGATTGAAGCCCATCTCGGAATGGATATTCGAGAGTCTGAGGTTGACTTCAACATTGACCGTCCGCTCACAGAGGAAGAGCTTGAAGAGACTATCTTCTACTGTAAGCACGATGTTGATGCTACCGAAAAGCTCTACCACCTGAGAAAGAACTACATCGAAAACAAGCTCATGCTTGGAAGAGCCAAAGGTATTGAGGACAACAAAGCATTATATATGACAAACGCTAAGTTGACCGCAGCTTATCTCGATGCTCAACCGAAAGAACACGATGACGAACGGCAATATGTCTACCCGGACAATCTGCTCCGTGAGTACATCCCCGATGAGGTATTCGAGTTCTTCAACCGATTGTATGACACATCTCTATCCGATGAGGTTGTTTTCACGAGCAAGCTGAACTTTGACATCGGAGAATGTCAGGTGACACTTGGTTATGGAGGTATCCATGGTGCAATTCCCACATACCGAGAAAAGTCCACCGAAACACGCTCCATTCGTAACCGAGATGTTGCAAGTTATTATCCGCACTTGATGACTCTCGATGGGTATTGCAGTCGCAGTATCCCTGACCCTGAGAGTTACGCAGTAATGCTCGAAACTCGAATGCAAGCGAAGAAGTCGGGAGACAAGGCAACCGCCAATGCTCTAAAGCTCGTAGCAAACACCACTTACGGTGCGATGCTTAACAAGTACAACGACCTTTTTGACCCTCTGATGGGACGGTCTGTGTGCATTACAGGGCAGCTCAGGTTGTTGGAACTCACCAATCACCTTGTGGCAGAGTGTCCTACCTTAAAGGTCGTACAGCTCAACACCGATGGTATTATGGTAAGTCTCGATGATTGTGACCTCGAAACCTACGATGCTATCTGTCAGGAATGGCAAGACAGAACAGGCTTTGAACTCGAAGAGGACTGCATTGCAGAAATCGTACAGAAGGATGTCAACAACTATGTCGAGATTGCGACCGATGGTAGTACCAAAATCAAAGGCGGCTACCTTGTACGAGGGATTGCTCCGGCAGGAGCGTTTAATATCAACAACAATGCGACCATCGTTGCAAAAGCTCTCCTCGACTATTTTGCAAAAGGCATCCCGGTAGCCGATACCATCGAAAGTTGTAATGAAATGCTCTCATTTCAGCTTGTTGCAAAAGCATCAAGCAAATACTCGTCCGCTTTCCAAATAGTGGGTGAAGAGGAAGTACCGATTCAGAAATGCAACCGTGTGTATGCCACTAAAGACAGACGGTACGGTACGCTCTACAAAGTCCACTCGGAAACAGGAGCAAGTGCGAAAATCGCAGGTCTCCCTCCCCATTGTCTCATCGACAACAACAACGAGTTGAGCATCGAGATGATAGACAAGAGTTGGTATGTACGACTTGCAGAAAAGTATGTGAAGGACTTCCTCGGAATCAAGCCGCCGAAGAAGAACACTCGTAAAATCAACAGCTTGAAAAAGCAAATCATCAAATTATTGGAGGACTGAAAAATGACAACAAAGAAAAATGAAGCAACCGTTGATACCGCCACAATGAATGTGTGGCAGAAGCTCCTTGCCGCAAGGATTGAGTTCCTTCGTAGGGGCGTAACAAAGTCGGGTGTCAACCTTCACGCCGAGTTCAAATACTTCGAACTTGAAGATATTGTCCCCGTAGCAACCGAGATTTTCTCGAACTTCAACTGCGTATTCCTCACGAGCTTCCCCGATAGCAAGGCGGTCGGCAGATTCATCAACCTCGACAACCCCGATGAGCAGGTGGTCGTTGAGTTTACCGCCCGTTCCATTGCAGAGCCGGGCAAGTTCCGTATGAACGAGGTACAGGGTCTCGGTGCGGAAATCACCTATATGCGCCGTTATCTCTACTTCCTCATCCTCGATGTGATCGAAGTCGATGCGTTCGATGCCGAGTCCGGCGAGGATGCTCCCGCTCCGAAAGCAGAGCCGAAGAAGCCCGTTTCCACCGAGAAGCGTGAGGAAATCAAACAGGGTCTCACCGCCCCGGAAGCCAACGCCGATGAGCTGCAAATCAAAGCTCTAAAAGCCGTCTTGAAAAAGTTGAAAGAGGTCGATTCTACTCAGGAAGAGTTCATTCAGCAGGTGGCAATCAAGACCGAAGGATTTACCAAAATCTCGAAGTCCGCTTGTGAGCAGCTTGTTTTGAAGGTCGGCAAAATAGTCGAGAACTACAACATATAGGAGGAATAAATCATGGAATGGTTAGAAGGAAACAAAATCAAGGTCGTACCCCCGAAGAGACCGAAGAAGCTGACGGCAACCCGATTCGCAACCGTTCTCGGTCTGAATCCGTGGTCTACGCCGTTCGAGGTATGGTGCGAAATCACGAGGACTTATCAGAAGCCTTTCGAGGAAACCATCTATACTGCCGCAGGTAAGACCATCGAGCCGAAACAGGCTCAGTTCATGAAGAAGTCCTACTTCATGACAAACATTGTCACCCCGACCGACATCTACGGCGAGGACTACTTCAACCGTACATACGGAGACTTTTTCAAGGATGAGCCGATTTTCGGCGGTATGTGGGACTATCTGCTCTACGATGAGGATGGTAAGCCTATCGCCGTCCTTGAAATGAAAACAACGAAGAGAGCGGAGGATTGGGCAAACGATGTGCCGGAATACTACGCATTACAGGCGGCTCTATACGCCTATCTGCTTGGGATTGATGATGTCATCATGGTAGCATCTTTCCTCGCCGAGAAGGACTACAAAGACCCTTCGCAGTTCGTTCCGAGTGCAAAGAACACCATCATCGTTCCATTCAAGGTGTCCGAGAGATACCCTGAGTTCAAGAAGCTCGTGAAAAAGGCTGAGAAGTGGTGGAAAGACCATGTAGAGACGGGTATCTCTCCGGCGTTCGATGAGAAAGCCGATGCTGAGATTCTGAAAGAACTCCGCACGAACACGCTCAACCCTGAGTCTGACATCGAAGCTCTGCTCCGAGAAGGTGAGGAACTGAAAGCAGAAATCGACCGTCTCTCTGCCCCCATTGAGCCGCTTGAAAAACGCTTGAAGGTCGTTACTGACATCATCAAGCAACACGCTCTCGCTCAGTTCCGGGACGGAGACAAAAAGGTTTCCATTCGTGGTGAGAAGTATGAGTGGAATGTCTCTCGCTCCGAGACCTCTGAAATCGACAAGGACGGTCTGAAAGCGGACGGTCTGCTCGACAAGTACACGAGAGCTAAGGTCAGCTATCGTATCACGACCAAAACTATTGAGGAGGAAAAGTAAATGTATGTCAATCCATTCGTTGCAGGAGTTCTCGTAACCGTTATGGCAGAACTCATCATCGTCATCGCAGGTGCGCTCATCGTGAACGCCAACAATAAAAGAAAGTGAGGATAAAGCAAATGGCTAAAATCGCATTAACCGAGGGTTTTTCCCTTATCCCGGAAGGAACGCACATTTTCAAAATCATCGAGGTCTCTTACAAGGAAGAGTTCGGCAAGTTGGAAGTCAAGATGAAAACCGCAAAGGGTCAGACCCATACCGAACGCTTCCACCTTATGAAGCAGGACGGGTCTATGAACGAGGGTGCGTACAATGCTTTCTCCTTCTTTGCAAAGACCGCTTTGCAGGACTACACGCTCACCGAAATCGACCCCAACGACCTTGTGAGTCACTACATTCAGGGCACTGTGGAACACGATGTTCGGCCGTCCAACAAAGACCCGAACAAGACTGTCACCTTCATTCATCTCGGAGATAAAGCCCCGGCTGACGGTTTCGATGAAGAGGAAGTTCAGACTCCCGCTCCGATGAAAGCTGCTTCTACCGCAAGCAAGACAGCACCGAAGAAGAGCGGCGGCTTTGACCTTGACTCTCTGCTCGGTAACTGATAATGGCAGAATCCAAACTGCTGAGGGAATGCACGAAATACCTTAGTTCTGAGGGTATCTACTATACGAGAAGTTCTCCGGGTGTCCTCGCCTGTATCAACGGGCAGTTTGTGATGTTCGAGTTTGAGGAAACAACACCACCTCGCAAGCTGACAGCGAGCGGCGGTCTCAGCTACCGCCCTCGCTCCTTGCGGGACTTCATCGGCAAAGTACGAGCCATTCAGAGCGAAACTGAGGGCAGGAAGTGAGGTATTTATATGGCACTGCAAGACAGCGGCGAACGCCGCAAGTTTGATTCAGGGGCGGTCAGAGACATTGGCGAGGGCAAAGGCAGATGTGACCTACTCCCTCTCAATGTGATTGCCGATATGATGAACGATGAAATTCTTTTCCGTATCAATCAGTATGTTTGTTCCGGCAACAAGACTTCTCTCGTGTGTGCAATCAAAGCATTTTCAGAAGCTCGTTACGGAAGTCTCTCAACGGCTATGTTGGAGGTCTCCAAACATTATGAGGACGGTTGCGCCAAATACGGTGAACGGAATTGGGAGCGGGGTATTCCTCTTCACTGCTATATTGACAGCGGTGTGCGCCATTATTTGAAATTCATCCGGGGGGATGAGGATGAGCCGCACGACCGGGCGTTCCTTTGGAACTTGCTCGGTGCGCTATGGACTCAGGACAATAAGCCGGAATTGATTGACCTGCCGTTCGGAGGACGGAACTCCGATGAGTAAGTCAACATTCATTGAAAACCTTGCCAACGGAATTGTCGTTCAAGCCTGTGAAGACTATCGAGCGGCTCTCAAATGGGATGACGAGCAAGCCATAACAGAAATCGAGCGATTCTTCCGTTCCGGGTGGTACAAAATGCTTACCTCCATAGACGGAGAATATCTTATCTCTAAACTACGAAAGGAGCAAAAGAAATGAGTAAAGGATATTTCCTACTGATTGACCCTCAGAAGAACACCTTGCGTATTCCTACGGATGACGAGTTCATACACGACGTGTTTCGGGAGGAGGTGTAGTCATGGTTATTAAGAAGAGCGGTGGCAAAATCTTTGGGGCAACCTTCACGGCGGCAGAAACGAAAGCCATGAACATTGAAATCAATCGACAGATACTCGAAGCAGATGCAAAATATTCAACCGATGTAGATGCAATGATTCTGTGGGTGCTGCATTCCTGTTTCGGTTTTGGTAAAAAACGGCTGAGACGATTCTACGATGAGTTTTCCGCAGAGCATCAAAGGTTGAGAGACTACTACGAGATGCAGGATGACGGCGCATGGCTTTGCAAACACAAACTGAAAGACATCGGTGTTGATGTTGATAAATGGAACAATGAAAGGAGTTCACTATGAAATTAACTGTAAAAGATGGCAAGGTTGGATTTATTATGAGGGCAGGAAAAGACTTCTCTCGCAATGAGATGGGAGTCAATGCCGCCAATGCGATTATCGAAAAGGGAGAGGTTACGGAAAGCACTTTGTTCAAAGACTATCCGCTTTGCGTGGATGACAAGTATTTCTTTGCGGCATCCGTTTCCTCTAAGAAGAAAGGAAAGGCAGCATCCTCGGAGGTACAGAATGATTGAGCTAAATAAGATTTACAACGAGGATTGTCTGGAGGGGATGAAGCGAATACCAGATAAAAGTGTGGATATGATTTTGTGTGATTTGCCGTATGGAGTTACCGCAAGAAACAAATGGGATCGCGTTATACCGTTTGAAAAACTATGGGAACAGTACAAGAGAGTAATAAAAGAAAATGGTGCAATTGTTCTTACAGCCACTCAGCCTTTTACAACTGATTTGATACAAAGTAATAGAAAGTGGTTTAAGTACTCGCTTGTCTGGAGTAAAGGGCAAGTTACGGGGTTTTTGAACGCTAAAAAGCAACCGCTTAGAAGTCACGAAGATATTTTGGTATTTTATCAAAAGTCTCCAACATATAACCCTGAAATGACTAAGGGAAAAAAGGTCTTAAAGTCAACGGGCGGTGATTCAACAAATTACGGTAAGTTTACGTATAAACCTCACTACTCAGAGTGGTATTACCCCAAATCTATAATTGAGATACCTCAAACGAGATTCAAGGGAGGGCATCCTACACAGAAACCTGTCAAGCTGATGGAGTATCTTATCAAGACTTACACCAATGGAGGCGAAACAGTCTTAGACAATTGTATTGGCTCAGGCACAACCGCAATCGCCTGTATCAACACAGGGCGCAACTTCATAGGCTTTGAGATTGACAAGCACTACTGCGACATAGCAAACGAGCGCATACAGAAAGCCCTTGCCGAAAAGGAAAGGAGTAAACAGTCATGAGATACGCCAATCTCCCTCCTGAAATTACCGCTCTGCCGCAATGGGTGTGTGTATGGAATGGCTCGAAGATACCGATGAAAGCCAACGAACGCAAAGGCGCATCGTCCGTCAACCCGGAAACTTGGTGCGATTTTGAGACGGCGCAGAAAGCCGTCAGCGATGGTATCTACGACCATATCGGGTTTGTGTTCAACAACAATGGAATTGTAGGTATCGACATCGACTGCGGTTTCGATGAGGACGGCTTTTTGTCCGAAACAAGCATCGACATTATGCGAGCTTGTCGATCGTATACCGAAAAGTCGAGAAGCGGTAGAGGTGTTCACATCCTGCTCAAAGGCGATTTACCCTTCAAGGGTAAGAATAACGGTAATGGGGTGGAGATTTACAAGAGCAGCCGATACTTCATCGTTACGGGCGAAAAACTCATCTATGAGACGATGATAGAAAATCAGGAAGCGATTGATTATGTTGTCGGCAAGTACTTCCCGGAAACCGTGAAGGAAAACGACAGCTCCGGCAGCTCTCAGCGTATCTATTCCCCATTGTATGAGAAGCCGGAGAACGGGAAAATCTCTCTCAGACCGAAGTACCCGCCTATACCGAGAGGAATGAGAAACTTGTCTCTTACCTCTCTCGCCGGGCAGCTCCACAATCAGGGGTACTCAAAAAAGGAAATCTTTCAGGAACTACTATACGCCAATCAAATAGCCTGTACTCCTCCACTCCCGGCGAGTGAAATACAGACTATCACAAACAGCGTAACAAAATACAGGAGGTGAAAACTGATGGAGAATGACTTTTATTATCTCGACTCAAAAGGATGTGCGATTGAGGACGAAGAGCAAAGCCGGATAATGTTTAAGCTCATGGAACTGCATCCGCACAAAGCAATGTTTTATACATGGGATGATATTGGCTCTGCTACCCTCATGAAAGATGTCTATGAGGAGAATATCAGATTTTGCCCTCAAAGTGGAGATTGGTATATTCATGACGGCTCTCGTTGGGAAAGACAGGGTGATGTCGGTATTGCATCCGATATGCTTCAAACCTTGCTCAACCTGCTTGTGCTGTACTGCCAGGAAATCGACTTCAATAATGAGGACAAGTCAGAAGTGGAAATTATCGAGAACTATCAAAAGTATATCAAATCGATTCGCAAGAATACAGCGATGAGAAATATCTTGGAAGTTCTTAAAACAATGGTTCGTATGCCCTTGAAAGACATGAACCGAAACCCGTATATCTTAAACACTCCCCGATGTGCCTATGACCTTAAAACAGGGAAGATGATTGATAATATCATCGACTGCAACATCACAATGAAAACCACTTGTAGTTTACCTAACGCCAATCAGAAAAAGTGTAAACGATGGTATCAATTTGTCGATGAGGTTATGAGCGGAGACAAAGAGAAAGCGGCTTTCCTTCAACGGGCGTTGGGTTATAGCTTATTAGGCGTAAACCGCGAGGAGTGTATGTTCATGATGTACGGTTCTCAAACCCGTAACGGTAAAGGTACACTTATCAAAGCTATTGAAAATGTTCTCGGAGAGGACTATGCAAACAATGCGCCAACAGACCTTATATGTGAGCCTAAGACGGGTAGAAGCACAGATTTTAACGCTCCTCAACCCACATTGGCACGACTTGTCGGAACTCGCCTGGTTACAATGAGCGAGTCTCCGAAAGATGTCAGATTAGATGCGGCAGCGATGAAAGCGATGACCGGGCGGGATAGTCTCGTTACGAGAGGTTTNTATGAAGCATCGTTTACTTTCACTCCCCAATTCACATTATGGCTGCACACCAATCATCTCCCGGCAGTAACGGATGATACCGTGTTCATGTCCGACAGAATATGGGTAATCGAGTTCAATGAGCAATTTGATGAAAACAAGCGTGATAAAGGACTTAAAGAGTTGTTCTCAGACCCCGACAACAAGCCTACCATTTTGAAATGGCTGTTTGATGGGTGCATGGATTATATGAAAAACGGTCTCAACCCTCCCGAATGTGTGCGAGAAGCTACACGCAATTACCGAAAAATGCACGACCGTATTGGCAACTTTATTTCCGAAATGTGTGTGATCGGTGGTGAAGAAAAGGTTTTGCGAGGGGAATTGTTCTCTGCGTATAGCCGTTGGTGTATGAAATCCGACAACAGATATAAACCCGTTGGCTCTACTACTTTCTATAATGAGATAGCTATGAGAGGTTATCCCGTAAGGAAAGCAAGCGACTGGTATGTATGTGGACTGAGCATTAAACCGAATGTCTTAAAAGAAATACAACTCGTTTAGGGAAGTTAGGGAACTTTTTTAGTCCTCTTTGCGTAAGGGGTTAAGCTATTAGGGAAGTTAGGGAACTTTTTTAGTAGTCTTTGCGTAAGAGATAAAAGAGTATATATACATATACCCCTATAAGAACTCTTGCGTAAAAAATATTCCCTATATTCCCTACAAAAATTGAAAATGAGGTAATTCGAAATGGATGAAGAAAAGAAAGTCAAAAGAGGTAGACCGCAAGGCTCGAAAGACCTTGTTCCGAGAAAGAAAAGAAAAGACCTTTCCTGGAACGGAAATGAAAATCTTTTACCGGGGGATAGGGGTCGATATTTGCGACACGCTCTTGCGAGTTGGGACTTGCCTGTGATTGATATATCCGATGAGAAACAGGTTGAAGAGCGTATTATTTGGTACTTCCATCATTGCATGGAAGATGACATCAAGCCGACTGTTTCCGGGATGTGTAATGCACTTGGTATCGACAGAAGGACATTTTATCAGTGGCAAGTTGGCGATTGCAGAGAGTCCACACATACACCCCTTATAAAAAAAGCGAGGGCAATTCTCGAAGCAATGTGGGAAGATTGGATGGTCGATGGCAAGATTAACCCGATCGTTGGAATCTTCCTCGGAAAGAATCACTTCGGCTATGCCGACAAGCAGGACATCACTGTTACGCCGAACAACCCTCTCGGTGATGCAAGAGACCCGGAAGAGGTGCGGCAGCGTTATCTTGATTCCGTGGTGGTTGATGAACTTCCACCTGATGACGGTGAGGAAAACGACTGAGAAAATAAACTTTTTCATTTTCCGAAAAGCCGCAGAAAGGACTTTTCAGAAGGTCAAAAATCAGCTCGGCTAACTCTCACCGAAACAAAAGAGACCCATTCGGACGGCGGCGCCGTTCCGGGCGGGTCTCTCGGTCGTTTTTCGGGCTCTCTGAGGCTCTCTGAGGCTCTCTGAGGGGCGTTTTGCGTGTCGAGGGTATAGTTACTACCCCACAAAGAAAAGCCGCTAAAAACGCCTCACAGAGCGTCACAGCGGCAAGCGCAAAAAAACCGCCCGACAATTATGTCGGGCGGTAAAACCATCTAAACAGGGTTTTGTTTTGGTCTGTCCACCACCTCACGCGGGCGGCAAGCTCGGCGGGGTCTGTGTATGGTATGCGGATTAGTTGCGGCGTCAGTGTTTCGGGTGTTAGGTAGTAGCCGAAGCCGTACCGGGGCAACGTTTCGGCGCCTTTGATGTTAATTATATTTCGGCTGTCCTGCCCGGTCGGACAGCGCAGCGCAACCCGGCTATCTAAATTTACTTTTATTGCTCCTGTTATGATATCCCGTGTCGGTCTCTGAGTAGCTAAAATCAAATGAATGTGTGCGGCTCTTCCGAGTTGCGCTAATCTGATGAGATTGGGCATGGTTTGCCGTTTTTGCGTGATCATAAGGTCGGCGAACTCGTCAATAATAACATATATTTCGCTTTCTGTGCTTTCCTTCTGTCGGGCGGCTTGCATCAGTCTAAATCGCTCTTCCATAAGCTCGACCGCCCAAACAAGAGCGGCGCCAATGTCTCCCGGTTCGGAGGCGTAGCGGATACAATGCGGTAATTGCTTATAGTCGATCAGTTCCACCCGTTTCGGGTCAATCAGGATGAAGCGGCAGCGGTTCGGTGACCTGTAAAGCGCCGTATATATTAGACTATTTATTAGTACGCTTTTACCGCTCCCGGTGCTACCTGCTATTAGTAAATGCGGCTGTTTTAGCATATCCAAACAGATCGCCGCCGCCATTCCTCCCGGTGTTTTCCACTCTTTCAGGTGCTCTCACCTCCTAAGAGTAAAGCCGCCCGACCTGCGCCGGGCGGCTTGCGTTTGCAATTCCTCCATTAATTCACTGCACCCATGATTAAACCCCCCTTCTAATACACTCGTTCATAGGTATTTTGTACCCATGCAAGCGGACAAAGCCGCCGCTGTTGTCATAATAGATTTTTAGCTTGTGGGGCGTTTGCTTTGATTTTGCGCCCCATGCCCCGGAAACACAAAGCAAGTAATCATTGATACCGTATTCAATGCCTTTAATCTCAAGCCCGGTAAAGCCGCTATAATATGCAACGCTTTCCATATTCAAAATATCCGCTTTTTTCATTGTGTTACCTCCTGTATAAATTCTGTGATAAGCTCTTGCAACCGCTCTTTTCTCTTTGTATATGACAACTCATAATTACAGCGGACTTTTTCGGCGGCTTTTTCGTACTTTTGGCAGAGCTCGTATTCGGGGCGAATGTTGCCGAAGGGCGCATATCCCGTCACGATTGCGGTATTGCCGAATGTGTATATATCCGCTCCCCAACCTTCGGCGCGCGTCGTGTAGGCTATTGGGCTTTCGCAGTTTAGCAGGCTTTGCAGGCCGCAATATGATACCCGGATAACGTTCTTGTACCCTTGCTTGATTGCCTTTTGTGTGGTTTTGAATTTCATGCTATAATCCTCCTTCATATCTTCCGCGCTTGGCGGGTGGTGTGGTGGTGTGTGTTGGGCGTTCCGTGTGTGCTTTAGTTGGCTATGCGGTGCGCCTTACATCATCTTCCATGCGCTACTGCGTCGGAGTGTGCTATACAGCGGAGCGCCCTTGACCCAACCGCCGCGCGGGTTGCGCTTGTAGGGATAGACTGTTTTGGCGTTCCATCCCTTCGTGGTGCCTCGCAGGACGCGCCCGCCCTCGATATACAGGTCGTAGACGCCATACTTGTGCCAGCCGTCAGCAATAATTTTTTTCATGTCTTTCTCTCTTCTTTCTCCCGCGCTTGGCGGGTGGTGTGGTGGTGGTTTCTTTACTGTATCTATATTATACCACATTTACGCTTATTTGTCAAGGGTTTTTGTAAAAAAAATTCTTGATTTTTTGTATTTTTTTTTTTTTTTTTTTTTT
>JGI24712J26585_10001852_pt1 | contig 17767 bp, 21 predicted proteins | sample BioPla3DNA2_FD_26585 | JGI IMG/M metagenome (IMG submission 26585) | reverse complement strand
ACTTTTCAACGCTTCCCACAGCGCTACTACTACTTACCATTGACAGACTTCCTAAAAAAATGGACCATATGTTTGACAACCGCAGAAAGCTGAAAGCCCTGCCTTCCTTTTTCCTATGGTGTAGTTGCCCAAGAAAGCACCCCTGAAGCAAAATCTGTGAATTCCTCAATGGTTACTTCAGCATCCGGGTTGAATCCGCTGTGGTATTCCATCCACCCCAAGGAAGCCGCCACGCTCACCGCATCGGCTGACCAATGCTGAAGGGGAAGTGGCTTGTCCGGCGTGGCATTGGTAAACCGTGTGAACAGCGTTACCATTTCGCCCCATGTAAGATTCCGTTCAGGCTTGAATAAGCCGTTTCCGCATCCTGCCACCACCCCCGATTTCTGAAGCGTATTAACAAACGCCGAATGCCAATCATCGGCTGAAACATCAACGAACACCCCGGATTCAGAATAAACCTTCTTCAAGCTGTCCGGGGTTAGCAATCGAAAGATAGCCTGAACCGCCTTTGCCCTTGTAAGGGGCATATTGCGCCCTGAAGCCCCATCAGCGAACCCGACAAGGTAATCAGTCCTTGAAGGGTCAAGAACAGCTTCACCGCAAGCATTGCGGGGCTGTGTGGGCTGTTTCTCAATAGGCTTTGGGACAACATACCCACCACCATTGCCGCCGCTATATGAAGGCTCTGATGGTTCAGGGGAAGGGGTATCTTCGGGGTCAGGCTTGTCAGGTTCTTCCGGGTCTGTTGGTGTAGGGTCAACCGGGTCAGGGTCAGTGGGTTCTTCAGGTTCAGGGTCAACAGGTTCTTCAGGTTCTTCAGGTTCTTCAGGTTCAGGGTCAACAGGCGGGGTATCATTTTGAAACTTCATTTTCAATTGAACATATTGCGGCAAATAGACAGTATCCCGGAATGTCATTGGTCTTTCCGAATAATCGTAAACCCAACCAAGAGGAACAAGCCCATCAGGGGCATAAAGTGAAGCTAAGGATTCAAGATTATCCTTCATTTTGAACAATCCTGTTCCATCAGCGGCAATATCCGCACCACCTTCAATGTCTGCTGAATTTCCAATGAACTTAGTTGTTTCAAGGGATAGCGCACCATCGGCAAAGATTACACCGCCAAGCCTTCTTGAATCTTGGAAATTGCATATGTTTTGTTCATGCTAACTGCACTTTTTCCAACATTCATTTTTTGGGCAACCTCTGTACCTTTCATCCCACAAACATAGATTAAGATGAAGGTTTGCATTGCCTTTGGGGACAGTTGCAAGATGTGAGGAACTATCTCGTCAAACTGATGCTGAAAAAGTTCTTCAATCTGTTTACGCTGTTCTGCTTCACATTCTAAAAGGCGGGTTTTCAGGGTTTCCAAGTTTTCTTTTTCAGCGACTATTGCGCTTTCCAGTTCATCAATCCGTTTTTTCCTATCCGCTTCCCAACTTTCTTTTTTCTGAACAGCCCTTTCAACCGATGATTCCATGTTTTCTTTCCAAGCCTTAAACCCTGTATATTTAAGGGCTTGAGTTCTATAATCAAAATCGGAATCAAGCAAAGCCTTTAATTCATCCTGTTTTTTCAGCAATTTCAATGCCTTTAATTCAATTTGCCGAATCCTTTCCCTTGATAGATTATACTTATCAGCGATTTCCTGAAGGGTCTTGTTTTTGAAAAAGCGTTCCACAAGCACCACACCCCACAAGCCCCGCAATGCTTCAAGATGCTTCCAAAGAATTTGACCACATTCATTCTGATAAAGGTTTTCAATGACCATATCAGCCACTTCAACAGGGTCAGCAATATGTTCACCAACAGTTAAATCTTCAGTATCGGGAACAATATCATCCAAACTTACTGAATTGGCTTCCTGAAGTGTACGCTTCAAATGTTTCAGGGCTGTATTAGTAATGTTCAAATGCTGAAGAACTTCTTCATCAGGCGGATATTCACCATATTCAGCCCGATATTTGCGGGAAAACTGCCTATACTTTCCTATTAGTTGATGAATATGTGAGGGAAGCCTTTTATTATATAAAAGTGGTTCGGTGTTCCGTATGATAGTTCCCTTGATATAAACCCCCGCATAAGTGGCGAAAGCCCCCTTTGATTCGTCATAGGATTCAACCGCTTTCATCAAGCCTATGTTTCCTTCCTGAATCACATCATCATAATCAACCATATGACTTGATATAGATACTTCCTTGGCAATCAGCATCACCAAACCTTGGTTTTGTTCCAATAGCAAAGTCATGTTTTCTTGAACATCAATGCCGCTCTGAATGAGGGCAACCAATTCTTCATTTGTCTTTTTTGATTCCATAACTGATTGCCCCCTTTCAAAGCGTTCAGTTTAATCTTCCTTGGGTTCAGGATTATAGGCATCCTGCGCCCCATCCTGAAGCACTGTTCCCATGCGTTCAATGCCCCGTAAATGGTCATACCCATCATCGGTGGGGGCAAGTGCATCAGCCAAAGCTGTACCGGTACGGATTCCCACGGCTTGGGCATTTACAAAGCCCTTCTGTAAATCATCCTGATAGTTCATAAGTTACACCCCCTGATTGGGTTCAGAATTACCCCCGACAGTAACAGCAGAAGTGTTATCAGCGGATTCACCCAATCCAAGGTTAAAGGTTTGATGATTGGCAACAACCTTTTCAGCATCATCAGCAGAAGCGGAAAGGTATTCATGCAACCTTGCAATGTAAGCTTCGTAGGCATCAATTTCAGTCATTAAATACTGATTTGTAACAAGCCCAAGCATCCCGGCATCATTACGAAAACTATTGAACATTCCCCTGTACTTTGTCCTTATGTTCTGAAGCAGTTTAATGGCGTTGTCATAGCCGGAAACTGCAAGCATTGTGGCGGGGATTCCCTGCTTCCCGGCAAGCACCATTGAAAGCCTGTGCATGGTCTGATAATCGCCAAAGAATGGCTGTACCAGTGCAAAGGCGGTTTCATCGGTCAGCCTGTCACCAAGCGCATTGATGAAGGTTAGAGCATTTGAAAGTTTACTTTCAAAATCACTGCCCCCCGCTTTGTTGCTTTTGATTTCATCAATAGATTCCTGAAAGATTGTCTGTAACATGGCATTAGAATCAGCAACAAGAGTATTCAATGCCGTATCCAATTGGGCGATTTCACTCGTTTTGTAATCGGCTGAATACATTTTGGATTCCTGCAATGCGGCTTTGTCCTTTTTGTACTTGTCCACGGCTTCCTTAAAAGATGCAGTAAGAGTATTGACCTTCGTTTTCAGTGACATGATTTTCATTCCTTTCTTCTTTTTCAGGCAGAAGCATTTTCCCGCCTATGATTTTTGGTTTTAGTTTTGGAATCTCATAATCCAACTTAACTTTGTACTTGTCAGGGGCATCCGGCTTATTATCCATCAGCACCGCCCCCAATACTTCGAAGTTCTGCAATGACCTTATCTAAAAGGTCAATTACCTGTTGATACTGGTCTTTGAATGATTCAATGGGCAAGCCCACAGTTTTCCCCCGGCACTTTTCCCCTTTGGAATTGAACCAAGGGGGCAAGGCAAACACAAGCCGCTTTGCCTTGGGGTAAAATTCGATGCTTCCCGCTTCGCTATACACGCCTATCGGGGTTTCAACTTGATAATACTTTGGCATCCTGTTTCATTCCTTTCAAAATTATGTGGCAATAGTTCTAAGGGCTTGATTTATAAGGGATTTCAAGCTGTTTTGTTACTAATGCGTTACTAAAGGCTGTTTTCTACCTTGCAATCAGTATATAAAATTTAGAATTAAATTTCATTAAAAAATACAATATATAGTTGAATAATACAGAATAACCACTACATATAGTGTGTGTCGGCTGTTGGGCATAATAAAAACAAGTCATATAGCGCATATACGGCGTTATATGACTTGTTTATACGAATAAGGGGTAAAGTATCATCCCTTATCTTGTTGGGCTGTAGTTGGCTTATATGAGCGTGTATTGATAATCTTCCGAAGGCGGTCTTTGGAAAGCCCATACTTTTTTTGAAGGTCATCAAAATCCAAGCCGGAATAGTAATCAGCCCGGATGCTGTCATTGCGCTTCCGCTTGTCCGGGTAAAAGTTTCCTATGTATTTGGGGAATCGGATTGAACAACCGCCAAACTCATATATCAACCGGGCATATGCGGCATCCCCATACTTTAAGCGATAAGCTTCAAGCCGTTCCGCATTTGCTGACTTATTCACCGGGTTCACCCCCCCTTTTTTAAGTCAATATATTTCAAGTTTTTCAAATTTATTGAACCTTAACAAACCTTAACAAAACTGAACTTTTCTAAACCAGTTTATACGCCATTTGTTCAGCATTTTAGCAATGCTTTTTAGATGTCCGATTTGTCCGAATACCCTTTTTTAAGGACTGCGAAATCTGCGGATACCCTTTTTAGGTGTTAGAAATGTTAGCAAATGTTAGCATGTTCCTTATAACCCTGTATAAGAATTGGTTTGCCTAAATACCTTGAAAACTCATACCGCCTTGAAGAAAACACGGCTTACTTCGGCATCAGGGATATTTAGGAATTCAATCAGGCGTTCCATCTCTGCCAAGCTGAAGGCAACCTTACCCTTCAAGCGGTTCAAAAGCTGATTCCTTGATAAGCCCACCGCCTGTTTCCAATCAAAATCAAAGCCCCTGCCAACAATCAAATTAAAGAGTTCTGCATAATCGAAATTTCCGCATTTGCTTATGTACTGCGCCTGTGATGCTGACCTATCCAGAGTTTTTCTTGTTTTGAAATCAATAATAATCGCCATTTTACTTACCAACCTTTCTGCCTTCATAGGCTTCCATGTATCGCTATTCTGCTTCCATAATGGAATCAACATCTTCCTGACCGCCAAATTCTTCATCAGCGGGCATCTGCACCTGAATCTGAATGTATTGATTCAACCGCTGCCTGTATGGGCAATTACCCCAAATAACCCTATTGTTCAAATTCAGGATGCGCTTAGATTCAATATGAATCCTCTGACAGAAAGGGCATACATACCAAAAGAACTTTGCATTTTTAGCAATCGGATATACTTTCGGGATTCCGTTCAAAACTTTGCTTGTCCGTTCATCAATGTAAAATTCCTCCGGCATTCCTGCATTACCTATAAGAAAATCTTTATAAGTGATTTCATCCGACATGGAAATCAGATTTTCAAGCTGTGTTTTTTCCGGGTCTGCTTCAATGAAGCGAATCATGCCTTTTTTTGTGAAATGTTCCATTTTTGAATCCTCACTTTCAATTTTTTATTATTTTTTCATTTGCGGTTACAGATTGATGATTTTTATCCGTTACCGCTCAAAACCATGATATTGTAAGGGTTTTAGCCTTATAAGTGGTAATAGGGTAACGGATAAACTACTATTTTCTCTTTATATTTATTTTTACCGCCGCTGTATCAGCGAAAATATCTTATATAAAGAAGTTGAATTCATCCGTTACCATCCGTAACCGCCTGTATTATCAAGGGGTTTTATCCGTTACCGCATCCGTTACCATCCGTTTTTATCCGTAACTATCATCTTGAACATAAATTTTCGTAGTCTTACCAAGCACCTTTACAACCTTTGACTTCAGCCCCATCAACTTATTGATTTGCCTTGAAAAGACAATCTTGCTAATTTCTTTGAAGCCGCCATCATCACAAAAGCGGCAATATCGCTGATATACATCTTCGGTTTCCTGATTAACCATGCTGTACCCGGATTCTCGGCAATCCTCAATGAACCCCAAAAGCGGGTTTGATTCAACCGCATATTCTTCAATTGCCTTTTCGGTTTTTTCGGATTTTGTGTAGTCTTTGCGCTCAATAACTGCTTTTAATCCACGGATTGCCAACAGAATCAGCCTTTCAACCGCTTCCTGTGATTGCAATTCATATTTGATACCGGGTCTGAAATCGGCATCAGTGTTGCTGAACTTTGCGTTGAATGGAACTATCAGCAAACGCCGGATTATCGCAGAATGTTCTTTGATACGCCCAAGCCGGGGGATATCGTTGGCTGAAAAAATCATCTTGGCATAGTTGTTAAACTCAAATGGGTCTTGTCCTTTGCGCTGAACCTGAATCCTTTCCCCAGTGACCAATTTGCGGAAGGTGTTGGCATTCGCCACGAACTCAGAACCGATATCATCACCAAGATTTGCAAGCTTGCCGAACAATTCAGCGTTTTGAAATTTTTCCCCAAGTTCCTTTAGGTCAAGGGAAGTTATGTTATCCTCACCAAGCATGGTTTTTATCATGTCGATGAAGGTTGATTTGCCGTTAGCCCCATCACCAGTAAGGATGAAAGCCCTTCCCCCTGCCAAGGTGTTTGACCTATACAGGCACGAACCCGCCACTTCTTCGAGCAATGCCCTTATTTCAGGGTCATAGCAAGCTATTTTATCAAGGGTCTGTTCAAGAAGTTCACTTTCAGCGGCAGGGTTGTAATCCCATGGGATAGGGTTGGTAATGACAATTTCCGGCGAAAAATCTTTTAGTTCATCGGTGTTCAGGTCATAAATCCCGTTCTTGAAGGCTATGTACTGAAATGCTGAAAGCGGCTTGTTTTCACAAATCAATTGAAGCCTATTCCAAACTTCCTTGATTTGGGCATCCCTCAATTCTGGAATGTGCTTAATCATTTCCCGCTTTATTTCAATCGGGTCAGCCTTATAAACCCCACCCCGATATATGTGCAATTGCCCATTGACCTTGATGATGTGGTTGTTATCCCGTAAGAATTCAGCAAACTTATCATGCTGAAGGGTCTTACTTTTGAAAAATGAACCCTTCCTAAATGCTTCATCCCGAAGAATTACATCAAGTTCCCTTTCGCTGATAGGGTCTTTCAGAACATATTTATTGATAATACTGATTGTTTCCCTGACCTGCTCAACTGTGAATCCTTCGTCTTGAAGGGTCAGGATATAGCTAAACAGGGCAGGATTGCGCCCATCCCCATCCTGCATCTGTGCAAAGTCAACCATTCTGCTGATAGGCTTGAAGTACAAGGGAAGGCTTTGATATGGCGCACCGTCATAAACAATGCTTCTTTCTGTTCCTTCGAACTTCAGGCACTCCAAGCCATTCTTTCTACCAAGCTTAATATCAACGACAATCCCACAAGCCAACATGACTTTTGTATGGTTCTGCCTGACCACACCCCCGGCATCAAACATCAGAACATGAATGCCTTTGCTTTTGCTGTCCTTTCGTTCAGTAACCAAGCAAGCCAAGTTTTCACCCTGAATTAGTTTCAGAAGGTTTTCCGATTGTAATTCATCATCAGCATCAAACAGAACAGCATCATCCCCAAGCATGGCAACATATTCCTTTGACGGTTGCACTTCTGCAAAGGAACAATGGTTGTCCGTTGTTTTGGTGTATTCTGCTATGGGCTTCTTACCTTTGCTATGTAGAAAGGCTTTATAGAAACCTGTTTTTTCCCAATCGCTCATTTGTTTTCACCACACTTTTTTTAAGATTCATACTAATACTGCTCATTGAAGCCATTACTAAGCATTATCTTCATTGTCGAAGAACAAGGTTTGAACCTGACAGTTCAGCACCTTTGCTATCCGTTCCATAACAGGCTTTGACGGATTAACAGAAACGCCCCTTTCCAACTGCGATAAATATTTGTTAGAAAATTTAGCCTGCTTCGCAAGTTCAATTTGGGATAATCCTGCTTGGATTCTTGCGATTTTTAGATTCCTATTCAATATGAACACTCCTTTCATTCCCATTGCGGATGGTACTATACGACATTATACCATTGACAGTGGTATAAATCAATAGTATAATGGGAAAAAAGAAAGGAATGGGTAGATAATTTTCAGTGGCAGTGGTATAATTTTTTCGAGGTGTTTATATGGAACTGTCACTTGGGAAGAATCTTAAAAGAATCAGGAAAGCAAAAAAAATAACCCAACGGCAATTAGCCGATGGGAGTGGGCTTAGTTTTAGTTTCATAAGCAAGTTGGAAAGCGGGGAACAGAATAATCCTACGCTTGATACAATCGTAAAGATTGCTGATTGCTTGGGGGTTCAATCCTATGAATTGATGGGTTGGGATGCGTTATCTCCCATATTTGCAGAAATTGAAGCAGATTGGGAAACGCTCAAAGACAGACCTGTTGAATTTGTTTATAGGGTAATTCAAGACCTTCTCAACAGTGAAGCTGGAACTGAATTCTTTGAAATCAATCATGGGGCAATTTCGCCGGACGAAATGGAAGGGATTATAAGCGCAATAATTGACTTCACAAAATATCAGTTCACAAAGTATAAAGACAAGCCTTCCATTTACCATAAGCCCTGATTCTTACCCATCCTTTCAATACATCAATTTGGAAGGATGGTGCATTATGCGTAATCCTAATGGATTTGGTTCTGTTGTGAAGTTGTCCGGCAACCGCCGGCGCCCATTTGGGGCAAGGGTTACTTTAGGATTTGATGAAAGGGGTTATCCCAAATATAAGTTCCTGTCTTATCATGAAAAGCGGGAAGATGCATTAATGGCATTAGCCGAATTCAACAGAAACCCTTATGATGTAGAAGCGGCAAAAATCACCATGAAGGAACTGTATGAAAAATGGCTTGCAAGGGCTGAACAGCAAGGCAAGCTTTCCAAATCAAGCATCAGTTCAGCAAAGGCGGCATTCAAGCACTGCCACACCTTGCATGATACCCCATATAAGAGCTTTATGATGCAAGACTGTATTGTGATAACTGTGGGAAGGGCTATAGCACCCAAGGAAGCATCAAAACACTGTGGCTTCATCTTGATAGGTTCGCTTTTGAACTTGATGTGATTCAGAAGATGTATTCTGAACTTACTACTACCGCACCGATACCGCCCACAAGCAAGAAACCCTTCACGGATGAAGAAGTTGATTTGCTTTGGGAACACGCTGATGAACCTTGGGTTGATACCATTCTGATTTTCCTTTATTCGGGTTGGCGTATATCTGAACTGCTTGGAATGAAGCGGGAAAAAGTGAACATTGATGAAAAATGGTTCAAAGGCGGGGTAAAAACGAAATCCGGGATAGATAGGCTTGTTCCCATACATTCAAAGATATTACCCTTTGTTCAACGCTATTATGACCAAGGCGGGGAATATTTGATTACATATAACGGTAAAAAATTTAGTTCAAGCCAATATTACGCTATTTGGGGCGATATAATGAACAGGTTTGGTATGGAACACACGGTTCACGAATGCCGCCATACCTTCAGAAGTCGCCTTGATTCAGCCAATGCTAATCTTGCTTGTATCAATCGCCTTATGGGTCATGTTTCAACCGATGTGGGGCTTCAGACATACACACATAAAACGATTCAGGAATTGCGGGATGCTATTGAATTGATTAAGAAGTGAAAGGAGAATCCACGATGAATGAAAGAACCTTGACGGTCAAGGGAATTGGTAATGTGAAAACCGCACCTGATTTGGTTATCATTGCAATGAACTTGACCACCACCACGCCTGACTATACCAAAACCACCGAATGCGCCGCTTTGGATGTTGAAGCCATCAGGAAGGCGATTGTTTCAACCGGGCATGATAGGCAAGCCCTGAAAACCACCGACTTCAACATCAAGACTGAATATGAATCAGTGAAGGATGCGGCGGGGAATTGGAAACAGAAGTTCAAAGGTTATTCCTGCATCCACCATCTGAAGCTTGAATTTGACCTTGATATTAAGCGGCTTGGGGAAACCCTTACTGCAATATCAAAGTCCGGCGCAAACCCCGAATTTGAAATTAACTTTTCAATCAAGGATAAAGCCGCTGTTCAGGCTGAACTACTTGAAAACGCTGTTACCAATGCCACTGAAAAAGCCACTGTCCTTGCCAAAGCAAGCGGGGTTTCCCTTGGGGCGGTCAAGCATATAGAGTATTCATGGGGAGAACTGCGGCTGTATTCCAATACTCGCTTTGCCGCCATCGGTATTGAAATCGAACCTGAAGATGTGGAAGCAAACGATTCTGTAACAGTAGTTTGGGAGATAGAATAAGGCGGATTCTATAAATATAAATTTGAAAGGTGGTAAAAATTATGCCAACAGAAGGAATTGTTGCATTAGGTTTCTTTGCGTTCTGTATCATTATGATTGTCCTAACAAGCAGGGCGAGAAAAAAAGCCAAAAAAGCGGTAAAAAAGGAAATGGAATCCCGAAACGCTACACTTTCTGCATCACTTAAACATTTTGCAGGACTTCCAATACCTGAAAATACCTTGTGCCAAGTTTATTCAACTCCAAGTAGAATTGAAATTATAGCTAATGGTCAACAATTCAACTTGGCAAAAGAAAAAATCATTGATGTTTCCATAACTACAAACACTGAAATACAGAAACAGCTTGTTTCAAGTACCGGTGGTGCTGTTGGCGGGGCTTTGCTGTTTGGTGCAGTAGGGGCTTTAATCGGCGGCAGAACCAAAACTAAAGAAATTAAGCAAGTAAAAAGCTATTTAATCTTTACTTATCAAAAAGAGAGTGAAACGGAATATGTTGGATTTGATATTAGTTTAGGTGGAAATGTAGCAGGAAAGTTTGTTAAGGAATTTCAGCAACAGAAAAATAACCCTTTAATGCAAACCAACTTATAAGGCAGTTCAATTTTTCGCTGAACTACACCCATAAAACCCCCTAAAAAATGTTCAACTGTCAACGCATTAGTAACAAACAAGCCGGAAAACCTTGATTATGCAGGCTTTCCGGCTTTCAATAATTTGTTATACCACATATTGCTGTGTATACAAGCATTTGCGCTGTGGGGCCAGCCAAGGGGCACGGCTCATAGCAGGGGGTTTTTAATTTTTTCCTTTGCGTGAAAAACATAGCGCATTAATACCGTATACAGCAGTACGCAGACGGCAATATGAAGGCTGGAGGATAATAGGTTGGGAGCCAGGTGCAGGCCGATAAAGCGCATTAGGGGGAGTGTAAAGCTGATTGAAGCGATAACGCATGCCCCGGGCTTGAGGAAATCCATAAAGCCGATTTTTATATTCACGACCCTGGACAGTCTTAATATGCTCAGAGAGAAATTGAAAAGCTCCGTAAGGAAAATTATAAATATATATGCCCTGATTGCCCAGATGGGCAGGAGAAAGAAGACCAAAACAACACTTATAAAGGCATCGGCTATATTTATCACCATTGCGTAAAGCTGCTGGCCCAAGCCCTTGAGCATACCGTCGGTAACGGTATCCATATACATTATAACTATAAGGGGCGCGAGGATTTTTATGTAACGGCCCGCCTCCGGAGTGGAATACAAAGAAGTCCCCAGCTCATCGCCGAAGGCGTATATAATTCCGGCGGCTGCAATGGAGAAATTGAGGCACAGGCTGAGTATCCGGTTTACTATCCGCTCCATCTTAACGGTATTTCCGGAGACCTGGGCTTCCGTCAGCTCGGGAATCAAAAGCTCGGAGATCGATAGAAAAAAAGCGGAAGGGAAGAAAAGCACAGGGAAAACCATGCCTTGTATTACACCGTAGGAGGCAAGGGCGTAATCCGCCGATATACCTGATTTCCTAAGTCCTCCCGGTACCAGAAGATGCTGCAGGGTGGACAGGGAAACGCGGGCATAGGCGCTCAGAGCAAGAGGCGATGCCATTCGCATGAGCCTGGAGGTTATTCCAGCACCGGAGGCAGGACCGGTAAACCGCCTTTTGTCAAGGCGGTATAGTATAAAGCACAGAGCGCATGAGGCCGCGTCGGCCATTGCGGCAGCGGCCACCAGCGCCGCGCAGGCAAGGTCGAGCCTTCCCTCCGGAATTCCCGGAATAAGCAGCATTGTGAAGCCGATCATGCACAACTGCTCAAATATCTGGACAATAGAATACTTCATCACTTTCTGAACCGCTGTGAAATAACCCCCCATAACTGAGCACAATGACAAAAAGGGCAGGCCGAAGGCGAGTATTTTCAATGATAAGACGGTGCGTGTATCTCGCACCCAGACACTGCCTATATAATCCGCGCCAAAGTAAAGGACGCCCAGGGCAAGGGTGCTGAAAAATGCCGCATAGGAAAAGCAGCTTTTCATAACCTTGTCTACACCGCCCGGTCTGCCCATGCCCAGTTCCTCGGATACAAGGCGGGTTACCGCGTACCTGATTCCGGAGGTGGCCAGGGTTACAGCAAGGGCCTGTACAGATATTATAAGGGTAAATAAGCCTATACCCGAGGCTCCAATTTTATTTGAGACATATACCTGAAACAGGAGACTCAGAGTTCGCATATACAGTGAAACCCCTGTAAGCAAAAGGGTGTTGTATATAAGCCGCTTTTTCATTCCCCTCACCTCAAAACCAACAGATGCTTATCCCGTCTTTTTAGATTATATACTGATGGACTTGTCTTATATGCTTTTTGGTTATGCCGTAAAAGTGAAACAAAGCGGATAGAAGGATATTACATAAATAAAAACCAAGCCTCGGGTCACACATTTTGGAACACATTAGTAAAACATATGAAACATGTACATATGTTGGTGCCATTCTATGGACAACATTCCGAAGTTTTTTAAAAAATAAATAAATTTTTGCTTGATATTCTATTAATCTATGCTATAATCAACAATATAAAAGACCTAAATATGTGCTTTTAGCATAAATATGTGCAATTGTATTATTTTCTTGTTAACTTGTTAAAATGGTAGCAAAAGGAGAAGTCAGAATGCGATTAGTTGATATTAAAAAGGACTGGAAGAAAAATAAAGTGATTTATTTTCTAGCCCTGCCAACAGTGATCTATTTTATAATATGGCACTACATTCCGATGGCCGGAGTAGTCCTTGCCTTTGAGGACTATTCACCAAGGGGAGGGGTAACCGGAAGCGAATGGATTGGCATAGCCAACTTCATTAATTTCTTTAGTACATATTATTTCGGGCGGTTGATGAGAAACACTATCATACTGAGTGTTTTCTCAATGGTAATCAATTTCCCGGCACCGATTATTCTGGCTCTCCTGCTCAATGAAATGGAAAATCGGTATTTCAAGAAGGTTGTACAGACGATAAGCTATATGCCATATTTTGTATCGACGGTTGTCATATGCGGCATAATAGTGGATTTCTTCTCATACGATGGAGCCCTTACAGATATACTGGTCAACATGGGAGTTGTGGAGCGCCGGGATTTGATGGTATACAAACCGATGTTCAGGCCCATATTTGTATTCAGCGGAACATGGCAGGGAGTAGGTTACGGCAGTATAATCTATCTTGCCGCTTTGTCCGGGGTCGATCAGGAGCTGTATGAAGCAGCGAAGATTGACGGGGCCGGAAGATGGAAACAGACAATCCACATTACACTTCCCGGGATTAAGCCTACCATTATAATCATGCTTATTCTCCAAATTGGAAGCCTCCTCAATGTGGCAATGGAGAAGGTTCTCCTTCTCTACAAGCCCCAAACATACGAAGTTGCTGATGTTATTATGACCTTTGTATACAGGCGGGGTCTTTTGGAAAACGATTATGGTTACAGTACTGCGGTTCAGATATTCAACTCGGTTATTAACCTGCTGCTGCTTATGACAGCAAATGCAATCAGCCGTAAGTATTCTGAAACCAGCCTGTTTTAAGTAAGAGGGGGAATTAACAATGAAGATTAAAGACACACCGGGAAGAATAGTTTTTAAAGTAATCAACTACATTTTGCTGACAATATTGGCTCTGATATGCCTGGCGCCCCTGTGGCATGTACTTATGGCATCTTTCAGTAATCCCACAACTCTGCAGCAGCACAGCGGACTCATTTTGTACCCTCTTTCGTCGGAAGGGCATCCGCTCACCTTAGGCGGGTATAGAATAGTTCTCAAAAACGACTCTCTGATAAGAGGCTACGCAAACACTATATACTACGTGGGAGTCGGGTGTTTTACAAGTATAGCACTCAGTGCCCTTTCGGCATATTGCGCTTCAAGGCGAAACGTCATATGGATGAAATACCTGATGCTGGTATTGCTGTTCACAATGTTCTTCAACGGAGGCCTTATTCCCACATATATGGTCAATAAGAATCTTGGAATAGTGAACACAAGATGGGTTATGATAACCACAGGAGCTATTTCGGTTTTCAATATCATCATACTCCGAACAATGTTTATGCAGCTTCCCATGAGCTTGGAGGAATCAGCTCAGCTTGACGGGGCGGGCCATATAACAATACTCATTAAGATATTACTGCCTCTTTCCAAGGCAACCATAGCGGTTCTGGCCCTGATCTATGCTGTGGGTAAATGGAATGAATATTTCACGGCAGCCATATACCTGACAAAGAGCAGGGAGCTGTACCCGCTGCAGCTTGTTCTTCGTGAGATATTGATTGAAGCTTCAAGCCCTCCGGGAATGGACGGCGATATACATACGGTTCTGGGCGGACAGGACAATGCGAAAAAGCTGGTGGAATACTCAACGATTATATTTGCCACACTGCCCATACTGTGCATATACCCCTTCATACAGAAATATTTTGTAAAGGGCGTTCTCATAGGATCAATAAAAGGCTAAATATTTAAAGAAAATAAATGCTGCTTTGTAAACCGGAGCAGCATTTGTTTTTTATCGGGGGTATGATGATGGAAATTATGTCTGTTTCGGAAGGGCTAAAGAGCAATACCAGGCACTCATGGACTTCCTCCGGCTGCCATGAAAGTATAGCGGAGTATTGCTGGAATCTCTAATGGCATACCTTGTGAAAGACGAATTTCCCGAAGCCGACATAGACAAGGTGATACTAATATGCATATGCCATGACCTTTGGGAGGCAAATAAGGCAGGCGGTAAAAGATGATACAAAAAATTAAATACAGCGCTCAAAAAGGGGATGATGCAGAGGTTTTGCACCATCCCCTTCAACCATATTGCGATATTTACTATCGGTTATTGAGTTCTGCATAACTGAGCATATTTCTGGACAGGAAAAAGGCCAGAAAAGAAACGGGTATATTGCATATTATCAGGGAAAGAAATACCGTGTTGTTCGGGCTTAAAAAACTGACGGGGAACGCAAACAGCAGCACCAGAGACAGGGCTATGCCGGGGATTGACAACAGTAGCAGAAGGGCAAAGTAGAACACCATTGCCATGCCCTTTGAACCACTGCCGCCCCATAAGCGTTCTGTCAGTATATTTCCTGAGGTGAAGAGCAGGGCAAAGGAGATGCGTGCCAATATACAAAGCACGGTCGTAAGCGGGTCAAGGTCAAGGATAAATGAGACTGGAATAATTACCAGAAAAGCCTCAATGATATATTTTGGGAAACCTTCAATCAGGCTGTAGAGCAGCTTCTTCATGGGAGGCTCAGGGACAAGATAAATATAGGGCTTAATAAGCTCCTTGTTTATCCGTCCTAGGGCAACCAGGAATATCTGCATATAGGTGGCAAAGGCAAAAACGGGAAATATGCCCCCTTTGCGTATAAAAAAGGAAAAGAGGACGCAGGTTGTGGCAAAAACAACGGTGGCAAGATCAATAAAAAACACCCGTGACCTCCTGTTTTCAACAAGGTGCTTATAATAGAATGCGCTGGCGCCCCAACCCCTGTCCAGGCCTATTTTGCCTATCTTAACATTTTTGGGCACAGCCTCCCTGACCGCGCCTTCCTTTGCCGCTGTAATTGCGGAGTAAGCTGCTTGGGTACTCTCCAATACATCCTCGTAGAAATCCAGCTTGCCGAACAGAATATACCCTATCTCAATAAGCAGCAGTATCACACACAGGCCGGCACCTGTTATTACATGGACGGGGCTTGACAGGAAATATCCCGCAAGCAAGCTGCCGAGCCAACCGGATACAGGGAAAAGCCTTATCACAGTGGTATTGGCGGCCTCAACGAGAGACGGCAGGCTAAATCCATGTTCAAGGCAGTATTTGAGAAGATAGAGTAAAAAAGCAATCCCTATCCCGGCGAGAACATATCTCACCGTTTTGTTTTTAGTTTCGCTGGAGCTGGTAATGGAGTATATAACCATTGCCGTGACCTGCCCGAGAAAGATGGATATAGCATAACCAAGAAAGAACATGAGGAGCCCTGCAAAGCTTACCGCATATACACTGTGCATCCAGGTATACTGAAACAGCAGAAAAAGACCCAGCAGAACGGAGTTTCCCATCTGCTGAAACAGGCCGAAGAAAAGGACGTTTCGTGGCTTAATGGGAGCCGGGAAAACCAGATTGACGTCCGGCATGGAAAAGAGACTGGCGCCGTTTCCAAAGCCGGATTTAATTGCAAGGGCGAACATCATGGTATATAGGCCGATTGCGCCCGCAATGAGTTCCCGGATATCCCTGGGTTCCTTTCCAGCCTCCCGGGCCTCGCTGCCGCCGATTATAGTGATAGCTATAAGTCCCAGCAGAATTACGGCGTATACCAGCTTCACGGGGCTTTTCAGCAGGCTCTTAATCCTGTTTTTAAGCTTTGTCAGTAAAAGATATGTAAGAGCTCCCATCAGACTGCTTCCCCGCCTTCCGTTATTTTGAAAAACAAATCCTCAAGGCTTTGAGTGCCCCTGCCGTCATTATACTCGGTTGCCGCAAATTTTCCGTTTGTCATAATATAGGTGGTGTCCCAGTAGTCCTCCACGCTGTCTATCATATGAGTGCTCAGTAGGATGGCAGTTCCCTCGGCTTTCAGCTCGCGAAGGAGTTGCTTGAGCTCTTTTATGGCATGGGGGTCTAGCCCCACCATGGGCTCGTCAAAAATCACTACCTTTGGTTTATGGGCCAGGGCGCAACAAATGGACAGCTTTTGCAGCATACCCTTGGAGAGCTCTTTTCCCAGACGGTTTGCCTTGTCGGCAAGTTCAAAGCGCTCAAGCAGGCTTCTGCAATAAGCCTCGTCATCAACCCGGTATGCCCGCCTGATAAATTCCAGATGTTCGCTGACGGTGAGCAGGTCGTAAAGAGCCGGCATTTCCGGCACATATCCAAAAAGGCGCTTAGCTTCCATAGATTTGTTATCATGTCCGCAAATGGTGATATTGCCTTTAAAGCGGAGCAAACCTGCAATACATTTAATTAAAGTCGATTTGCCCGCGCCGTTTGGTCCCAGCAGAATGGATATGGTTCCCCCGTCCACATTTAAGCTCAGATCGTCATTTGCCGCTATTTTTTTATATTTCTTTGTCACATGCTCAATGGAAAGCATACAAAAACCTCCCAAATGTTGGATGCCAGCTATTTTAGCACAGAAAAACAATTAAGTAAATAGCAGCTGCCGGACAAAGATTGTTTCGGCTTGTTTGAAATGGAGGGGAGTTTTTTGATTGATTGTCCACTGAACAAATGTGGATTGCAAAACGGATATGCGAAAAAGAGCAAAATGTTCGTTTCAGATACATTGATTGACTGCACACAGGCATTAATTTTGACAGACAAATAGTCCGGGGCGCCGGCCCCGGATTTAATCGTTTGCGGTTTTATTACTTTTTATAGGATTATGCAGATCAGCCCTCCGCTACCTTCATTAACAATTCTCTGGAGCGTCTCCTGAAGCTTGCTCTGTGCGTCTTCGGACATTTTCTTTATTTTAGATTGCAGGCCCTCTCCGGCGATATCATAAAGAGATTTTCCAAAGATATTGGATTCCCATATTTTGCTGGTATCCCCCTCAAACTCCTGGAGCAGGAAGCTGATAATGTCCTCGGATTGGCGCTCTCCGCCTACGGCGGGGGAGACCTCCGTCTCTATGTTTGCAAGGATCATATGGATAGACGGAGCGCTGGCCTT
>JGI24712J26585_10001851_pt1 | contig 17769 bp, 15 predicted proteins | sample BioPla3DNA2_FD_26585 | JGI IMG/M metagenome (IMG submission 26585) | reverse complement strand
GAAAAAAGTATTGTAAACCGTGTACTTGATATACAAAAACTAAAAGAGAGCGAAAAACAACACGTCTTCGCTCTCCTTGATGCTTTTATTAAGCAAACTAAGTTTCAAAGTATTATGTGAAAAAAAGAATTAAAATTTGCAAAACTACAAGCAATATTGGAATTATAAATCCTGTCATTTCCTTAGCTTTGAAAAATAAGATTATCGCTAATATGGAAAACAATATTTGCAATGAGTTAATCAGCAAAAAGGTAAATTTACTTTTGTAGTATAGACCTCCATTACTTACCATAGCTTCAGTCCCTAACATATAGCTTTCAGGATTTCTAAAATAAGTAAGTATTTCTGTAATAGCTATTACAGAAATACTTACTGAAATCAGAATTATTAACCATTTTAAAAACTTCATATTAATATTTTACATTTAAAATTAATGGTTTGTTATGTGATTTCAACCAACTATGGAAGCTATTGTTTCTACTTGTCAAATCAATACAGCCTGCGGAACCTGGCACTGCACCACCGTGTATAGTAAAACCACTCCTTCCAAATGTATTAGTCATTATAGAGGGTGTAAGCCAAGTTCTATGTTCTCCCCAAGATTTTTCTAACCCTGGCCAAGTTCCGCCCCCAAAATTACCCTTAAATCTATCCCAAGAACTAATATCTGAAATTGATTGTGTTCGGGCAGGGTCAACCAAATATTGCCCTTCGGGTATTGGACCTTTATCTTTTAAGTTTTGAGATTCAGGATTTTGATACCCCTCTCGTCCGCTTGTTCCTTTCCATTCGAGTCCTGGCATATCAACATTATAATTGGCATCTGAAACTTTTAAAGAGTTTAAGTCAAAGTTCAATTCGACATCTGCTCCTAGTAATTTAATAAATTCTCCTGCCCTTATTTTGTTGACATCTTTAATATTGTTTGCTTTGGCTATTTGTTCGACTGTTAGATTAGTTTTAAACGTTTCATTAAGTTGTTTTGCAATTGTTGTTAGGTTGTCTCCTTTCTCAATTTTACCTGTTTCAATTTCAAATAAACCATCAGGATCTATGTATCTTATTGGATTATTAAAGAAAGCTCTGTACGGTGTCCAACCTGGTGATTGGTCTGCTTTTGGGTCCACAACATGCCACCTCCCGATCTGCGGGTCATAGAACCTTGCCCCGTAATCCTGCTAGTCTACTCCCAAAAAACTATACTTCAAAAAGCTTCAGGAACTCCCAAAGCGGGTGTCATTCAAAGAACGTTCTGATGTTTAAAGATACCTTTTTTCTTTTAATTGAGATAATTGAAAGATGATTTCAGTTAAAAAGAAAAAGGTGGTAACGTTGCACACGGTTTCTTCTGCAACAGAACTTTACACTGCGGCTTAACTTTGGCTTAGATACAGACTGAAGCGGGCGGGAGGGGAAGTGTCAAGGTTTCCGGCAAAAAGTTTTTTACCATCTTCCATGAACAAAGCTTTCAATTAAAAATAAAAAAGTTTTTGCCAGGCACCCGTAGGGCCCCGACCTTGACTGCGCAGGGGGCGGAAGCTATCTTTACTAAGCCAAAGTTAAACTCAACTGCCGGGGATTTCCCGTTTGTTCCGGGAGTTTTCTTCCTAGCGAGCGGGCAGGCTGCGCGGCTATTTAACATAGTGTCACATTATAGGCCTGGCCACAAAGTTTGTTTCGTGGCAGGGCTATCTTCCAGTGCCTATAATGCCGCATTATGTTAATATAGCTTGGGAGTGTTTTGCCCGTGGGGCGGGCTTTGCAGCTCTTTGTAAAGCTTAGGTCGTGTTCCGGATTGCGGGGCTTTACAATGTGCTGCAAACAGGTAAGGCCGGGGCAAAACACCAGAAGGGTACGGCGCGGGGAGCAGCTCACAAAAATGCGGGAGCAATTGAAAGATTTTTGGGAGCTGCGGGGGATTAGTCTTCCTGGTTTCCAGATGATTTGAAGCCTATGCGTTTACGGGTCTTTTGTTCCAGTTCCTGCTGCTTGGATGCTTCTAATTGTTTCAGGTATTCGAAGATCAATAATATCTGATCATCGTGTTCGCCCATTTTCGCCTCGATCTTTTCCAGCCTGTGAAGGATTTCTGCATGTGAAGCCAGCATTTCGCGCATTCTGGTAAAGATTCTTACTATCTGGATGTTTACACTGATCGCTCTGTCGCTGTTTAATACACTGGCTAACATTAATACTCCATGTTCAGTAAAAGCCATTGGTAAGTACCTGGATCCTCCCCAACTTGAGGTGCCAAATTGGCTCCTCAAGTCATTAAACTCATTCGTATTCAACTCGAACATAAAGTCTTCAGGGAACCTTGTTAGGTTTCGCCTCACGGCTCTTTTTAATTGCTTGGTTTCAACACCGTATAATTCTGCAAGGTCTTTATCAAGTAGTACTTTTTTTCCTCGTATAAGATATATTTTACCCATTATTATTTCATCCGGGATGGCTATTTTATTGGACTCTTTTGTCATATGTTTTGTTTTAGCTTGCGTAAATTTATTGTTAAATTCATACCAGTGGGTGACACTTATTTATCGACTCCTGAAGATCTTCAAGATAACCGACCTGGTACCGCTCTGTGGAGCTGATTCGCTTGTGACCTGCCATGTACTGAACTGTCCTAAGATCACACCTCTTAAGCCACAGAGTGATCACGCTCTGACGGATATGCCTGCAGCCGCGGACCTTCGGGCTTATCTGCCTCAGTGCCCTGACCAGGTGCATGAGACTGTTTTTCATCTCCGAAGATCCGTTCATGCTGATAAAAAGCTGACGGCTTAGTTTTTCATGGTCCGGACTCTCTGCCTTGCGCCCGGGAGTGAGATTTTTCTTTTTAACTGATTCAAGGATTGCCGGTCGGATCTTTAAAAGATATTCATGCAGCTCCATTACCTGACAGGCTTCAAGAGAGAGCGTACGCCCTGCTTCATGACGGCTCCCGGGGATCCGGATCTGTCCTTCTCTTAAAAATACATGTACCGGCTCGAGCCTTCTGATATCATCCGTTGTTACAGCCTGACTAACCATCAGCGAGAGGATAACCTTGTTCCTGGCAGTTCTCAGGTCCGTCACGTGGTAGCTCTCATAGAGAAGCTTTAACTCAGCTTCGGTTAACATTCCTGTCGGGATGCTTTTCTTCCGGGTCCTCAGGTACAGTCCATCAGCAGGGTTATTACTTATGCGGCCTCGTTTCTGCAGGTAGCTGTAATACCTTTTCACAGCTGCCACCTTGCGGTTGATCAGCTTCGGTGAGTCGCCGGATGCCTTGCATTTTGCCATGTAACAGTGGATATCAGTCCGTTTTACCTTTTCTTCAGATATGAAGTTTTCTCTCAGGTAAAACAAAAAATCAGAGGTGTAATTAATATAAGCCCTCACGCTGGAGGGAGAGAGGTAATTTGTCCCTGATTCAGACAAATTGGCCAAAAGTCTTTTTTCAAAGATATCTTTCTGCTCACGGTATTTACTCCGATTCATATTTAAGATGGGTATATATCTGCGTTGTCTCAAGTGAGCTGTGACCCAGGAACCGTTTTATCTTTTCCGGTGACATACCCGACTGTAGCAGGTGGGTTGCTATAGAGTGCCTCAGGGTATGAAGGCTCCCCGGGCGATCTGTCAGCGCCTTTTCTTTGAGCAGCTGCAGCCTGTCAGCCATGGCCTGCTCACACATCCGTTTTCCTCTCTGGCTTAAGAAAAAAGCCTGTTCGTTCCCTCTTGCAAGCATCGGCCTTGAGTACGTGAGATAATTATAAAAATCATCTCTTACCATCCCGGTAAACGGAACAAAGCGTTGTTTGTGGTTTTTCCCACGACTCACGTACAGAAGCCCTTTCTCAAGGTTTATATCATCGGTGTCGAGGTTTATTCCTTCGCTTCTTCTTAGTCCGCAGCCATAATAAACTCCAAGCATTGCCCTGTCACGTATCCCCAGCAGATCCCCTTCACAGGCCGAGTAAAGAGCTTTTATCTCCTTCCTGGTAAAAACGTTTATTCTTTTTCTTACCGGACCTCTTAAGGTGATATCTGTCTCGAAGCCTTCCCGTCCGGTTTCTCTCAGGTACCGGGATAGTTTTCTCAGAGCCGTCAGGTGTGTCCTCAGGTAGTTCCTGCTAAGCCTTCCGCCCCTGACGCGGTTCTCCCTTTTCCCCAGGTAATCAAAGTAATCACTGACGTCTCCTTTGGCGATCCCCCCGGTGTCACTTATCCCGTGACGCTCGAGCCAGTAAAAAAACTCCCTCGCCTTTACCGGCGCATACCTGACGGTACCACGCTCAAAGTTCAACAGCTCGAGCCACTCCCTGAAGGATTTTTCTATCTTGTTAAATTCCTCTGATTGCACCCTGAGATTTTTCATCATTTTACAGGGGGTCTTGCTCTCTCCCGGTTATACATGTTATACTGTTATACTTAAGGTTAACTTTTTTATTTTAACTGAGTTACAGAGGTCAGAGGGCAATGTTATACTTCTGTTATACTGATGTTACACTTAAGATTTTGGATGTTACACCCAGCCTTTTCAGGTGTTATACTTAAAGCTTTCTCCCTCTCTTTTGCCTTCAACCTTTCAAGGATCTCATCCAGGATATCTATCCCGGATTTAAGCTTTTCGTATTCCTCCCAGGCCGAGATCTCGTACTCGTAGCCGCTTTTACGATTGCCTCCTGCCAGCTGCAGGTAGCCCCTTTGCTCGAGCTCCCTCAGGTACCTGTTCGTTTTCATCGGGTGCATCCGGAAGTGTTCCCGCACCTGCTTTGCATAGATGCTCCGGCGTTCTGATCCTGCCAGGCTTTTTAACCCTTCAAAGAACTGGCGCACCTGGCCGCTAAGCTCGTCTGACTTTCTAAGCAGGCTGTCCTTTATCAGGTAGTTGGCCCATTCGATATCCTGAAGGGTTGTTTCAATATATAAAGTACCGCCGCTGTCTTTCTTCCACTCCCTTTGCTTCTGGTGATAAAAAGTGATTATCTCGATAAGCCTCAGGTAATGCATGTTGGTCCGGAGCTTTTTAAAAACGCACTGCGGGATATCAAGCTCTATGGCGTAAGGGTTTATCACTTTAACCGGCCTTAGAAGCCTCTGGGCGTTTCTCAGGAGCTGACGCCAGGTGTTTTGTTCTTTTTCGTTCACAAGTCCTGCCTGCTGCCTTCTCTGGTAGTGCATCACTGCCTGGGCATGATCAGGGGTTTCATCGACGTGGAGCAGGAAAGAGCGGTTTGCATTATCCTCGTAGATCTGCGTGTTGGTTGTTGCACCTGACACGCACACCGGGCCTTCTACGACAAGCACCCTCTGGACGTTATTTCCCTTGATATCCTTATCCGTCGTGAGCTTTGTTATTGTCTGCCTGCTCATCAACTCCCTCAGTGGCAGGAAAGCCTGGTAAACGCCCTCTAAATCTTCAATCAGCAGGACCTTGTGTTTCCAGAAGTCTTTTTCGGAGTAATACAGGGTGTTCTCAGTAAGGCTGGTGATTGTCCGGAGGGATTCCTGCGGGAGGCACTCGCTGACCCTTGTCTGAAGGTATGTCTTGCCGCTCCCGCTCTTGCCAAAGATTATAGCATGAAGGGGTTCATCAAAAAAGCGGCTCAGATAAAGAAAAAAAAGCAGCAGCCCGTTCCTTTCTTCTCCGACAAGCCCGGTTTTCTCTATAGCCTTCATCGTGATTTTTACAAGGTCTTTCGACAGTAAAAAATCTCCTGCCTTTATTTCTTCCTCCCTTGTCATCCGGTAACTTCTGGGCTGCAGGGCTTTTCTTTCACGCTCGATCTCCGAGAGGCGATACTCTTCAAGTTGCAGCTGCAGCCGCCGGAGAGTCGATTTCATTACCGTCGTGCTGATATCAAGCTCCTCTGTTGCTCCCTTGATATACCGCTGCAACTGGCCGTTACTGTAAAGGTTTACATCATCCTGGTAGTATCTCATAGTGTCTCCCTCTTTTTGTACCAGCAGGTTTACCCTTAGCCTATGGACGTTCTCCCTCTCGATGCCGCCCCAGATAATTAGCAGCAATTCCCCTTCACGGTAGGTGATCTTCTGCGGATTCTTTGTGTTCAGTGCTGCTTCCTGGTGTGGTGTCACAGATTGTGATACATGGTCTAAGGATTCAGTGTTTTTTATTTTATCTGAGCCACTTACAGGTTTTCTGCTTTTAATAAGATGAGAGAGGATCTCTGGGTCATGTCCCTGGATCAGGCTGTTTATGTCTTCTTCTTCGGGGGTATCAACTGCCGTGATCAGGATATCAGGTTTTAAAGCTTTAACCTTTTCTGCTATCCTGGTCACTGCTTCCCGGCCGCTCTCGTCTCCATCAAAGAAAAGTACCACTTCATTAAGTTCCGGAAGGTTTTTAATAGCTTCCGAGTGTTCCGGTGTAAATCCGTTTGTCCCAAAAAGGGCCATAATACTGAACTCATTATTAATTGATTCCTGTTGGAGTAAGGTTTCGCAATCGATTATGCATTCAGTTAAGATCAACTTTCTGGTACCTGGTTCAGGATAGAGCCCATGGTGGTTGCCGCTTAAGTAAAAGTGCTTGCCGGTTCCGTTCGGATTAATAGATCTGCCGTACAGATCAATCACCTGGCCTTTTTCATTCTTTGTAAAAAAGAGAACCACGCTTTTAAATACCGGTGTAACTGTGTCTTTTGCTTGCTTTAAGATTCCAAGGGCAATGGCGCTTTGCTGCAGCTTCTCGTTCCAGCCTTTTCCAAGGTCTCCGCCCATGTACCCGGCCTGTGTTTTATCCGGATCCAGTCCCCGGGACCTCAGATACTGCTTTGCAGCTGCCGTTCTCTTAAAACTGCCCCGGCTCTCCTGCATGAGCTTTCCAACTACTGCAAGCCTGGGAAGGAGTTCTTTGTCTTGCTCAGCTTCATTTGGCTGTATCATGGGTCTTTGGATTATTTCTGCTGACGGATCTATCATGCTCTTTGCTTTTAATATTGCCTCGTGTTTACTGTAAGCTGAGCCTGTCGAAGCTTCGTACCTTTCAATAAACTCTATCACATCCCCTGCAGCGCCACAACCAAAGCAGTTAAAGGTGTTTGTCTCAGGGTAGATCTTCAGGCTGGGATCCTCGTCACCATGGAAGGGACATTTCAAAAAGTTGTGGCGGTCGGGTTGGAGATGGTAATGGCTCAGGATTGTTTGGATGGATAGTCTTTGTTTGATCTCGGATATCTCCATTGTTGATAAGTTTTATGATACAAATCGGTATTACAATAATACAAACATGTTTTGCATGATAATACCTAAATGTATCTCTACTTATCAACAATGTTATAAACATTATTAATAATTGCTACTTTTGATACATCATTGATCTATTAATAACTAATTGATTATAAAACATGGGCATCAGCGAACGTATTAAAGAACTCCGCAGAGGTAAAAAACTGACTCAGTCTGACCTGGCTACAGAGGTAGGATTGACTTATGTTCAGATAGGAAGGTACGAGACCGGTAAATCATCCCCATCGGCAGAAGTGCTGCAAAAACTCGCTGCTGCCCTCGATACAACTACCGATTACCTGATGAACGGCAGCAACGATGAAGTGGTATCCGCTCAGCTTACAGACAAGGAGTTGCTGTCACAATTCCGGGAAGTGGAGAAGCTCGACCAGGAGGATAAACACCTGATCAAGACTTTTATTGATGCATTCCTGACTAAGAGAAAGATTCAGAAGCTAGCTATTTAGTAATAACTTAACTTTAAAAACTATGGCATTTCCTCAAAGTGTTGTTGATGAAGCCTGGAGAAGGTCAGGCGGCAACTGCGAATGCAGAAGGTCTAATCATAATCATCTCTACGTCAGATGCAATAAGCAGCTCGTATATGAGAACCGTGGCAAAACCGGTCAGCGTGGATGCTGGGAAGCCCATCACATAACCGCCGGCGGTCCTGATGTTGCTTCTAACTGCGAGATTCTTTGTTGTGAGTGCCATGTAGGCACAGGATCTTACGGCAGATCATAAAAACATCTGTTGACCGGATTGCTTAAAGCGTCTTATTTATAATTGGCTGTACTTCCCCGGTCATCACCAAGCTTCCGTAAAGTAAAACAAAACACATCTGTCTTTTAACATAAGCATCAATGTATATGGAACTGTCAACGCCACAAATAGGAAGAAAAATCCGGCGCATAAGAGAACTGCGCGGTATAAAACAAGAAGTACTGGCTGCTGAACTGGGTTTATCCCAGTCTGCCGTGGCCGACATGGAACACAGCGATACAATTGACCCCGACAGGCTGCAAAAAGTGGCCGACGTTCTGGGTGTCACCCCTGAAGCTATTAAAAGTTTCAGCGAGGAAGCGCTCGTCTTCCATATTCAGAACATGCACGACCAGGCAACTGCTTATGCCTATAATTTCCAGTGTACATTCAACCCGCTCGACAAAGTCGTTGAACTCTATGAACGACTGCTGGAAAGTGAAAAGGAGAAGGCAATGCTGGCGACCGTTAAAAATAAAGGCAAATGAAAAGTGAAAAAGGAGATGACACCGGAACTGCCGTGCTCACCGGCAGGAAAATAGAGAGATTACGCACGGTGATCGGGATCTCGCAGGCTGAGTTCGGACAAAGGATCGGAGGCATCTCCAAGCAGGCTGTATCCAAACTGGAACAATCACCAAAGATAAGCGGGGTGAAGCTTGAAAAGGTTGCTGCCGCCCTTGGTTTTACACCCCAAGCTGTGCAAAGTTTCAGCGAAGAAAAACTGGTGTTCTTCATTGAGAACATGCATGAGCATTCAACTGCCTATGCCTATAACTTCCAGTGCACATACAACCCGCTCGACAAGGTCATTGAGCTCTATGAACGCCTCCTGCAGCTCGAACGCGATAAGGTGCAGTTGCTTAATAATAAACTGGAGGAGAAATAACTAACAAAACCTCTATTAATTAATGATTTTAAATTGCGCTTCGTTCTTTTATAGCTACTAATACAATCTCTCCATCAAGATTTTGTTCTTTCACTAATACCTGTGAACCTGGAGGAAATTCCCAATTCTCATCGTCAGGATTATAAATCTCAAAACCTTTTATTTCATAAATACCATCATTTATTTCAACTGCAGGAACAGGTCTGTAAACCTTCGTTCCTTCATTAAGTAACTGTACATACACCTTCTTTTCCATATATGCTTAATATTTATATCCAGGCCCTCCGACATGAATAAGCTCCTTTGTAACATTATCAACTACAACAGACTGGCCTGTAGTTGGATGAACATACCTTGTAGCTCCATTAGCCTCATTTATCATATTTACAGCATCAAAACTCTTTCCATTGGTTATAGCTTCTGTAACCTGTTCGGGAGTCCAGCCTCGTTTAGAAAACTGACTTGCCCACTTAGTTTCAGATTTGAAAGCTCCATAAACCCACTTGCCCTCGGTTGCTACCGCATTAGCGGTTGCCCCAACAGCCTCAGTACCTGCGACTGCTTTTGATAATGCATTTAATCCTTTTGTAGTCACTACTGCCAAACCAACCGTGACTATCGCTTTACCTGTAAGTTCACCTGCCTTTTCGCCTGTTTTATCATTCTTGACCTCCTGGATAGTATTGGTAACATTTTGTTTTACATTATTTACAGCCTGTTTTGGATCTGATACGACAGTTGCAACTGTTGCTGCCCTTTCTATCTGAGCAGCCGGTGATTGATCTATAGTTTTGATTAATCCTTTTGCAGTATTTCCAAGACCTTCAACAATACCCTTTCCAACACCTTTTATAAAGTCCCATATCCCCATTCCGTCGGGATCAATAAACCTTAAAGGATTGTCAACACCATAGTTGTATGGGCTCCACCTTCTGTAAGATTCGGCTAACGGATCAGGTGTTGTCCAACGTGCTATCTGGGGGTCATAGAACCGTGCACCGTAATCATACCAGTTAAGATTTAATTCATCCTGTAACTCCTTTCCATTGTAAAGGTATTTGTTATCTGTACCGCTAATGTATTGATTATCAAATGCTAATCCAAACGGATAATAATCAATGCTTTGTGTAAGAGAAGGACTTCCCGAATTATCTACAAAAGCTATTCTTGTGTTACCAAGATGATCCTTTAAAAAATATTCATATTGAAAAACTGTTGCCGAACTGCTTACTTTTATTACGCCTTCATCCATATGAATCAGATTCAGATCTTTTGAATTATCATATTCAAAACCATTAAAATAATACCGGACAGTAGTATGCCCCATTTCAGTTTTTGCCTGTCGGAGTTTCCTTCCAAAAGCATCATAAGTATAGCTTAGATTATTTGTTGCATCCCGGGTTAATACTTCAGGTAAATTTAAAAAATTATACGTAAGAGAAGCAATACTTTTATTACGATCTTTAATAAGGTTACCATTCCTGTCATATAAATAATCATCAGAACCCCTATTAGCATCATTAAATCCTGATGAGTTTAATGAGTTATCTGTTACATATTTTAATTGATTACTAAGATTACCAAAGTAGTTATAAGTAAGATTATCAATAATGGCTGAGCTGCCATTGTTTCGTTTAAGAGTTAATATGTTTCCATTATGATCATACGAGTAATCATATTCAAGGTACTTATTTGAATTTGTAAGAGAAGAGCCTTCTCCATAGTAGGTGTCTGATAGCCTGTTGAGACCATCATAAGTAAAAGTATAGGCACTTTTTAATGTGTCTGACTGACTTGCTCCGCGTCTCCTATTCCATATCATCCCTGAAATATTTCCAGTATACTGACTATAACGTGTCAGATTAGTTAGTGATGAAGGATCATCATATAGAAGGCTGAGTGAAAAAAGGTCAGACCCTAAAGAATTCGGATTATTGATATTTGTCAGCCAACCACGAATATTATATTTATAAGCAATATCTTTAAGATTGTTATGAAGTTCTTTATTCTCCAATTGTCCAAGCTCATTATATGACATCTCAGATATAGTTACTCTATTGCTGCCATTAATCTCTGATTCTACTTTTAAAAGCCTGTATAAATGATCATAAGTGTAATACTTATTTATTGATGTAGTGGATCCATCAAAATTTTGTTTCTGATTTGATTGAATTAAATTACCAATAAAATCGTATTTATTACTGATTATTTCAACTTCGTTATTGTTGTCATAAAGGTTACTAAGTGATTGTATTATACGATACTTATCATCGTAATAATTAGTGGTAGTAATATAATAAGGAGTGCCAAGTATTTGTGCTTTACTTCCAACAACAACACCTTTAATATTATCCATGTAATAAATACTACCTTGTGTGTCTCTATAGCCGGATATATTATTTGTAGTACTAAAAGTTTTTTTATCAGGGAAGTTGTAATCGTCATAATATGTTGCTGTAAGATATGCCATATTCCCATCGGTTGATTTTGGAAATGAACTATCTGTAAATCCCAAAGTAGTAGTCAATGATGAATTGCGATCAATATAATAATCTCGAGAAGAAGATCCTGAATATAAATTATAAACAATGTTTTGCATCTGTTCCTGATTTTGAACAGAACCATAGGTCAATATACCTGTTAAGACAGGACGATTTAACCTGTCGTATTTTATAAAAACCCATTTCTTAAGCTCATTACCATTTAAATCCTTTCTTAGATTGCCATCCTGAGTTAAAACAAGCCTGTCTCTTTTATCATAAATCATATATATTGGTTCCAAACCAGGCATTTGTTTTATTATCAGCCTTTGTCTATTGTCATATTTATAATAATAACACAAACCCTTTATAACATTATCTGATGGCAATAACCAATCCTTGGAGCCGATAATATTTACAACTGCCTTGGGAGTCAAAACGTATCTAAGTAAATTAAATTCATCATAAACATAATAGGTGTCAATAGTTTCAACAGAAGCTCCTGATTCAACAAATGTCCTTTTTAGGATAATATTACCAAATAAATCTCTATATTCAATGGTCGAATGTAACGGATTATCTGTAATATTCCAGTTTTCATCTTTCGTAATTGTCTTAAAAAGAGTGTTTTTAGGATAAAAATTAAATGAATTATAAGAATCTCCGCCACTATTTATGAGAGTATCACCGGATATTTTCCAAAGCAGAACTTCATGTTCAGAATTTGACAAATAGTTAAACTTGACTGTGTGACCACTCTGATTATCTGAAACATCATAAGGTTGCCATGCCCTGCCAGGTGCCCCTTGTTCAAAAATCCTATTAAGAGGAGAATTTTCATATATAATTTTAGAATTAGCTGTATCGCCCGGATAATAATTTGCATTTTGGTAAAAATAATACTGATTGGATATAGCTGCATCAATATAGGAACCATAATTAGAGCCCAGAGTATAGGGAAGATACTTGATTGATTCTCTCCCAAATTCATCATAATATACAGGAGTTATAATATCATTCCCATTTGGTGAACCTCCTATAATATTAGTTTGAAGTAAGCGCCCAAGACCATCATAATATTGTATGCTATGTATAATATCGGTATAATAAAGTGTATTGAATTTATTTATAGAATCCACTTCTTTATTTAATTCCTGAACATATACATAATTTTGATTATCAGTAGGATTAGCAAAATTTACATCAATTAATATACTTGGACTACTTACTGGGCCACAAGGCCCACTGGTAACATTTCTGCGATAATATTTTGAAGTAGTTAATACTCCAGGAGAGTATGAAGAATTTGTAGCTCCGGATATATTGGACCAGTTATTATTGTCTGAACTAATTTGCCATTGGTAAGAATATGACCCTGTCCCCCCGGAAGGAGAAGTGTTATTTGTAAGTGGAGAAGGTGCAGTGTTATATGGAATTGATTGGTTATCGGCTATTGAGCCTGGAAATAATTGTTGAGTTACTTCAATATAAACAGGAGTCGTGTATGCATAATTCCCATCACATGCGACATGTCTTCTAAAATATAGAGAACTAGTCATTGCACCTGGATTATAAGTCAAACCTGTGGCTCCGGTTATTGTGGAATAACTTGTCCCGTTGGTAGACTTTGACCATTGATAAGAATAAGAGGAACATCCACCACCTGAGGCACTCTCAGAATTATAAATAATTCCGGGAGAAGAACCATAACAAATATTCGTATTTGTTATACTAATGGAACCTGCGTCAAGTGGCTGGTAACTTTCCTGATAAACGCTTATATAGGCATCCCCAACATATATATATCCATATCTTGAAGTACCAGAATTATGTTCACATACAATCATGTATGTATCCCCTCCCTGAGAAGACATTGATAGCCAACTTGAACAATTGATCGATGGCGTACAGTAACTAGGATAGGTAGATACTGTTGCATAGGCAACGCTAAAATTACCCGGAAAATTAATATGACCTGGATATACATAATTAACAGAACACTGGGAATATGATGATCGAACATCAATTAAAAGAATAATGAAGATTATGGTGATACCAAAAAATAGATATTTTTTCATCGGAAAATCTATTAATAATTAGATTATTATAATTTAATCAAAATCTAAGGTCTGTAGTTGTAATTATATTGTTTAATAAGATGTTGGTTATTGTCTTTAATACGATATAATTGCCCAATAGAGTCATATTCATAATAAATAGTCAGACTGTTTTGGTCTGTTTGTGATGTGACTCCAAAAAGTGGTGAATAAGTGAAGATTGATATCTCAGTATTAGATAAACTACTTTGACCCAATAAATTATTACAAAAGGTCTTCCAAAGATGTTTTTGAGCGGACAAACGCAAATTTTTTATCCCATTTGAAGAAGTAAGTAATTCTTCCAGAGTACTAAAGCCCGAAGGTAAAGAACTGTTAATTGCCGTTTGAAGAATACCATGACTAATGTTCTCCGCTTTTATAACTGGAAAAGTATTCTTATAGCCAAAAATGTAACTTACAGTATTATCTTCTTCTTTTGATTGACTTATAATATTCCCTGATGCAATATCATATATGTAATTGATACGTGTCTCATAGGCATTTGACCCTGTTTTAGTTTGAACTGAATTCGGTGCAATTACATTATTCCCCCAATTATTGTAGTTAATTTTAGTAGATTGAAGAAAGTTGCCTTCAAAATTATAATATATACTATCTATAGTTTCTATCTTCGGTGACAACATATGAAGACTATTAACCATAGTCCCATATGGAGTATTAGGTACTGAAATAAAATCATACGGATATTTTATATATGAAACAATTGAATCGACTTTATTATCAGATTGTCTGATTCGTTTAAGCTGATGGTATACCTGATCATATGAGTATGTTGTTTCTTTAACTATATTGCCACTAACACTATAGTCAGTCTCTCTGGTTTTAATAAGATCTGTCCGGCCTGTGTACGGATAATAATGAATTGCATTATAAATCGCATAATCAGTTTCAGGCGGTATGTTAAATAGAGCACTACCAGGAGTAATTTCGCAATCACTATTATTACTTAAGCAGGGCCCTGCAACTAAAGTTGCTTTCAAAGACTTGTAGTTTGAATCTTTTACTTTACTTACTTTAAAATCATAATAGTGTCTGATTTCCTTAACGAGCAAATTATCAGATGTATAATATTTCTCGTATTCTAATTTATTATCAGCCCAGCTAAGGTATTGAATCGGAACATATGGAAAGCTTGTATTAATGCCTGATTCAGAATGTTGAAATAGATAGAAACCCTCATTGTTAAAATAATATTTGGTCATGCCGTTTGATTGACCATGTTTTGTTTTACATACTTCTATATTATTATAAGTAACGGGGCTACCTTGGGAAAAACCCATTGTCCTGTTTGAATAACTTGTTTGAGCAATAAATTCCTCTCCGCTAATCCAGTATGGATAGTAAAAAACATATTCAGTATAGTTTCCTCCATTAGGATAACTATATTCAGTTATAACATTTTTATTTTCGTCTAAACCATCTGAATCAATTATTTTTTTGACTCGCAAACCGCCTAATATTCTATTATTTACTTTGTTTGATTCATACTGAAATTCTGTATATCCACCTGTAGGATAAATAATTTTCTTAAGGCTACTTGCTTTGGCATATGAACTGTCAACCTCACGGAAAGCACCGTTGACACCTGCATGTAATTTGGGAACAAAATATGGCGAATTATCACGATGACCATTATAAAATCCCCAATAATCCTGAGCAAAAGAATTTCTTCCAGGTAAAAAATGAGAATCATCATATACAAAACGATAAGATGGAATCTGGACAGAATTACTGAACTTATAAATACTGTCCAGCCTTAACCTGCATTTGTATCCCCTATCTACATCAGGAAAAGAAGATGAAGGAGCATCATATGGGATTATATTACCTTCATAATTTAAGGCGGCCGTATAGGAATAATTCAAATGGTACCCATATTGATCATTAGCGTCACTAATAATTATCTGGCGTAATGCAAAGTCTCCAACATCTAAATCCTTTCGTGTATTAGTATCATAATGAAACCTGACCGTTATACCTCCTGGCAATGTGATGCTATCTAAACTGAGAGCGTTAGAATATTGAGAAGCCTGTTCAAATCCATGTGTATATTCAGAATTTATAATACTATCACTTCCCGCCGCAGGGTGATAAACAGTTTGACCACCAAATGTTCTGTACTCTATCTTAGGCTTATTATAGGTAAAACCTATAGTATCTGCTGTAAAAGGAGCATCAATCTTAGAAAGATACCAGGAGGATAGAAAAGGTAAAGAAGCATTGATTTGATCATATTCTACATCATCGAAAGTATACCTTATCCCCTCCGGTGTTGTAATTATAAACTTATAATCATTCACATATTCAATTCTAAGATTGGTTTGAGGCATTTGCAAAATACTGTCATTCAAACCAATAATAAATTTCCCTGAATAACCTTCAAAATTGTAACTATATAAATCAAATTGCCCATCCCTAATCCCCCTTTGAATAAAAACATAATCATAAAAAGTGTCTTCATCGGTACAAGATGGTTCCTGGCTATCGCAAGGAGATGAAGAATTGTCAGGATAAGCATGGCTTCCCAGACCTCCAGGCCAAATCAAACAGCCTGCAACCCTATACACCGTTCCTACTCCATCTGGTACAGTGTCCCCATAATGTCGTATACCCATTTGTTCATCAGGCAAACCAAATACTGTTCTTGAAATCACTCCTCCTCCTGATAATGCCCACCCTAATCCCACATTGGAAGCTATTTCTTCAACTTTTATGCCTCCTCCATGGTAATTTAGTGACAAATTGAGTTTTAATTTATTTGCAACTCCTTCATAACTATATATTGGAATATTAATATGGGGAATACCTGTGGTAAGACCAACAGGAACCTCTCCAAATATCCCCAACGAAACAGCATTTGGTGATGGAGGAAAAATATTTGCTACGTGAGTACCCTGTCCTTCCAGGATTAAACTTGACATTAAAAAAAATAAAAATAATTTAATTGATTTCATAGTTATATTAACGTATATCGAATTTCTTTATATTCTTTATAAACACTTAATAAGAAGTGCCGCATTGGGCAACTCGCTCTCTATTGAAATTGTTATGTCCCACTATTCATCCATAAAAAGTATTTATTAATCCGTACCTTTATATTTGCATTTATATGATACTGTGAGTAAATAAAATAGGTCAAAATATATTCAACAAAAAATCATAAGATTTATACATCTTAGAATTGAACACTTTTTATATTTAATGTCTAATAAGTGATTTTATAGAATAGCAATTAAACACACTCCCAATATTTAGAAATATTCTAAATTATTGCAGTGACAATAGAGATTCTGTTATAACATTATTCTATCTTTTGTAAATTTTGTCATTAATAGGTAAAATCTTAATAACTATTTTTAAATGAAAAAGTCAATCTGGTTAATAGTATTCGTAATGACTTGGCAGAATATTTTATCTCAAGAGATAAAATTAAGTCATAATAATGAGGAGTATTTTAAAAATATTGAAAATCATGAATTAATTGACGAGTTACCAAATGGTAATTACCTCGTATTTGTTGATGATGAAAAAAATATTTTGGACTATAAAGGTTCTATCTTAAATCGAAAAAGAATTAATACCTGGACCTGGTTTTTTGAAACAGGTATAAAAAAAATGGAAATTTCGTATCAGAATGGCCTAATAAGTGAACTTACAGCCTATTATCCAAATGGAAACAAAAGTGTTACACGAACATATTTTCAAGGAATTCCTCACGGCCCTTTTACAAGATGGTTCCAGGAAGGCAAAATATGTATAACAGGAAAATATGAAAATGGAAATCCCGCAGGAACCTGGAAATATTATAAAGAAGATGGAACACTGATAAAAGAAGAAAAATTTTGATGCTAATTTTACCTATAACACCTTGATTTAAATTAATAAATACCCGTTCCAAGTTGAAATATTGGCAAATACATTGAAATTAATATAATAGCTACTAATCCGCCAACAAATATTATAAGAACTGGTTCCAAAAGATTATTCATTGTTCTTATTTTTATATCAAGCTCCTCCGAATACTGATCGTATAGTTGATTAAAAACAATGTCAAGTTTATTTACTTCTTCAGCTACCCGGATCATTGATATAATTTTTTTATCAAAAAATTTATGTGAACCCATACCCTCTGATAAGGAAAAACCGCGTGAGAGTAGCATATTCTGAAATTAATTGATCCCCCTAGTGATCGTCGAGTTTATTCCTTTGCAGGAAAAAATATGTAATGGTAAAAAGAATAATAGAAATGGAAATTAATAAGCAGATTGAGATTTTAAAC
>JGI24712J26585_10001843_pt1 | contig 17794 bp, 10 predicted proteins | sample BioPla3DNA2_FD_26585 | JGI IMG/M metagenome (IMG submission 26585) | reverse complement strand
GAAAGCATTATTGTAAAATATAGATCCTTCGCGGGTCAAGCTAATCCTGTTCGTCTCAGGATGACAAAAATGTGGGGCTTTCATAGCAATGACAAAAAGCAAGAAAAGTGCTTTTCACACAGTCTGACGTCCCATTGGCGGAGATATAATAGCCATATTGAACAAAATACCGACAACTAGTATTTGATCCTTCCAATGCTTTCTTGCACTTCAACCGCAAGTTGTGCCAATGCCTCGGATGCGTTAGCTATTTCCTCCATGGAGGCGGCCTGTTCTTCTACAGATGCAGCAGCTTCCTCCGTTCCGGCTGCATTCTCTTCTGAGATAGCCGATAGATTTTGTATTATACCGATTATTTCATTCTTTTTATTTTCCATTTCGTGTCCGGATTTATTGGTATTGGCTATCAGTTCAGTTATAATTTCAATAGCCTCTGCAATACCCTCAAATTTCTCACCGGTTATTCCTACACTTTCCTCTTGGGATTTTGCTATTTTTTTGGCCTCATTCATTGTGTTGACTGCGGCGTTTGTTTCCTGTATCAATTCATCTATAATTTCCTCAATTTCCTCTGCAAATCTGCCGGATTCCTCTGCAAGTTTCCTTATCTCTTCTGCTACAACCGAAAACCCCCTTCCGGCGTCCCCTGCTCTGGCCGCTTCTATGGCAGCATTGAGAGCTAACAGATTGGTCTGTCCCGCTATGTTCCCAATCATTTCACTGGCTCTTTCTATTCTATTTGCGCTTTCACTGGTATTTAAAATTACATTATGTATGTCTTCCGTTGCTTTATTATTCTCCTGTGTTTTACCTATCAGGTCTTTCAAAGTTTCCAATCCTTCATCCTTCAAAATATTTATCAGTTCTGCATTGTTATTTATATTTCTTAATTCCTGCTGGTTTTTTACGACTAACTGTCCTAATTTCTCTATGTGCAGCGCTCCTTCCTCTGTGTCTTTTGCCTGGTCATTTGCACCTCCCGCAATCTCCTCTACAACCCTTGCGATCTCATCCACAGCTGTAGCCGACTGTTGACTGGTGGCTGTTAATTCCTGGGAGGCAGATGTAACCTGCTGAGCCGCATCGGATATATTCCTGACCAAATCTATCAGATTCTCCCGTGTTTTTAACAAGGAGTTCCCCATAACCCCAATTTCATCCTTCCTTTTGAGGTATTTGAGTGCTCGGGAATCTTCGTCTATTGATAAGTCATAATCTCCATATTTTTCAACAATTTTGGAATATTCCACAATAGGATTTGCAATAGACCTACCTAAAAATATAGATGCTAATATTCCTAATGCCAAAAATACAATCGCACCTACAATAATAGTGCTTTTCATCCTGTTTAATCCGCTCAACGCATCAGATTCATGTGCGCCTATGCATAGCAACCAACCCGTGTTCGACATAGGGGCTACTCCCATATACCTTTTCGAACCCAAAAAATCATAATTGATCACACCTGCGTTGCCGAACCCTATCTTTTCTAGAGCCCTCCTCAGGTCCTCAAACTCTTTGTTGTGCTCTCCAATTTCCAGCGCATTTACTTGATTGATTACATAGTCACTGTCATGATGAACATAAAAGGTTCCATCTGCCCCCAACACATAGGCATATCCATTCTCCCCGAATCCCAAAGTATTTATTATATTGTTCAATTTTTCTGTGCTTCTCTCACCTACCAAAGCCCCTACAACCCTGCCGTTTTCTTTAATAGGCGCAGAATATACAATCATTATTTCATTAGTTTCTTTATTCACAAGCACATCAGAAATATTTGACTCCCCGCCCAAGGCTTTTTTAACATAATCTTTGTCGCCCAAATTAACAACCGCCCCATTCGACACATATCGGGCTGTCCCGTTGGGATTGACAACTGCTATATCCGAATACCCCAACCTCTCTATATCCGGTTCTAAGGATTCTTGCTGTATATCCCAATCCATAGTTCGGGTCCTTGCTCTAACGGCTACCTCCTCAAAGATTGTCAAATCACCCAACGACTGCGCCTCCAAATAGCCAACCCCGACTTCTGCAATCTTTTCCAGGGTTTTTTCTGTTTCATCAATCATTGCCCTTGAACTAAGAGTTAATGAGGTAATCCCCAATCCTATAGAAACCGCTAAAATCAAAACAGATATCAGTAGAATAATCCTGGTCATTAAATTCAATTTCACTTTATAATTCCCCCTTATACAATTAATTTTTGCCGGAAACAAATATCAAAACGGATATCCGACAATATATATACGTTGCTAGTACCCGTTTTTTATCAATGTTAAACCTTTGTTGATACCAAACCCTATATTATTTTCTCTGACCTTCTATATTTTATGTCAATACACAATATATTTCTATATTAAAATTACGCTGTCCTTTTCTTTGACAATCCCCGCCTTAAGTATTTCACCGAAAAAAATTTGTTTGTTTACAGCACACAAGGTATTAAATTTTTTTATGATGGGACAATCAGAAAAACATTCCTTTCCCACTTCCGTAATTTCTATAACAGCTTCTCCCACCCGCAGCAATTTTCCTTCAGTCATAGCAGATCCTACTCCTTCCGCAATAGCACCCTTCCTTTTACCGAACATAATGGCCGCCAAAAAAATCATACTGTCCCCCAAATGAATGTATCCCTGTGTGGCGATGGTTGGAATTTTAATAACCATTGTCTATACGGCCACCAAAGCAATCAGAAGCCCAAGTATCGTTAAGTCTTGTATTGATACACTGTTGGGAAAGTAATAAAACAAAAAGAGGCAACATCCCCGGCAATATTTTGGGATGCTACCTCTCTTCATATAATTTCTATCTTAAAAAGTCTCTATAATGTTTGATGTCAATTTTTTACTGTTTTATCCCGCTAGTACTTTTAATGCTTCTTCTTCGTCTATTTTTTCCAGCTTTACAGCCGCCACTTTATATTCACCGGTTCCCGTAATCGGGTCAAAAGCTGAGTTTGTAAGTTCGTTTGTAGGTGTTTCTCTGTAGTGGAATGTCATGAATATCATTCCCGGTTTAACTTTGTCTGTTATGGTAACCCTGGTTACAACAGAACCGCGTCTTGAAGTGACCCTTATAAAGCCTTCTTCACATACCCCCAGTTTTTCAGCATCCACAGGATTGATTTCTGCAAGTTCATATGGTCTGATGGAATCTACGGTTTGTGAATATCTGGTTGTAATATTGTAGTGATATAACATTCTGCCCGTTGAAAGTAGTATCGGATATTCTTCGTCCGGAAGTTCTGCCGGTTCTCTGTAATCAACAGGAGTTATTTTACCTTTTCCTTTAGGGAATTTACCCTCATGTAGGAATTTGGTTCCCGGATGATCTTCAGACGGACATGGCCATTGTATGCCGTCTTTTTCAATCCTTGCATAGCTGATTCCCTTATAACTGGGTGTCGTTTCCCTTATCTCTTCAAATACTTCCTCAGCGCTCTTGAAGTCAAATCCCGATGCACCTAATTTGTTAGCTACATCACAAAGTATCTGCCAATCCGGTTTAGCTTCGCCCGGTGCATCTACAGCTTTCCTCACTCTTTGAACTCTTCTCTCAGTATTAGTGAAAGTACCGTTCTTTTCTATAAAGCATGCTGCCGGTAATATCACATCGGCGAGTTTTCCCGTTCCGGTTATAAATAAATCTTGTACTACCAACAAATCAAGGTTTTCTAATGATTTTTTAACATGGTTTGCGTCCGGATCCGTAAGCACCGGATCTTCCCCCATAACATACATTGCCTTAACTTTTCCTTCATAAGCGGCATCTAACATTTCCGGAATCTTTAATCCCGGTTTTGTGTTCATTTTTGCGCCCCATTTTTCTTCGAAAAATTCTGCAATCTTTTCATCCGCAACATCTTGGTATCCGGAATATACGTTTGGAAGTGCTCCCATATCACAGGCACCCTGAACATTGTTTTGTCCACGTATCGGGTTTATTCCCGTGCTTTCTTTACCCAAATGTCCTGTTATCATCGCAAGGTTTGCAAGGTCCATAACATTATCGGTACCTGTGGTATGTTCTGTAATTCCAAGTGTGTAGAATATACCGGCTTTGTCGGTTTTTGCATATAACTCTGCCGCCTTGTATAGTAAGTCCTCTGAAATTCCCGTAATTTCTTCTACATATTCAGGAGTATATTTTTCGATTACTTCTAACAACTCATCAAAACCTTCACAGCGTGTTTCGATAAACTCTTTGTCATGCCAGCCTTCTTTTACTATAATGCGCATTAACCCGTTTATCAAAGCTACGTCCGAACCCGGATTTAGTCGAAGCCATAGATGAGCATGTTCCGCAAGCTCCGTACGGCGTGGGTCTATTACTATAAGTTTCTTTCCGCCGTGAACCGCTGCTCTTTTCATCTTGTTTCCGATTATAGGATGCGCTTCCGTAGCATTTGAGCCTATAATAAACAATACGTCATTACCTTCTATTTCGCCGATTGAATTTGTCATAGCTCCACTTCCTAATGTAGCTGCAAGACCTGCAACTGTAGGAGCATGTCATGTCCTGGCGCAGTGATCTACACTGTTACTACCTAATGCTACTCTCATCATTTTTTGGAATAAATAGTTTTCCTCGTTAGTACAACGTGCGGAACTCAATCCGGCTATCGCTTCCGGACCGTCTTCTTCTTTTATTTTATTGAGCTTATCGGCTATAAAATCCAGAGCCTCGTCCCAACTTGCTTCTACAAATTCCCCGTCTTTTTTAATTAAAGGTGTTGTAACTCTGTCCGGGCTGTACGCAAAGTCTGTATGGAATCTTCCTTTTACACAAAGTGAACTGCCATTTACTATAGAGTCCGGGTTAGGGGTTACCCCAACTACTTTTCCGTCTTTTACGTTTAAATCATAAGTACATCCTACACCGCAAAGTGAACATGTAGTGGTAACCTTTTCCACTTCCCAAGGTCTTGTGCCATCAAGCTGTTTGTTTGTAAGTGCGCCTGTAGGACAAACGCTTATACATTGTCCACATAATCTACAGATTTCATAGCTTATCGGCTCACCAAACGGAGTTCCGACTGTGGCACCGAAACCTCTGTCTACAAAATCTATAGCATGTGTAACTTGGATTTCATCACATACCCTGACGCATTTGCCGCAAAGTATACATTTGTTCGGATCCCTTGCTATAACGGGGTTTGCATCGTCTACTGCATATTCTTTTACTTCTCCGACGTACGATGGTCCTTTAACTCCATATCTATAAGCAACATCTTGAAGGTCACATTCTCCCGCTTTTTCACAAGTTAAACAATCGACAGGATGACTTGACAGTAATAAATCTATAACATTTTTACGTGCCTTAACCACCTTTTCGGATTCTGTGTGTATAACCATTCCTTCGGTCGCTGCTGTCGTACAAGAGGCAACTAAATTTTTAGCCCCTTCCACTTCTACCACACATAGCCTACATCCACCGTATATTGAAAGTGTCTCATCGTAACATAGGGTAGGAATATATATATCATTCTCCCTAGCACATTCCAATATAGTCTTTCCCTTTTTAGCCTTAATCTCTTTGCCATTCATTGTAAATGTAACCATACCGTCACCTCCGTATTTAATTATACAAAATTAAATATTATTCTTTATTTAAAAAACACAATTATGAATTATTCAACTGATATAGCACCAAATCTACAAACTTCATAACATTTACCACACTGAATACACAAATCTTGATTAATTTCATGTGGCTCCTTGAGTACGCCCGTGATAGCGCCCGCAGGACAATTTCTGGCACATATAGTACAGCCGGTACATTTTTCGGGGTCTATTGTATATGTCAATAGGTCCTTACACTGTTTAGCCGGACATTTCTTATCATTAATATGCGCCTCATATTCATCTCTGAAATATTTTATTGTTGTAAGTACGGGATTTGGAGCAGTTTGACCTAAACCGCAAAGAGAGGTTGATTTTATAAATTCACCTAAATCTATTAGTTTTTCTATATCTCCCGGTTCACCTTTACCTTCAGTTATTCTTTCAAGCATTTCTAACATTCTTTTAGTACCTTCACGGCATGGTGTACACTTTCCGCAAGATTCTTTACATGTAAAGTCCAGGAAGAACTTTGCCATGTCTACCATACATGTTGTTTCGTCCATAACAACCATACCACCGGAACCCATGATAGCTCCCGTTTCTTGAATGGATTTATAATCGACCGGTGTATCCAAAAATTCTGCAGGTATACATCCTCCCGATGGTCCACCCATTTGTACCGCCTTGAACTCTTTGTCTTCGGCAATTCCTCCGCCTATACCGAAAATTATTTCCCTTATGGTCATTCCCATAGGAGCCTCAACCAATCCGCCTTTTTTAATTTTGCCTGCAAGTGCGAACACTTTTGTTCCCTTACTGTCATCTGTTCCCACAGATGCAAAAGCATCGCAGCCTCCTTCGGCCATTATAAACGGTATGTTGGCAAAGGTTTCAACGTTGTTAATATTGGTAGGTTTACCCCAGTAACCTCTTTGTGCCGGAAATGGAGGTTTCGGTCTGGGCATTCCCCTATTACCTTCTAATGATTCCAAGAGCGCTGTTTCTTCTCCGCAAACAAATGCTCCCGCGCCTGCTTTGATCCTTAAACTAAAGGTAAACTTGTTTTCACCGAATAAATCCGCATCCAAATATCCCTTTTCCCTTGCTTGCGCCATGGCAATGTTTAACCTTTTAATTGCTAAAGGATACTCGGCCCTTACATATATAATACCTTCAGAAGCCCCTATTGCATAACCTGCTATTATCATGCCTTCAATTAAAGCATGAGGGTCTCCCTCAAGTACACTTCTATCCATAAAAGCACCGGGGTCACCTTCGTCCGCATTACAAACTAAATACTTTTCAGTTCCGGGTGATTGTCGAGCCGCATTAAGTTTAAACCAGGTTGGAAAACCTGCCCCGCCCCTGCCTCTCAATCCGGAAACTTTTATTTCTTCTATTACCTCTTCAGGAGTCATTTCTTTAATACATCTTTCGATAGCCTTATATCCCCCGGATTCCACGTATTCATCCAGGCTTTCAGGGTTAATAATTCCACAATTTCTCAAGGAAATTCTTTTTTGTTTAGCTAAAGCTTCCTTATCTTCATCACTTATAATATTTTCATTAGATTTAACTTCACCGGAAACTATATCTTTAACTATTTGTTTTGCTATTTCTTCGTCTACCTTCACAAAAGTTGTTTTTTCACCATTATCATCTATAAAATCTACTATGGGCTCCAAATAGCACATACCGATACATCCGGTAGAACCCAACTTTATATCGGCACCATTATCTTTAATTTCTTCTTCCAGGATTTTGTATATTTTACTAGCCCCAGCAGCTATACCGCAACTTCCTTGCCCCACAATGAGTTTCATGTACTACTCCCCCTTTACTCTTTGTTTTATTATTCTTCCTCCGCCCTTATTGTCTTGAGAATTTCTCTTGTCTTTTTCGGAGTTAATTTGCCATACACTTCGCCATCTATCATCATTACCGGTGATAAACTGCAGCAACCCAAACAAGCCACGTTTGTTAGGGTAAATAAACCATCTTTTGTAGTTTCTCCTTCATTTATTTCCAATTCTTCACAGATGGCTTCCTCTATGGCCTTTGAGCCGTTAACATGACAGGCAGTTCCTTGACAAAGTAATATCACGTGTTTACCTACGGGATCCAGTCTAAATTGGGTATAAAAAGTAGCGACACCATAAATTTTAGCACGCTGAACCCCGGTTTTTTCCGATACATAGTTTAGTGCTTCTTCCGGTAAGTATTCGTAATGCTCTTGAACGTCTTGCAAAATACTAATCAGAGTACCTTTTTGGCCCTCGTATTTACTCAGTATTTCGTCTAGTTTGTCTACATCTTTTAATACAACATTTCCCTTATCATTACATCCACAACAAGCCATTCACTCCCCACTCCTTTCAAGATAAATATAGTTTATTACAGAAGAGGATAACATCCCCTTGCAATCTGTTTCCCGGGACCTAACACAATATGCAATCAAGGATCAACTTATATCCCTCCGGGAACAATAAAAAGTACCGGATCCTTCGCGGGTACCGTTAATACCGCACGTCTCAGGATGACATATAAGCAGGCTCTTTCCAGCCCCGGTCCTTGATTTGATATGCTTGCCCGCAAGATATTCATGTATAACATTCTAAAGATAATAATAAAGTACCGGATCCTTCGCGGGTCAAACTTGTACCACCCGTCTCAGGATGACGAAAATGTGGGACCGATTTTTAACATGTGTGCCGCGAGATATGCATGTACAACATTTATACTATGTTTACTCTTAATATGTTTAAAATATTAGTCATAGTGTATACTATAACTGTATACCTATAGTTATAAAGCCTAAATATTCGACTATACTAGGTAAAAGATAATATTAAATCCCCCCCTATTCTAACATTATTTATAAAGCCTCATTAAATGCCTGTTTTAAAAGGTTAAATATCTTGTAGCAATTAAAAGTATCACAATTATATAATACCATGTTAACACTCTATTGTAAATGTATTTTATGGCCTTTGTGGCCTAATCCGTTCGGAAAATGGCGGTTAAAGACCAAAATGCCGGGAACCTCTAAAAATAGCATATAGCTTTCAAAAAGGTCCCGGCGTGCCGACACATCGGTCTTTGACCCCTATCTATAGGGCTATGTGTTTTTTCATATTGCTATGCATATTTTTACTGATTTTCAAAAAAGTGTATTACATTTTTCGACACCTTTTTGTTCATTTCCTTTACTTCAAGCAATTCCCTCATCGTGGCGTTTTTTATTCTTTCAATGGTCCCAAAATGCATCATCAGGGCTTTTCTTCTTGTCTCCCCTATACCTGGTATTTCCTCCAATACAGATTGCAGCATTCCTTTTTTTCTCAGACTCTTATGATAATTGATGGCGAAACGATGTGCCTCATCCTGAATTTTTGTTATCAACCTGAAAAGATTGGATGTTTTTTCAATATATATTTCATTTCCTTCATATACCAACCCTTTTGTACGGTGTTTTTCATCTTTTACCACGCCGCACACTGGGATATTTAACTCCAAGAAATTCAAAACCTTCTTTACACTGTTAACCTGGCCTAATCCACCGTCTATCATTATCAAATCCGGAAAAACAGCAAATTTACTTTTGTGTATTTCCATGGATTGTTCAATAATATTTCGAGTTTCCTCCAACCCTCTCTTAAAACGCCTTCCGATTATTTCTTCTATACCGGCATAATCATCAGGTCCTTTTACAGTCCTGATTTTAAATCTCCTGTAGTCACTCTTTTTTGGCTTTCCGTTTTCAAACACCACCATGGAAGCAACAGAATCCACACCCTGTATATTTGAAATGTCGAAACCCTCTATTCGTTCAGGTATTTCGTCTAAGCTTAATAATTCGGCAAATTCATTAAGTGTGTCCTCTGTCCTTTCTTTTTCTAATTCCATTATTTTTATACTCTGTTCCATAGCAATCACGGCATTTTTTTTCACCATTTCCAATAGTTGTTTTTTAGCACCCCTTTGTGGAGCTTTGATGGTGACCTTGTTGCCCCTTTTGTTGCTTAACCATTTCTCCAACACATTAAAATCCTCTACCTGACCCTCTATTAGTACTTCCTTGGGTATAAATGTCGAATCATTATAAAACTGTTTTAAAAACGATGAAATAATTTCTTTTTCTGTGTTGTCCTCAGTGTTTCTTAATACAAAATGTTCTCTGCTGATTAATTTGCCTTTGCGAATAAAAAACACCTGTACCCAACTGTCTTTATCCCCTTGGGCCATTGCGATTACATCCCGATCCTGTCCATCCGTAGAAATTATTTTTTGTTTTTCTACTATACTGTTGAGGGCCATTATTTGGTCCCTATATTTAGCTGCTTCTTCAAAATCTCTTATATCCGCAGCTTTTTTCATCTTTTCTTCAATTATATGAACAAGTTCCTCCTCTTTGCCATCCAGGAACATAATTATCTCGTTTATCATGTCCATATATTCCTCTTTACTGATCTTACCGGTGCATGGGCCTATGCACCTTTCTATATAATAATTCAGGCAAGGCCTTTCCCCTTTTTCGATCATCCTTCCTATATCTTTACTACATGTCCTAATAGGGTAGATACTGTGAATAACCTCAAGGGTTTCATTCAGGGCACCTACATTTGTATAAGGACCGAAATATTTAGCCTTGTCCTTGATAACCTTCCTGGTCTTGACCAGCCTTGGATATTTTTCACCCAAGGTAATTTTTATATAGGGATATGTTTTATCATCCCTCAACAAAACATTGTATTTCGGCCTGTTTTCTTTTATTAAATTGCATTCCAACATCAGTGCTTCCAATTCCGTATCCGTAACAATATATTCAAAGGTATCTATATGGGAAACCATAGCNCTAACCCTGGGGGAATGATTTTTGGAAGACTGAAANTATTGTCTCACTCTATTTCTGAGGGAAATTGCCTTGCCGATATATATAATTTTATGATTTTTATCCATCATCATATATACTCCCGGTTTGTCCGGTAATGTTTTTAATTTTTGTTTTATATCTGTACTGAACATTTTTCCCTCCTATGATACGACAGACTGTGTGAAAAAGCACTTCTCCCGCTTTTTGTCATTCTGAGCGTAGCGAAGAATCTCGTTTTTAGGCCATTTGAGATCCTTCGCTTCGCTCAGGATGACATTTTTCACACAGTCTGACGACTCGGTAAAATTATTGCTGTGTTTTCTTCAGCATTCAAGCTCCTAGCCTCTGACTTTAAGCATAGGTTCGGCTATAAGCGGTTTTAAAAACTTGCCTGTATAGGACTGTTCTATGGTTGTAATTTGTTCCGGTGTACCTGCGGCAACAACTTCNCCGCCTTCATCCCCGCCTTCCGGACCCAGGTCTATAATATANTCTGCTGTTTTAATAACGTCAAGGTTGTGTTCTATGACTAAAACCGCATTTCCGCCATCCACAAGTCTTTGAAGCACTTCTATTAACCTGTCTATATCCGCGGTATGGAGACCCGTGGTAGGTTCATCTAATATATATAATGTTCTACCCGTACTTCTTTTACCCAACTCGGAGGCCAGTTTGACTCTTTGGGCCTCTCCCCCGGATAATTGGGTGGAGGGCTGTCCCAGTCTGATATAGCCCAAACCCACATCGTATAAGGTCTGCAGTTTCCTTTTTATTCTCGGTATATTTGCGAAAAAGGCAAGGGCCTCTTCCACATTCATTTCCAAAACATCGGCTATGGTCTTGCCTTTATATTTTACCTCCAGGGTTTCCCTATTATATCTTTTGCCTTTGCATACCTCACAGGGCACATATACATCGGGAAGGAAATGCATCTCTATTTTTATAATACCGTCCCCCCTGCAGGCCTCGCACCTTCCGCCTTTTACATTGAAACTGAACCTTCCCTTTAAATAGCCCCGCATTCTGGCCTTTGTGGTCTGTGCGAATATATCCCGTATATCATCAAATACACCTGTATAAGTGGCAGGATTAGAACGCGGTGTCCTTCCTATAGGNCTTTGATCTATTTCTATTACCTTGTCGATATGTTCTATTCCTCTTATTTCTTTGTGCGCCCCGGGTCTTGGCTTTGCCCGATTCAATTCCTGGGCAACCTTTTTATACAGTATTTCATTTACCAGTGTACTCTTGCCTGACCCCGAAACACCTGTAATACAGGTAAACACACCCAAAGGTATTTCAACATCGATATCCTTTAAATTGTTTTCTCTCGCACCGATTATCTCTAACCAATTGCCGTTGGGTTCCCGTCTCCTTTCAGGGATCTCAATTGCTCTCCTACCACTTAAATATTGACCTGTGACAGATTGTTCTATTTGCATAATCTGGTCTATAGTGCCCTCTGCTATNATGTTTCCACCATGAACGCCCGCACCCGGGCCGATGTCGATAATATGATCCGCCATGTGCATGGTACCTTCATCGTGTTCTACCACTATTACCGTATTTCCGAGATCAGTTAAATGCCTTAAGGTTTTCAACAGCTTATGGTTATCCCTTTGGTGCAGTCCGATACTCGGCTCATCTAAGATATATAAAACTCCCACCAAACTGGAACCTATTTGAGTAGCTAAGCGGATTCGCTGTGATTCTCCGCCGGATAGGGACCCTGCGCTCCTCGACAGGGTTAAATAATCCAGGCCCACATCCATCAGGAAATCCAGCCTGGCTTTAATTTCTTTCAATATCTGTCTGGCGATAAAGGTCTTTCTATCGTCCAGTTTCAACTCATTAAAGAACTGTTTTGCATCCTTTACGGAAAGCTCCGTTATCTCGAAAATATTTTTGTCCGCAATAGTGACTGCCAAGGCAACATCTTTTAGCCTGGCACCTTTACAAGTTTCACATTTATTTTCCGCCGTATATCCCTCGATTTTCGCCCTTGCGTATTCGGAATTGGTTGTCCTGTATCTCCTAGCCAGATTGGGGATAACGCCCTCAAATATAGAGGAATAGTCCCTTATACCCCTAAATTTTGACTCATACCTAAATTTTACTCTCTTCTTACCGCTTCCATACAGTATATCTTCAACCAGCTCTTCAGGCAGGTCTCTTATCGGGGTATCCACATCACAATCATACTGCTTTGCTATACTTTCCAACATTTTAAAATAGTAAGTGTTATCATTAGCAGGTCCCGATCCGCTCCAAGGGGCTATGGCCCCCTCCCTAATTGTCAGGTCTCTGTTTGGAATTACTAATTCCGGGTCTATATTTTTCATATATCCTATACCGTTACATTGGGGACAGGCACCGAAGGGGCTATTGAATGAGAACATTCTGGGNGCTAACTCCTCTATCCCGATTCCATGTTCGGGACATGCAAACTTTGTAGAAAACAGTATCTCTTCCTTGTCTATTATATCCACAATCACTAACGAATCACTGAGTTTTAGCACNGTTTCTATAGAATCTGCCAATCTTGACTGTATACCTTCCTTAACAACAATCCTGTCTACAACTACCTCTATATCGTGTTTTTTTGTTTTGGCNAGTTCAATGTCCTCGTATAAATCCCTTACTTCCCCATCAATACGAACCCTTACAAAACCTTCTTTCTTTATTTCCTCCAACACTTTTTGGTGCTCCCCTTTTTTCCCTCTGATAATGGGAGCCAACAATTGCANCCTTGTGCCGGTCTCCAATTCCATAATTTTGTCCACTATCTGTTCCACTTCCATCTGGCTGATTTCCACACCGCATATAGGGCAGTGGGGTATGCCTACCCTGGCGAATAACAGTCTCAAATAGTCATAAATTTCCGTAACCGTACCCACAGTGGAACGCGGATTTTTGCTGGCAGCTTTTTGGTCTATGGAGATTGCCGGCGAAAGACCTTCTATATATTCCACGTCCGGCTTCTCCATTTGTCCTAAAAACTGTCTCGCATATGACGATAAACTCTCTATATATCGCCTTTGGCCTTCTGCATAGATTGTATCGAGAGCCAGTGAGGACTTCCCGGAACCGGAAATTCCGGTTATAACTATGAGTTTATCCCTGGGTATTTCAACATTAATATTTTTTAAATTATGCTCTCTCGCCCCTCTTATAATGATTTTATCTTTTGACATTAATTATCCCTTCCTAAACATACTTTTCCCTCAAATCTGTCCGTCTNAAAATTTATATGTGTTACCTACACCACAATGAATGAAAGTATTATCCCTAAATACAGATCCTTCGTGGGTCAAACCTATCCTGTTCGTCTCAGGATGACAAAAATGTGGGACTTTCATAGCAATGATAAACATAGATCCGTCGTAGGCACCATTTACACCCCTCATTCTGGGATGACAAAAATGTGGGACCTTCATAGCAATGATAAACATAGATCCGTCAGACTGTGTGAAAAATGTCATCCTGAGCGAAGCGAAGGATCTTAAATGGCTTAAAAACGAGATTCTTCGCTACACTCAGAATGACAAAAAGCGAGAAAAGTGCTTTTTCACACAGTCTGCCGTTGTAGGCACCGTTTGTACCTTTCATTTNAGGATGACAAAGATGTAAAGTCNCTTTTNAGGGANTCGATTTTATCCCTTAATTCTGCAGCCCTTTCAAATTGTAAATCCTTGGCTGCCCTCATCATCTCTTTTTCAAGATTCCTGATTAATTTTTCAAATTCCCCGACAGACAAGTCTTTTTTAATTGATGCCTTACCGTATTTAACTTCTTCTTCCGCAACCTTAGTTGCTTCTATGACATCTCTGATGCCTTTTTCAATAGATTTCGGTTTTATATTATGCTCTGAGTTATATTGCTCCTGTATCCTTCTCCTTCTCTCGGTTTCGTCTATGGCTGTTCTCATGGATTTAGTGATTCTATCCGCGTACATGATGACTTTTCCCTCCACATTTCGCGCAGCCCTGCCGATTGTTTGAATCAGCGAAATTTCAGAGCGTAAAAATCCTTCTTTGTCCGCATCCAGTATAGCAACCAGGGATACCTCAGGCAAATCTAAACCTTCTCTTAACAAATTAATACCTACCAGAACATCAAATTCACCTAAACGGAGGTCCCTGATTATCTCCATTCTTTCTATGGTCTTCACATCCGAGTGCAGGTACTTCACTTTTATATCGATTTCCTTCAGATAATCCGTCAAATCCTCCGCCATTTTCTTTGTGAGTGTGGTGATCAACACTCTCTGTTTCTTTTCAACCCTTTTGTTTATTTCACTGATTAAATTATCAATCTGTCCTTCAATAGGTCTGACTTCAATCATCGGATCCAGCAATCCTGTAGGCCTTATCACCTGTTCCACAATTTTGTCCTTTTTCTCCATTTCATAAGGCCCCGGGGTAGCACTTACATATAAAATTTGATTTACCAATCGTTCAAACTCTTCAAAGTTGAGGGGCCTGTTGTCATAGGCAGACGGCAACCTGAAACCGTAATTAACCAAAGATTCTTTTCGTGAACGGTCTCCGCCATACATTGCCCTCACCTGTGGTAACGTAACATGGGATTCATCTACAATAGTTAAATAATCGTCAGGGAAATAATCTATGAGTGTATAGGGTCTGCTCCCCGGTGCTCGCCCTGTTATATGTCTCGAGTAATTCTCTATGCCCTGGCAAAATCCCACTTCCCTCAACATCTCAATATCATACATTGTACGTTGTTGCAACCTTTGTGCTTCTACCAATTTGTTCTCTTTTTTAAGATATTGAACGCGCTCCTTTAATTCTTTTTCTATCGATTTTATAGCCTGTTCTATTTTTTCCGAGCTTGTGGCATAGTGAGATGCGGGAAAAATGGAAGCGTGCTGTCTTATTCCAATTATTTCTCCCGTTAAACTGTTTACTTCTATTATTCGATCGATTTCATCGCCAAAAAACTCAACACGAAGAACATTGTCCCCGGATGAGGCCGGGAATATCTCCACGACGTCTCCCCTCACCCTAAAGGTTCCGCGCACAAAATTTATATCATTTCTTTCATATTGTATGTTCACCAGTTGTCTTAAAACTTCTTCTCTGCTTTTTTCCATACCTGTTCTGAGAGAAACCACCAATCTTTTATATTCCCCCGGATCTCCCAAACCATAAATACAGGAAACACTGGCGACTATGATAACATCACGCCTTTCCAACAAAGCTGAGGTAGCAGAGTGTCTCAATTTATCAATTTCATCGTTAACCGACGCATCTTTTTCTATATAGGTATCACTGTGCACAACATATGCTTCCGGTTGATAATAATCATAATAGCTTACAAAATATTCCACCGCATTGTTCGGAAAAAATTCCTTAAATTCACTGCAAAGTTGTGCAGCCAAAGTTTTATTATGAGCAATTACCAAGGTGGGTTTTTGGACCTTTTCTATTACATTTGCCATAGTAAAAGTTTTTCCGGAACCTGTAACTCCCAATAATACCTGATGTTTTGCTCCCGAAATGATGCCTTTAGCCAAGGCATCTATTGCCTCAGGCTGGTCACCTGTAGGTTTATAATCGGATACAATTTTAAACTTTTCTACCACATATATCTCCCCTTCTAGATTCCGACTTCTAACCTTTTTTCAGTCAGGTGGACAGGATTGCTCATCCCCGCCTGACCCTTTTTGCGCCCACCATTACTATTATATCATGATTTAAAGCTAATAAAAACATCCCCAAGGCTCCGGGGATGCTTTTATTGCATTACATCTTTTTCCAAATATTTTTAACTTTTATATATTTTTCAAGAACACTCCATCTAGATAAAATGCAGGGCGAAAACGGGGTTATTCACATTTCTTCTCTCAATACCTCTATGGCTTTTTTCAACTGTGTGTCTTCATAAGATTCGATTTCGAGCCCATCCTCCAACTCTTCCGGAAGTTCCACCACAATATCCGGCTCCACCCCGGTACCGTGTATGTTGGTTCCGTTGGGGGTAAAGTATTCGGAAATTGTAAACTTGAATCCCGTTCCGTCCGCGAGGGGTTTGACTTGTTGTACCAAACCCTTGCCAAACGTGGTAACGCCTACTATTTTGCCCTTTTTACCATCCTTAATCGCACCCGCTAAAATCTCGGAGGCACTTGCACTCCCCTTATTCACCAGAACGGTAATCGGTAGCTTCAACTGCCTTTTGTCTGATCTTTCCACCTTTCTATTTCCATTACGGTCTTCTGTATATACAATTATCTGTTCCCCCAATATCTCATCGGCAATCTCCACACATTCGTCCAATAAACCTCCGGGATTGTTTCTAAGATCAAGAATAATCCCTTTAACATTTTTCTTTTTCAATAACCCTAAATGTTCCTTGAAATCCTTAGCGGTTTGTTCATCGAACATGCTGATCCTGATATAACCGATGTCTTTGTCTATAATTTCGGAACGGACCGTTTTAAGCCGAACTTCTTCCCTTGTAATAACCACATCGAATATTTCATCCTTGCCCTCCCTCGAAATTGAGAGCCTTACATTTGTTCCCGGTTCCCCTTTCATCAGGTCTACAGCATAATCCAGTTTATCACCGAATATCGCTTCGCCATCCACGTATATTATTCGGTCCCCCGGAATAAGCCCAGCTTTTTCTCCCGGCGTATCTTCTATCGGGGACACCACGGTTACGTAACCATCCTCACCCGGGGTTACGATTACACCGATACCTCCATAAATTCCCTGTGTTCTGGTAACTAAATCACTGTATTCCCTTTCATCCATATATAACGTATACGGGTCGCCTATACTATTGAACATGCCTTTTATGGCACCCTCAACAAGCTCGTCCTCATCCAGTTCCTTATAATAGTTTTTTAACAGATAATTCTTGAGTGTTATAAATTTCTCATATTGCTTATAACTACTCCTCGGTATTGCATATCCGAACCCTAAAGATGATGTCACTACGTTGCTAACTGTAAAATTTATAATAGTAGTAAGTATGATAATTATCAGGGCCCCGATTACAGCTTTTCGTTTACTGATCATGCGATCTTCCCCTTTGAATTATTGATTGCATTGTATTTTATTCTATGGTACATTATAAAACATTATACCTTACTACTATGTATTATACAAAAAAATATTAAGGATTAAATTAGAGTGGGGACGGCAAACTGAATCAACACCAGAAGAACCGGCAGACTGTGTGAAAAATGTCATCCTGAGCGAAGCGAAGGATCTCAAATAGCCTAAAAACGAGATTCTTCGTTACACTCAGAATTTGCACGTGTTACCCACACCACGATAAACGAAAGCATTATTGTAAAATATAGATCCTTCGCGGGTCA
>JGI24712J26585_10001839_pt1 | contig 17817 bp, 16 predicted proteins | sample BioPla3DNA2_FD_26585 | JGI IMG/M metagenome (IMG submission 26585) | reverse complement strand
AGGTTTTATCCTTCGGTGCAGTCTTTTCTTTCAAGTCTCCGCTTGAAGAGAGTCGGTTAAAATTCACATGTTTCGTAAATCCCTATGTGAACGCTTCTTTATCCTCTTTTTTATTGTTTATCTATTCTTCAATCTCCTCATGTTCATCAAGAATAAACTTAGAAACTTCATTCCTTAAAGCAACAGCCTGAGCTGATAGCTCTTCACTAGCGGCTGAGCTTTCTTCAGCAGTGGCAGCATTTGCTTGCACAACGCTGGATACTTGGGATAAGCCTTGTGTAATCTGCTCAATAGCAAGTGCCTGCTCAGCTGATGCAGACTCAATCTTTCCGATAATCTCATTAACTTTTGCTGATTTTTCAGCGATTTCTTGTAGTACCTTTGCAGAATCCTTGGTCATCGTCGTGCCATTATCCACGATTGTTGATGAGTTTTCAATAAGCTCTGCTGTTTTCTTTGCTGCATCTGCCGATTTTGCCGCAAGATTTCTCACTTCATCAGCTACTACTGCAAAGCCTTTACCTGCTGCACCGGCTCTTGCTGCCTCAATAGCGGCGTTAAGTGCTAAAATATTTGTTTGGAAAGCAATATCTTCAATTAATTTTGTAACACTGGAAATTTCATAAAAAGCGTTGCTTATATCCTGTATAGAAACAGAAAGCTTATCCATATGATCATTTCCGATATTAACACTTTCGTTTGTTTCAGTTACAAATTGTGTAGCTACCTTTACATTGCTTGCATTATCCTTTGCTTGATGTGAAATAGTTTCGATAGATGCTGAAAGCTCTTCAATAGACGATGCCTGCTCCGTTGTACCAGCTGCCAAAGCTTGAGAGCCGCTTGATACTTGTTCTGCTCCTGATTTAACTTGATCAGCAGCTATGTTTATATTTCTTAGCGTATCATTGAGTGAAACTGAAATAACCTCAAACGCCTGCCTTATCTTGGCGAATTCTCCAGTATACTCTTCTTGAAGTGAAATAACCATATTTCCATCTGCCATATTCATCAGATTATCTGTTATTTCATTAATATATGCTATATATTTATTTAGCTGAACTACTGTACGATTGATAGCTTCAGCCATTTGCCCTACTTCATCTCTTGAGCTTACTTCAGCACTTACATCCAAGTTTCCGTCGGCAATAAGATTTGCTGTTTTTGTAAGCTTTTTAATAGGCTTAACAACTTGGCTTACTGAAACAAATATTATAGCTGAAAGAACAAGCAATGTGTTTACAAATGAAATTATAAGCATTGATATAATTTCGTTATAATCAGCATAATACTCTGTCGAAGGCAAGCAGGATACAACAACCCAGTCTACCCCATCTATTGTCAATGACTCGGCTAAAACATTTTCATTATTGTTTGTAAATTCAAGGCTGCCGCTTGCACCTTCTAATATAGTCTTTTTAAGGTTTTCATCAAGGTCTGTTTCCGAAATGTTTTTGTTGATCACATCGCTATTGGGGTGATACAAAATTTGCCCAGACTTTGTAGCAAGTATAAAAAATCCGGTTTCACCAAGCTTGTATGAGCCGATAGTTTCGCTTATTTCTGTAAGCAGCAAATCAGTAGCTGCCGCACCTACTATTTTGTTAGAGCTGTTATATACCGGTGCAGAAACAGTGACAACTTGTGCGCCGGTAGTTATGTCAGCATAAGGCTCGCTTATTGTAATGGCATTGTTTGCGGACATTTCTATAAACCATGGTCTTTCATCTAATGGATAAGCTGGATTGTTAGTACCATCAGAGTATATGATTTCTTTAGCCTTAACGCTTGCCACATACACATTTTGGAGATTGTCATCATCTCCTTTAACTTTATTTAGAGTTAAGTACAAATTATCTGAATTTGGTTGAGCACTTATATTTTTTGTTAAATCAGAATTTGAAATTGCATCAACTACAAAAGGGTTGCTTGCAAGCTGTGAGATTTTAGTTTCATATTGCAATAAAAAAGCATATACATCTTTTTGGGTATTTTGTGCCATTGCTTGCATTTCATTATTAGTCAGATCACTTACTAAATCTCCCACATTAAGAGCGAGAATAGACGACAAAATTAAAAATGCTGCTAGTACGGGTGCTATTATAACCAATAGCATTTTTACTACTAGCTTTTTAAAACCGAATTTTTTAGACATTGTTTCATCTCCTGTTAATTTGTTATCAATATCTATATCGGTTTGTTTTTAGATAAAATCAGTACCAAATATGTTATTTGCCAAAGTTCTAAATTTATTAACAATTTGCTAACTAAAAATTAATTTAATAAGGCAAATCACTCCTAACTAAAATATAAATCAAGTGACTTTGCTGATTGTATACTCTTTACATACAGGCTTGAAATATCAGATCTGTCTATTTGATTTTCTACTGAAAATTCATCAACTAAATTCCATTTACCAAGTTCATAATTAATTGTGAGTCTGAATATATCACCATAAACACCCACTCCCTTTATTCCGTTTTTGATATTATCAGTGACGGGAAACTCATCCATAATATTAGGGATAGTCTTATCACTTGTTTCAGGAATTATTGATAAAAGCCCCATCAAATACAACTCTCTTTGATCCCTTTTAGGCTTATTCATCAGCTTTCCAATACCCTCGCAAAAGGTTGCTCTGAACAAAGCGTTTTCTAAAATTTGCAGACTCTCCGTACCAAATACTCGACGCAGTCCCATTAAATATATCCATTCTCTTAAATGCTCAAGTCCTAGCAGCATTAAAGCTTGTGAAACGGATGCGATTTTTGAATTAAACCCAAAATATACCGAGTTAATCAGCCTTAGCAGCCTTTGAGTCAAAGCGGCATCTCTAGAAATGACATCAGTTATAGCATCTATATCCGGTTCAGCCGACGATACTAATTGTAGAATTTGCATATATGTACCCGAAAGTGGAACGGTAGAACGCCTTGACATTAAAACGGGCTTTGCAAAATAATATCCCTGCATATAAACACAGCCAAGTCTTTTAGCGTATTCCACCTCTTGAAGTGTTTCCACCTTTTCGGCAAGCATAATTTTATTAGAGTATTTGCAGATATATGAGGTTTCTTCAATTTCATTTGTAGGCATTCTAAAATCAATTTTTATTATATCTCCAAGCTCAAAAATATCTCTTAAGTTACGCTTGAACATAAAGTCGTCAAGTGCGATTGTGTAGCCTAAATCCTTTAATTCAGCAACGGCATCAAGTACATCTTCATCAATAATTATATTTTCTAAAATTTCGATTACCAGAGTTTCAGGAGGGAGCATTTTTGGAACACCACGTTTCAATAAGTTTCCGGTAAAGTTTATAAATGCCTTTTTATTTCCTATCATAGACCGCATATGCATATCAAAAAAAGCATTGGTAATAACATCGGCAGTTGATTCGTCACCATCAACCCCCGTATATGAATTAACGTTTTTATTGCTCCTATAAAGCAATTCATACCCATAAATTTCATTATCTAAATCCAAAATAGGTTGCCTAGCTAAATAAATATCCATTATACACCAATGTCCTTTACTGTATTTAAAGTGTTTAGCTTTAATGTATAAAAATATATAAATACTAATGTTTTGTAGAAAATTAATATTTGTTTAATTATAATGTATTTTAATATCAATTTCAAGGATTTGTGTTTACTTTAGTAAATTTGGTTTAAGATGAACAAAGATTGTTGTATAAAACGCTGAATTTTTAGAAAATTATATGTAATTATTGAAAATAAATGTATAGGAAAACGTTTTCTTTGATAAAATTTATTAACAATTTGTAAATTAAAACAACTATTTACTTAATTTATTTATGTAACATTTGTGCTTGACAAATGTAGATAAAAGTAGTATACTATCAGCGAATATAAGAATGTTCTAATATAAACTAAATAATTTATATAAAAATCAAATAAATAAGAATGGAGGCAGCCATGAAAAAGACTTTTGATGTTATGGGAATGACTTGTTCTGCCTGCTCTACTGCTGTTGAACGAGCTGTTAAGAAAGTTGAAGGTGCTGAAAATGTAAGCGTCAATCTCTTATCGGGTAAAATGTCTGTTGAGCTAAATGGTGCTACCGAAGAGCAAGTGATTTCTGCTGTTGAAGGAGCGGGATATGGTGCTGCTTTACCAAATCAAAGCACAAGCAGTCAAAAACGCGAAAATAAAGCTGAAAAATCCATGCAAGGCATGAGAAAAAGGTTTATCATATCGCTTATATTCTTAGTGCCATTAATGTATATTGCCATGGGTGAAATGATAGGCTTGCCTTTGCCAAGCTTTTTATCCGGTATAGAAAATGCCATAGCCTTTGGACTAACTCAGCTTATTCTGGTATTGCCCATTGTTTTTGCTAATCAAAGCTATTTTAAAAATGGATTTAAAACCCTTGTAAAACGCTCTCCTAATATGGATAGCCTTATTGCTCTCGGCTCATTATCTGCTGTTTTATATGGTGTTTTTGCACTGTATATGATGGGCTATGGATTGGGACACAATGATATGGAAATGGTTCATAAATATCATATGGACCTATATTTTGAATCGGCAGGAACTATCCTTACTTTAATTACTTTAGGAAAATATCTTGAAGCAAGGGCAAAAGCAAAGACAAGTGAAGCTGTTTCAAAGCTGATGGAACTAGCACCTAAAACTGCTATTGTTGTGAGAAACGCAGTGGAAATTGAAGTGCCTGTGAGTGAGGTTGTGGTCGGTGATATTATCCGAGTAAAGCCGGGGCAAAGCGTTCCGGTTGACGGAGTTATTATTGAAGGAAAATCTTCATTGGATCAAAGTGCTGTTACAGGCGAAAGTATTCCTGTCGAAAAAAGCAAGGGTGACAAGGTTATTACTGCTAGTATAAATAAAAGTGGTACTTTTTTATTCAAGGCTGAAAAAGTAGGAGAAGAAACAACAATTGCTCAAATCATCAGACTAGTTGAAGACGCTAACGCTACAAAAGCACCTATTGCTAAGCTTGCCGATAAAATCAGCGGTGTTTTTGTTCCCGTTGTTATAACTGTTGCTGTTTTATCAGCAGTAATTTGGCTTATAGTCGGTGCAACTCCTGAATTTGCACTTTCAATAGGAATTTCAGTGCTTGTGATTTCATGTCCATGTGCTTTGGGTCTTGCCACACCTGTGGCTATTATGGCAGGAACAGGAAAGGGTGCTGAAAATGGTATTCTTATAAAATCTGCCGAGGCATTAGAAATAGTACACAAAGTTGATACTATTGTCCTTGATAAAACCGGAACTATTACTGAAGGAAAACCACAAGTAACTGATATAATACCTTTTAACATTAGCCGTGAAGCCTTACTGGAAATTGCGTATTCGCTGGAAAAACCGTCGGAGCATCCATTGGCTGAAGCTATTGTTGAATATGCAAAAAATAATTCCATTAAGGAAAAGGGCATTGATAGCTTTGAGGCTGTCTTCGGACAGGGTATAAAAGCTATTTTAGAGGGAAAGCAATATTTCGCAGGTAATACAAAGCTGCTTGCTGAAAATAAAATTGCTTTTAAAGAGTATGAAGAAAAAATTAGTGCTTTATCAGACCAAGGAAAAACGCCTCTGATTTTTGCTGATGAGAATAATATAATAGGTATAATAGCAGTGGCTGATACGGTTAAGGCAACTAGCAAAGCAGCAATTGATGCTTTTAAGTCAATGGGAATTGAAACAGTAATGCTCACCGGAGATAATGATAGGACAGCTAACGCAATTCAACGAACAGTTGGTATAGATAAGGTTATATCTAACGTTATGCCTCAGGAAAAGGAAGAAAACATAAGAAAAATCCAAGAAGACGGCAAGATTGTTGCTATGATAGGCGACGGTATTAATGACGCTCCTGCTTTAGCTAGGGCTGATGTTGGTGTAGCTATTGGCGCAGGCACTGATATAGCTATTGAAAGTGCCGATATTGTGCTTGTCAGAAGTGACTTAAGGGACAGCGTTTCTGCTGTTGAGCTAAGTAAAAAGGTTATTACTAATATTAAAGAAAATTTATTCTGGGCATTTTTCTATAACACACTTGGAATACCTGTTGCAGCAGGAGTTTTATATCACGCCTTTGAAATAAAGCTTAATCCAATGATTGCAGCAGCGGCAATGAGCTTTAGCTCGGTATTCGTGGTTTTAAATGCTTTAAGATTAAAAACATTTAAGCCAAAGGTTTTTAACGCTAGAAACAGTGCTTATTCAAAGGGAACTGATTATTCTAAAGGAAGCAATAATAATGAAATTATAATAAAAGAAGATTCGGAGGAAGAAGTTATGAAAAAAATTATTAAAATTGAAGGCATGAGCTGTGGACATTGTTCGGCAAGAGTTGAAAAAGCGTTAAATTCAATTGAAGGAGTAGATGCAAAGGTGGATTTGGATAAGAAAATTGCTAAGTGCAAGCTTTCCAAGGACGTGGATAACGATGTGCTTTCTAAAGCTGTTACAGATGCCGGATATGAAGTTGTAGGCGTTGAATAAGCTGAATTTGCTCTTCATTTGCTCTGCGTATTAATTTGAATGAATTTATTTTTTAAAAGACTTGTGTAGGAATTTTTGCACAAGTTTTTTTATTAAAATTTTAATTAATGCTTGACAAAAATCAAGGTATCGTGTATAATATTTCAAGTGCAAAGCTTTTAAGCTTTACACTTAAGTATACAATATTAATAAAAGCTATGGTGTTTATGAATACACTTGAAAAGAATTTAAAGTTTTCTATTTTGTTTGAAATATACGGAAAGCTTTTAACAAAGAAGCAACAAGAGATTTTTTCGCTTTATTATGACGAGGACTTGTCATTAAGTGAAATTGCTGAAAACTGCAATATTACAAGACAGGCTGTTTTAGACAGTATCAGAAAAAGCGAAAAAAATCTAATTGATTTTGAAAATAAGCTTGAGATAATATCCAAAAAAGAAAGAATACAAGGCTTAATTAATAAGATTAATTCGCAAAGTGATAAAAATCAGCTTTTAATAACAATTGAAAGCATTAAAAAATTATTATAACTAGGTGGTGAGTATTTGGCGTTTGAAGGGTTGTCGCAAAAGCTTTCAAAAGTATTTTCAGGGCTTAAAAGTCGTGGAAAGTTAAGCGAAAAGGACGTTAAGGCATCGATGCGTGAGGTAAAGCTAGCTTTACTTGAGGCTGATGTTAGCTATAAGGTTGTAAAGGATTTTGTTTCAAGCGTCAGTGAAAAGGCAGTCGGTGAGACTGTTATGCAAAGCCTTAACCCTGCTCAGCAGGTTATTGATATAGTTCATCAAGAGCTAATTGCTCTGATGGGTGAAAGCAATCAAAAAATAAAGTTTGCCGCAAAGCCTCCTACTGTTATTTTAATGTGTGGCTTGCAAGGCTCGGGTAAAACCACGCACTGTGCAAAGCTTGCAAAGCATTTTAAATCGCAAAATCACAGGCCTTTACTGGTAGCGTGTGATGTTTATCGTCCGGCTGCTATTGAACAGCTTAAAATAGTGGGAGAACGTGCAGGTGCCTCTGTTTTTGAACAAGGACAGGGCAACCCTGTAAAGATTGCAAAAAACTCTATAAGCCACGCTAAAGATAATGGTTTTGATATAGTTATTATAGATACTGCGGGCAGACTTCATGTTGATGAAGTGCTGATGGATGAAATTAAGCAAATTGAAAAAGCAGTTTCACCTGATGAAATATTGCTTGTCGTTGACTCTATGACGGGGCAGGACGCTGTAAATGTGGCAGAAAGCTTTAATAAAGCATTGGAAATAAGCGGTGTCATACTGACAAAGCTTGATGGTGATACTAGAGGCGGTGCTGCACTTTCCGTACTTGCTGTTACGGGAAAGCCTGTAAAATTTGCAGGTATAGGCGAAAAAATAGATGATATTGAACCTTTTTATCCGGACAGAATGGCAAGTAGAATACTTGGTATGGGGGATGTGCTTACTCTTATTGAAAAAGCAAAAATGACCTTTGATGAACAGGAGCAGCTTAAGCTTGCCAAAAAGGTTAAGGATAAAAAATTTGATTTAAACGACCTTTATTCACAGCTGTGCCAGATGGAAAAGATGGGGAGTATGTCTTCTATAATTAATATGATTCCCGGTATAAGCGGTAAGGTAAAGGAAGAAGATATAGACGAAAAGAAAGTGCCACGCACTAAGGCTATTATTTCTTCTATGACTATGAGGGAAAGAGAAAAGCCCTCTATACTTGATGCTAAGAGAAAAAGACGTATTGCAGCAGGAAGCGGCACACGTGTNGAAGATGTCAATGCATTGTTAAAGCAATTTGATATGATGAATAAAATGATGAAAAAGCTTGGCGGCAAGAAAAAAAGATTTGGTGGTTTTTCAGGTTTGGGATTTTAGTTTATTTCATATTGTAGCTTCAGAAATGATGATACAGTATTGAAAATATATATTTATTTATGAGGTGAAAATATGGCAGTAAAAATCAGATTAAGACGTATTGGTGCTAAAAAAGCTCCTTTTTACAGAGTTGTAGTGGCTGATTCAAGATATCCCAGAGATGGACGCTTTATCGAAGAAATCGGTGTTTATGACCCAACTAAAGAGCCTAGCATTTTTAAAATCGATATGGAAAAGGCAAATGCTTGGATTGCAAAGGGCGCTCAGCCTACCGATACGGTAAAAAGATTATTGGAAAAGCTATAATCTTTAACGGAAAGGACAAGGCATGAAAGAATTACTTTTAGCAATTGTTGAGTCCCTAGTCGAGGATAAGGATTCTATTGAAATCACAGCAGACCCTGTAAATGATGAAGGAATCACGGTCTATCATTTACATGTTGCAGCTGATGATATGGGCAGAATTATCGGAAAACAGGGCAGGATTGCAAAGGCTATACGTGCAATAATGCGTGCAGGTGCAGCAAGGCATAATGAAAAAGTTATGCTTGAAATAGACTAAGCATGAGAGAGTTTTTAGAGATTGCTTATGTTATTTCTATTTTTGGAATAAAGGGTGAAGTAAGGGTGCAGTATTCCTGCAATAGTGCTGATGTTTTATGTGCTATGAAAAATCTTTATTCAAAGGATGGAAAAATAGTTTACAAAATCAAGCGAGCATTTCCACATAAAAACACCGTAATACTTGGCATTGACGGAATAAATACTGTGGATGAAGCAAAACTCCTTCTAAGGAAAAAGCTTTATGCTAGGAGGAAGGATTTTAATCTTAAGCATGGAGAGTTTTTCATTGAGGATTTAATAGGGCTTGATGTTATTGATGTGGATACGGAAAATTGCTACGGCAAAATTTCAGAGGTCTTGCAAAGTTATAGCAATGATGTTTATGTTGTAAAGGATAATAATGGCAGTGAAATACTGTTTCCTGCTATAAAGCCGGTTGTGATTGACATTGATTTAAAAAAAGGTTTTATGAAGGTTCGACCGATTGAAGGGTTGCTTGAGGTTTACGCTGATGACAAGAAAAAAGCTGAGGATTGATATAGCCACATTATTCCCTGATATGTGCGAAAGCGTTTTATCAGAGAGTATAGTGGGCAGAGCGAGAAAGGCAAATCTTGTAAGCGTCAATTGTTATAATATTCGTGATTTCAGCACGGACAAGCACAAGAAAGTTGATGATAAGCCCTATGGCGGCGGCACGGGCATGGTGATGAGCGTTCAGCCTGTATATGATTGTATAAAACATATACTTGATGAAAGCAGTGGCAGCTCAAGAGTTATTTATCTTTCTCCGAAGGGGAAGGTTTTGACTCAAGACATGGTAAATTCACTTGCACAAGCTGAGCATCTTATACTTTTATGCGGCCATTATGAAGGTGTCGACCAAAGAGTGCTTGATGAGCTGGGCTGTGAAGAGATTTCTATCGGCGATTATGTTATGACGGGGGGAGAGCTGGCTGCACTTGTCTTAACAGACAGTGTTGTGAGGGTTTTACCCGATGTTTTACCAGATGAAGCTGCATTCAGCGATGAAAGTCACTATCATGGCTTACTCGAACAGCCCCATTACACAAGACCGGAGATCTGGAAAGGCAAGAAAGTACCCCAAGTGCTGATTTCTGGTAATCATGCTAAAATTAAAAAGTGGCAGAACAAGCAAAAGCTACTTCAAACAATGCAGAAAAGACCTGATATTTATCAGAAATATATTAAAAAAAGGAATGCTATGAAAACTATTGGTGTAATTGGTGCTATGCCAAGCGAGCTTAGTTATTTCAGAGATAGTATGAAAGATGCAGTTATTAAAAAAGTGGCTGGGTATGATTTTTATATCAGTGAAAGCTACGGATGCAAGCTGATTACCGTTTGCTGTGGAATAGGTAAGGTAAATGCAGCAATATGCACACAAATTTTGATTGATGAATTTAATGTGGGTGCTATAATAAATACAGGTGTAGCCGGTGGTATAGCAGAGGCAACTAAAGTATTTGACATTGTTATTTCAAAAGATGTTATGCACCATGATCTGCTCACTAGGTTTTTAACTAATTATCCACCTTATAATGGCATTTTCAAGGCTGATCAAACGCTTGTCGACATAGCTGCTACTTCATGCACTAACTTAGGAGAAAATTTTTTTATAAAAAGGATAGTTTCAGGAGAGATTTTTGTATCGGATAGCATAACAAGGGATAAAATAATTGAAGAATTCGACCCCTATGCTGTTGATATGGAAACAGCGGCAATTGCACAAGCGGCATATAGAAACGAGATTCCTTTCGTTTCGGTGCGTTGCATTTCTGATAAAGCTGATGAGGAAAGCGACATTAGTTTTGATGAGTTTTCTGAAAAAGCGGCAGTAAAAGTAGCAAAAATAGTAATTAATATGATTAAAAGACTAGGCAAAACGATTGATTAAATAAAAAATACTTGCATTTTTTATTTAATTGTGTTAAAATAATTATGTTTTCGGAAAAAGAGCTTAGGCTCATTGTATAAGGAGGTGTATTCCGATGGCAAAGTGTGAAATTTGCGGAAAAGGCGTTAGTTTCGGAATAAAGGTGTCACATTCTCACAGACGCAGCAATAGAACTTTTAAGGCTAATGTACAGAGAATTAAGGCTGTTGTAAACGGTACTCCCAAAAGAGTTAATGTTTGTACACGCTGCTTGCGTTCCGGCAAAGTTGAAAGAGCAGTATAATCATTTTATGTATTTGCAGGATTATCGGCTATGCCATATGATAATTCTGCAAATTTGCAATGCAATGATGTTTTTTGTTTTAACAAAGATTAATATATTAATATAATTAAGGGGATTTTATGTTTTTTGAAAACATTTATCGTACTCATGATTGCTCAAATATTAGTGAGGCAGATATAGGTAAAGATGTACGTGTATCCGGATGGGTAGAAAATATCAGGGACCATGGCGGTGTAATGTTTATTGATTTAAGGGATCACTATGGCTTGCTTCAAGTTGTTTTGCATGATGACGATATGCTAAAAGGCGTGCATAAAGAAAGTGCAATTACAATCGGTGGAAAAGTGCGTATGCGTGACAGTGAAACAATAAACCCTAAGATAAGCACTGGTACTATTGAAGTTTTTGCTACTGAGCTTACCATACAAGGCAAGGTTGTTGAACAGCTGCCATTCGAAATTCCTAATTCTATCGATACCAAGGAAGAAGTACGTTTACGCTACCGTTTTCTTGATTTAAGAAATAAAGATGTACATTCACATATGGTTTTACGCTCAAAGGTTATGTCATATTTGCGTAAAAAGATGGAGGATATGGGGTTTTTGGAAATTCAAACACCGATATTATCCACATCTTCACCTGAAGGCGCTAGAGATTATCTTATCCCAAGCAGGAGGCATCATGGTCGTTTTTACGCTTTGCCTCAAGCACCTCAGATATTTAAGCAGCTTTTGATGGTATCAGGGTTTGATAAATATTTTCAGATTGCACCATGCTTTAGAGATGAAGATGCAAGAGCAGATAGAACTCCAGGTGAATTTTATCAGCTTGATTTAGAGATGTCCTTTGCAGAACAGGAGGATATTTTCAAGGTCGCTGAAAATGTTTTGCCTGCACTTTTTGAGGAGTTTTCCAATAAAAAGGTTGATAAAAAATTTGCAAGGATTCCCTTTGAAGAGGCTATGCTAAAATATGGCACTGATAAGCCTGATTTGCGTAATCCCTTATTTATAGTTGAGCTTTCTGATTTGTTTATAGATTCATCATTTAAACCTTTTAGCAATAAAACAGTTCGTGGTATTCGTGTTCCGGGTATGGCTAGCCAGTCAAAGGGCTTTTTCGAGAAAATGGAGAAATACGCCCTGTCAATTGGTATGAAAGGGCTAGGCTATGTAAAGGTTACTGATGAGCTAACTTATTTAGGTCCTATTGATAAATTCCTTGATGATAATCAGCGAAAGGAATTAAGGGAGAGATGCTCACTTGAAAGCGGTGATGTACTGTACTTTATTGCTGATACTAAAAAATCTGCACCAAAGCTTGCAGGGCAAATCAGAGATGAGGTTGCACGCCGTATGAATTTAATCAATAATGATGAAGTGAGGTTTGCTTTGATTATTGATTTCCCAATGTATGAAAAGGATGAGCAAACAGGTAAAATTATATTTACTCACAATCCTTTTTCCATGCCGCAGGGTGGACTTGAGGCGTTGACTTCAAAAAATCCTCTTGATATATATGCATATCAATACGATGTTGTATGCAATGGTGTTGAGATTGTTTCTGGAGCAGTGAGAAATCATGACCTTGATACTATGGTAAAGGCATTTGAAATTGCCGGTTATACTGAGGATGATGTAAAAGCAAAATTTGGTGCATTATATAATGCGTTTAAATATGGTGCTCCTCCCCATGCGGGTATGGCAGCGGGAATTGATAGACTTATAATGCTGCTGCTTGATTTGGACAATATAAGAGAGGTTATTGCATTCCCACTTAATTCAAATGCTCAGGATGTGCTTTTAGGTGCGCCAACTGAAGTAACGGAACAACAGCTTCGTGATGTTCATATAAAAATTAGGTGAAAAAATTAATAATTGCTTGTAATAAGCATTTTTATAATGTATAATAAGAGTAATAAACATTTACGGAGGAGATATGGATTTAATTAATAACTTAGTAGTTGCAACTACAAGCACCGGTACTGAAGGCGGATTAGGAAGCATACTATCACTGCTTATACCTATTGTTGCTATGATAGCAATTTTTTACTTTTTAATTTTGCGTCCTGAAAAAAAGCGTACTAAGCAAATGAATGATATGCTTGATAATCTTCAGGTAGCTGATGAGGTAGTTACAACAGGTGGTATTATCGGCAGAGTAGTGAGCATTAAAGAAGATACCGTACTGCTTGAAACGGGCAGTGACCGCACAAAAATAAGGATTTTAAAATCTTCAATTGCTAAAAATAATACCGTTCATGATGAATAGTATTTAAATTTTTAATTAGTATAAACTGCTTTCGCTCGGCATAGTATTACTGAGGTGGTATTATGTTTAAAGGTAATGGACGGGCGAATATCAAGCCTTTTGTTTTTTCAGCAGCAATAGGGCTTATTATTACTGCTATTTTATTAATTATATTTGCTTTTTTAATGTCGGGTATTGATTTACCCGAGGGGATTGAGGCTTTCTTTTCTGCTTTATCCTTATGTATAGGTGCTTATTTTTCAGGATTCATCATTGGAAAGCTAAAAAGAGCTTTAGGGCTTATCTCGGGTATTAAATGCGGCATAATAATTTTCGCTGTGATTTTAATCATATCTATTTTTACAGGTGGCTTTTCCGGAAAGCTTATTATTGTTAAGCTTATTATTTGTCTTGGAGGCAGTGCCTTTGGTGGAATAATAGGTGTAAATAGCAGATTTGGATATTAATTTAATAAAACTACAATTAAGTATTATGTTAGGAGAATTAAAATGAAACACGTAAAAACATTAAACAAGGCTAATCTAAGAAAAACAGCTGAGCATGGTGGCTGTGGTGAATGTCAGACTTCATGCCAATCAGCTTGTAAAACCTCATGCACAGTAGCAAATCAAAGCTGCGAATCACATAAATAATATAAAAACAGCGGACCTTTGCGTAAGTTCAGCTTGCATTGACTGAAGTTAATGCAAAGCTTTGCTTTTTATGAAAGGTTCGTTTTTATTTGGAGTAATAATTATGATACATAAATATTCCCTTTTGGGAAATAATATTGTCCTTGATGTAAACAGTGGAGGAGTGCATATTCTAGATGATATTGCATTTAAAATGCTTGATTATATTTCATTCCCTATGAATAATGCAATGCCTTTTGAAATTGCTAAAAATATGCCTGAATATTCCTTCGAGCAGTTAAATGAAGCGTATAATGAGCTTTACACTCTTCAAAAAAACGGTATGCTAGGCACTGAAGATGATTATTTTCAGTTTACCAAAAAGCTGAATGATCCACCGGTAAAGGCTATGTGTCTGCACGTTTCCCATGACTGTAATTTAAGATGCCAATATTGCTTTGCCGGCACAGGCAATTATGGTGGTGGCAGGGTGAATATGGCACCGGACACAGCAATTATGGCTATTGATTTTTTAATTGAAAAATCGGGAAATAGGCATAATCTTGAGGTTGATTTTTTTGGTGGCGAACCACTTATGGCATGGGAAACAATAAAAGCTACTGTAAATTATGCGAGAAGTCGTGAAAAGGAAACGGGAAAGAACTTTCGCTTTACAATCACAACAAATGGAATGCTTTTAAATGATGAAAAAATCGAGTTTATCAATAAGGAAATGAGCAATTGCGTNTTATCTCTTGATGGNAGAAAGAGTGTAACTGATAATATCAGAAATACTGTNAAGGGTGGCGGGTGCTATGATATTATTGTNCCTAAGTTTAAAAANCTTGTGGAAGCAAGAGAAAAGGTCAACAAGGAATTTTATGTAAGAGGAACCTTTACAAAATATAATCTTGATTTTGCAAATGATATTTTGCATATGAGAGAGCTTGGATTTAAAAACCTTTCAGTCGAGCCTGTTGTTTCTTCCTCTAATATGCCATACGCTATTACCAATGAAGATTTACCCAAAATATATAGTGAATATGAAAGATTGGCTGAAATTATTGCAAAGGGAGATACGGANTTTTTGTTTTTCCACTTTATGATTGATTTAGACCAAGGACCTTGTGCAATAAAACGTCTTAGAGGCTGTGGCTGTGGTAATGAATATGTAGCTATAACGCCCGATGGTGATATTTTTCCATGCCACCAATATGTGGGTATGAAAGAATGGAAAATGGGCAATATTTATGATAGAACCTTTAACCAAAATATAAAAGAATATTTCGCAACTACTCATATATATAATAAAGATGAGTGTCAAGATTGTTGGGCTAAATTCTATTGCAGTGGCGGATGTAATGCTAATAGCTATCAGTATGAGGGCGACGCTTTAAAGGTGCATAAAATATCTTGTGATATGCAAAAAAAGCGTATAGAGTGTGCAATTGCGATTAAGGCATATCGTGCGTTAAATTCATAAAGCAATTTTTATTTAAATTCAGCTGTTTTATATATTTATAATAATTTTATTACAATCTTATTATTAATCTTTGTCTATTTATTCAAGATCAGCACACATTATTTTCACAAAAGCAGTTTAATATATAATTATGAAAGCTGATGGCATATAAATCAAGTTTATAATGTTAATGAAAGGAATGGTTTTATGTTTAGTGAATATAATTCTGATGAAAAGAAATATTCAAGCGAGCAAAATCAAGAATCCGGCAAAGATTTGAGTAATGATAATTACGAACAAGTACAAGATGTAACTGAGTTTCATGATGTAGGAAAGGTATATAATTTATACGAGGAGAAAAACATTAAAGTTAACCGTTCCAAGAAAAAAGGTGGATTTTTAAAAACAGTGGCAGCTGTTTTAGCTGTTGTGATATTGGGCAGTGCAGCAGGATTTGGCGGCTCATGGCTGTATTCTTATTATAATAATAACGATAATCTGCTGACTGATGCAAATAACAGCCAATCTAAGGATAAAAATACTAATACGGATGAAGAATCTCACCCTACTCTTTCTGATATGCAAAAGGACACTGTTGATTCGGGTTCAAATAATACACCTACTTATATCGGAAAAAATGAAAACGGCGTTTATGAAAATCTTTCAGATTTAATTGAAGATGTTTCTAGCTCAGTTGTATATGTGAGCAATTATGCCTCTGCTAAGGCAGACGAAACCTCATTACAAGGTACGGGCAGTGGAATTGTAATATCAAAAGATGGATATATTATTACTAATCAGCACGTAGTAAGCGGCGCTCAAAAGGTTACTGCTACAATTGATAGTGGTAAGGAAACTGAAAAGGTATATGATGCAGAAATTATAGGAACGGATAAGGATACGGATTTAGCTGTATTAAAAATTGACGGAAAAGATCTCGTAGCTGCTTCTTTAGGCGATTCTGATACTTTAAGAGTGGGAGATAGCGTAGTGGCTATCGGTAATCCATCGGGACTTATAGGCACAGCAACACAAGGTATTATTTCAGGGCTTAATAGAAAATCAAGTGATGATTCGAGGACGTTACCAAGTATTCAGACTGATGCAGCCGTAAACTATGGTAATTCAGGTGGTGCGTTGTTTGATATGAAGGGTACTGTTATAGGCGTTGTAAATGCAAAAATTGTAAGCGAGGGCTATGATAATCTAGGTTTTGCTATTACTATTAATCAAGCAAAGCCCATTATCGAGGATTTGCTTTCAAAGGGGTATGTTTCGGGCAGACCTGTTTTAGGTATTACTTTCTTGCAAATCTATCCTGAAATGGCTGAATTAAGAGGTCTGGATGCGGGACTTTATGTAACTGAAATAAATGCTGATTTGCCGGTAGCTGAAAGTGGATTAAAGCTAGGTGATACTATTACTCAAATAGATGGTAAAGATGTATCTTCTTTAAGTGATGTACAATCTATTTTAGATGATAAAAAGCCTAATGATAAGGTAAAAGTTAAGGTTATTCGTTATGATACCTTAGGCGACAAGCAAGAATTAGAGCTTGAAATTACTTTAGGAGAAAAGATAAATTAAATACTATACCCCCCTTTTATACAGGGGGGTTAATTTATAGCGATGTAATCACACTCTTTATTAAAAACTTAAATGCGACAATCTAGTAAAATCATAACTTTGTTACTATAGTAAAAGTAAAAATCAAACAAGCACAAAACCTTTGAAAAAATCATCATTTTGTAACTTTAGCAAAAGTAAAAACCCCCACGTCGCTAAATTTAAATCGTGCAACTTTAGTAACGGGGTGTGAGCTTAAATTCGGTGAAAATTCAGTATTGGCAGCTTATGAACAAATGCAAATTCAGAAATCCTCTTTTCGCAAAGTAAAGGCTGACGCCCTCCGACCTTTTCAAGTTTTGCTTTTATTTTATAAGGCAAAAGTTGAAGTCAGGAGGAGGGCAAGCGTTTGTGTACTTTTTTCGCCAAAAAAGTACAAACGCAGAGGTTTTAAATAAATCGTTATTTGACTACTTTTTGGAAAAGTCAAAATTAAATAAGCACAAAACCTTTGCAAAAAAACATAAATTTATTACTTTTCGGAAAAGTAAAAACCCCCACGTCGCTCACTCTAATCCGTGCAACTTTAGTAACGGGGTGTGAGCTTAAATTCGGTGAAAATTCAGTNTTGGCAGCTTATGAACAAANGCAAATTCAGAAATCCACTATTNGCANAGTAAAAGCTGACGCCCTCCGACCTTTTCAAGTTTTGCATTTATTTTATAGGGCAAAAGTTGAAACCAGGAGGAGGGCAAGCGTTTTTGGTACTTTTTTCGC
>JGI24712J26585_10001830_pt1 | contig 17838 bp, 13 predicted proteins | sample BioPla3DNA2_FD_26585 | JGI IMG/M metagenome (IMG submission 26585) | reverse complement strand
AGCCAAGAGGAGTTAGTTGACCAAGACCAATTTTATGACATTTGGGGATATAAAAATCCTGACGACCCAAGAGTGTTTGTAGAGCCAAGAATAGGTTCAAAGCAGGATATTAACAGAGGAAACCCGAAGGGTAAGGCTATTTACTATGGGTCTGCAATCTTGACCCTAGTCCTTGTAATAGGTTCTTTCTTCCTATTTGTTTATTCAACAAATGTTGAATATAAATTAAATCTTGTTGGAGATGTGATAAAGATAGAAGCACCACTTTATGGCTTNGAAATTCAAAAGGATGATATCCTAGAAATAAACTACTTGGACAAGCCACCTGAAGGTAAGTCAATCCGTGTCAATGGTGTCGGTGCTTCAAGCCAGTCCTACGGGAACTTTTCTATACAGGGATATGGACCTGTAAAACTTTACCACTATGCAGGCGTCGGTCAATATATTGAAATCATTACCAAGGATAAAAAAATCCTCTACAGCGAGCCAACCGTTGAGAGGACGAAAGAGAAGTACGAGGAAATAAAATCGCTTATAAATGAATAGGAGAATATATATGAAAACAACAAGTAAACAATTTAAAACTTATCTTATTTTTGCCTTTGGACTTGCTTGGATACTGCAAGTCCTTGCAAGCAAGTTTGCTAAGGATGGGAATATTTTAATATATCAATTCCTACTCTTGGCTACAATGTTTATGCCTCTATTGGCAACACTAATATCTAAAATACCCTTGAAAGGAATGGGTTGGAAGATATCAAAAAAAGATATTAAATATATTCTTTTTTCCCTTTGGTCTCCTGCCCTGCTCAGTCTTTTGGGTGCAGGTTTATTTTTTCTGCTATTCCCATATAGCTTTGATTCAGGCTTTGAAACATTAACTGCAATCATCGGAGAAGTCGGCATAAAGCAAATGTAAGCCCAGGGAATTACTATTCCGATTTACATCTTGATTTCAAGCATTCAGGCTGTAACCTACGCCCCGTTTATCAATATGATATCAGCCTTAGGAGAAGAGGTCGGTTGGAGAGGGGCAATGTATCCCTATCTTAAAGATAAGTTCGGTGTGAATAAAGGACGGATAGTTGGAGGAAGCTTATGGGGACTTTGGCACTTTCCGATAATGATACTTGCCGGATATAATTACGGTACAGACTATATTGGCTATCCAATCCTCGGTCCTATAATTTTTTGCCTGTTCTGTACAGTCATAGGCATTATCTTAGACTATATATACGATAAGTCAAAAAGCATTTGGCTGCCTGCCCTGATGCACGGAGCGATAAACGCCTTTACCATATTTGCCTATTTAATTAAACCGGAATATAAGCAGCTTATCGTTCTTGGACCTGCCTTTATCGGTATTATAGGGATGATTCCATCTATAATTCTATCAATTATGATAACCAAAAAAATTCCAAAGGAAGTATAAAAATAAAAGCCATTGAAGTTTCAATCTTCAGTGGCTTTCTTACATCCTTGCTTTATATTCTTTTCTTTCATCTTCTTATTAATTAACGAAATAACACTTAGCTTATCCGCAGCCCATTTTGGAGCAAGCAATTTTGACTTGTCCCCATCCCCTGTAATCCTTGAGATAATAGTTTCTTCCGGCATTAGAGAAATGGCTTCCACCACCAAGTCCACATATCCATCTAAACTTAGACTTTCAAATTCCCCTCTCTTATATATCTCTGCCAGCCTCGTACCCTCTTCTATAAAAAGCGAATGGAATTTAACTCCAAAAGGCTTATCTTTGGCTATATACTTTACACTTTCTAAAATCATTTCCCGACTTTCAAAGGGTAGACCGAATATAAGATGGGTCATGTACCTTATATTTCTTTCCCTTAAATTATTGACAGCCTTCTCATAAACTTCAAGTCCATAGCCCCTATTAATAAATCCAGCAGTTTTATCATGTATAGTCTGTAAACCAAGCTCAAGCCATAAATAAGTTTTTTCATTCAAGTTTGATAGTAAATCAAGAACATCTTCGCCTAAACAATCTGGCCTTGTTCCAATGGCTAAGGCAACAATTCCATCTACAGACAAGGCTTCCTCATAAAGTTCTTTTAAGTGTTCAAGATCCCCATATGTATTGGAATAACTTTGAAAATAGGCACAGTAAACTGAGTTTTTCCACTTGCTTTCCAGGGATTTTTTCTTATCTAGAATTTGCTCTTTAACAGTTAAATTTGACCTAGCAGAACCGCTACAAAAAATACAACCACCCACCCCAACCGAGCCATCTCGGTTAGGGCAGGTGAATCCAGCTTCTATTGGTAATTTAACAAGCCTTCTTCCAAATTCTTTTTTTAAAAAATCTGAAAATGTGTTGTATCTATTATTCACTAAACATTTAATCCTTCTTTAAAAGCTTTAATGTTTACTTCGTGACTTGCTTCCGGAAGATAGTGTTTAATCTTTTCTTCCCAGTTTATTCCCTCTAGACCTAATGCCTTGACAGTAACACCTAGGAGTACAATGTTGGCTGACCTTCTCATTCCAACTTTTTCAGCCATTTCGCTAGCATTTACAGCAATAACATTTTTAACCTTTTTATTTATTTCATCCATAATATTATCAGGATATTGAGCAGCCCCACTAAGAACTGATATTGGATAAATCTCTTCAGTGTTTACAATTAGTTTTCCATCTGCTTTTAAAGACTCCAGGTACCTAGCAGCTTCAAGTTTTTCAAAAGAAACTAATACATCAGCTTCTCCAACCCCTATTGAAGGTGAGAAAACTTTTTCGCCAAACCTAACCTGAGTAGTAACACTACCACCCCTTTGGCTCATACCATGAATTTCAGACATCTTGACATCGTAGCCTTCTTCCATCAAACCTTCTGTCAAAATCTTTGTTACAAGGATAGTACCTTGTCCACCAACACCAACTAACAATAAGGATTTAGTCATATTGTACCCCCTCCTTCGATAGCACCAAATGGACATACTTGTTTACATAATGTACAACCATTACATTGAGTTTGGTCGATAGATACAACATTGTCCTTCATAGAAATTGCAGGGCAACCTGTTCTCATACAAGTTTTACATTTCTTACATTTGTCTTGATTGATTTCACAGTGTAAACCGGCTCTCTTCTTCATAACTTCTTTAATAAGAGCACATGGCTGTTTTGTAATAATTACAAAGAATTCATCTGATTCATAAGCCTCTTTAACAGCATCTGTAGTTTGTTTAACATTATAAGGGTCTACAACTCTAATATTAGATTCCTTAACTCCAAGAGCCTTTACAATGGTTTCTATATCAAGCTGTGGAGCAGGATTTCCATGAATGTCAAATCCAACACCCGGATTAGCTTGGTGACCTGTCATGGCAGTAATCCTATTATCTAGAATAACTGCTACCATGTTTGCTCCGCTATAAACAGCTTCAGCAATACCTGTCATGCCTGAATGGAAGAATGTCGAGTCTCCTAATATACCGAATACTCTCTTGTCCCTTCCAAAAACCTTATTACTTCTATCAAACCCAACACCTAGTCCAAAACCTCCACCCATACATATACAAGTTTCTCCAACTCCAAGTGGTGGTGCTACTCCAAGTGTATAGCAACCAATGTCTGTTGTAACAACAGTATTCTTTAGCTTACTAATAGCATAGAATAATGGTCTATGAGGACAACCTGCACATAGGCCGGGTGCCCTTGGTGGAACCTGAACATCTATAGGATAAGAATTTTTCGACTCTTGTCCCAGTAAAGCTTTCCTTACAATCTCAGGGCTAATTTCTCCACGCACAGAGAAAATTTCCTTGCCGGTGCATGGAATACCTAATTGTTTAACGAAATTTTCAATTATTGGTTCATTCTCTTCAATAATATAAAGTTTCTTTACTTTTTTAGCAAAAGCCTTTACCTTTTCTTCAGGGAATGGGAATGGCATTCCTAACTTTAAGTAGGATGCATTTTCTCCCATAACTTCTCTAGCATGTAGATAACATGCACCTGAAGCTATAATTCCTATGTCAGTGTTGAATATTACTTCTTTGTTTAAATGAGTTTCTTCTGAATACTTCTTTAAAGCAGGAAGTCTTTCTTCTTCCATAACCCTATGTCTTTCTTTAGCATTTGCCGGTACAAGAACATACTTCCTAGGGTTCTTTTCATAAGACTTCGGCTCAACCTCTACCCTGTCTTTTAATTCAACAGGCCCCTTACTATGACAAACTCTTGTTGTCATCTTCATAAGAATAGGAGTATCATACTTTTCGGAGATTTCAAAAGCTTCTCCAACAAAGTCCTTACATTCTTGACTGTCAGAAGGTTCTATTACAGGAACTTTTGCATGAATCCCGTAATACCTGTTGTCTTGTTCATTTTGCGAACTGTGCATCCCCGGCTCGTCCGCAGTAAGTATCAATAATCCTCCATTTGTGCCTGCATAGGCTATTGAGAAGAAAGGATCTGCAGCAACATTTAAACCAACATGCTTCATGCTGACAATTGTTCTTGCTCCATTAATCGCAGCACCACAAGCCACCTCTAGAGCAACCTTTTCGTTAGGAGCCCAACCGGCACTGATTTCTTCGTAGTTTGCAATATTCTCTAGAACCTCTGTACTTGGGGTTCCCGGATATGCAGTAGCTACATGGCATCCATATTCGTATGCCCCTCTTGCAATTGCCTCGTCTCCTGTTAATAGTTTTTTCATAGCTCCCCCTTTATATTTATTTTTTATACAATATAATTATATCATATAAAGATTTCTTGGTAAAGTGTTGAAAGAAATTTTATTTTTAATCCTGAGTTTAGAAGAAAAATTAAAAAACTGTATATAAGATTAACCTTTAATCCCTTGATTTCCCAACGAAGTCGAGGGAAATTTTTTTAATTTTTTAAAGATTTTTATGTACACGTATACACACTTATGATATAATATACTTATCTATCTTAAGGAGGAAGATTCCTATGTATATTACTGTGAGTGGCAAGGGTAAACATCGTATTATTCAACTTAGAGATGACCGTAGAATTCCAGGTACTGATAAACGTAAAGCTGTTGTTGTAAAAAATTATGGCAACTATGAAAAACTTCTTGCAGAAAATCCAAATATTATCCAAGAATTAAAAGAAGAAGCTAAAAGATTAACACTAGAGAAGAATATGGAAAATGCACCAATAACAATAACAGTTCCAACAGATATAATTTCTTCAGATGAAGAGGCAACCACTTCTCTTCACTTTGGACATTCAATCATACAAAACTTGTGGAAGGAACTAAAACTTGATAACTTTTTTAAAAAGCATAGAGGAAAAAGAGATCCTGATGAGATGATTCAATCTATCTTCTATCTAATTATGAGAAGATTAAGCCAACCAAAGAGTATATATAGCTGTTTCAACAATAGACAAAAATATGCAGGATTCAGTGAAATAACCTTAGATTCTTTGTATGATGTTTTAGATGTACTATCAGAATCAAAAGAAGATATGATAAGGTATTTATCAGTGTTCTTTGAAAAAAACACTAACAGAGAAAATAGCTCTGCCTACTATGACGTAACTACCTATTCATTTGAAAGTACAAAATGGGGAGAGTTGAGAATGTTTGGATTCTCTAAAAACCATAAGAACAATGAAGTACAAGTAGTAATGGGACTATTGATAGACAACAATGGAATACCTGTGACTTATGAACTCTTTCCAGGAAACACCATGGATCAATCAACTCTTACAAAATCAGTAGAAAAGCTGAAAGACCTATACAAATTAGAAAAAATAACGGTAGTAGCAGATAGAGGTTTAAATAGTGGTTCCAACTTAGGTTATCTTTGTTCACAAAACTATGACTTTGTAATAAGTTATACGCTAAAAAAATCCACTAGAGAATTCAAAAACCTAGTATTAGATACATCAGGCTGGATAACAACATCAATAGACGAAGAAACAGGAGAAATACTAGCAAAGGAGAAAGAAGTAGAACATACAATAGAATACAAAACACCAATAACCGAAGAAGCAACAACTCAAACACAGAAGAAAAGAGGAAGACCAAGGAAATATGAAGTCCACACAGTTCCTGTAAAAATTCATCTAACATGGAGTGCAAAGAGAGCAAGCAAAGACCGAATAGACAGAGAAAACATGTTAGAGAAACTAGAAAAGAAGTTAGACAAACCTTATCAATTAAAAGCCTCAGTGAAACGAGGAGTAAATCAATATTTAGAAATGGAACTAGAAACAGAAAACTGGAAAATTGATGAAGCGAAAGTAAAAGAAGCCGAGAAATACGATGGATATTATGCAATCATAACAAACAACCTTACACTCACAGCAGGCCAAGCAACGGAAATATACAGTGGATTATGGAAAATAGAAGAAAGTTTTCGAATCATAAAAACTGACCTAAAAGCAACTCCAACCTATGTATGGGCAGATAAACACATACAAGGATATTTCAGTTTATGCTTCTTAAGCCTAACAATAATGAGATATCTACAATTCAAGATAGCAGAAAAAACAGGAGAACAAATATCAGCAGCAGTAATAATGGAATCAATAGAACAACCAAGAGTAGTATTGCAGGGAGAATTTCCACAAACAGTAGTAACACCAATAGAAATCAACCAAACATATTTAGATATTATGAAAGTATTGGACATGAAAGAATTACGTAAAAATATGACTTTAACACAATTCAGGAGTACAACTAAATTAGATTTATTAAAGAATATAAATTAAGTGTACAAAAAAATCGTTGAATTTCGCCTATAGATAAGGTGATTTCAACGATTTTTATTTTTTAAGTTCTAAAGTCAGGAGAATATAAATTAAGTGTACAAAAAAATCGTTGAATTTCGCCTATAGATAAGGTGATTTCAACGATTTTTATTTTTTAAGTTCTAAAGTCAGGAAGTAAAGAAAAATAAAAAGGGCATAGCCTTTTAGCTACACCCTACTATAAAATTATATCTCAATCATCGGTTCATATGCTTGTTTCTTCTCATCAAATTCTTTTTTAATAATCTCCCTAGCCTCCGGCTTAGTAAGCAGGTCATAGGCTGTTAAAGCTAGGACCTCTGCAGCAAGCAAGGCACCTTTTTCAGCCATTGTATGACCTGTTGCGGCAGATGCCTGCCATGTGTGAGGGGCAGCCCCCACAGGCCAGCATGCAGTTGTGAAAAGACACATTGGCATCATTTGGCTCACATCACCACTGTCTGATGATGCACTCATTGGACTTACATTTTGGAAGTCCCTTGGTTGAATACTATTTGACAAGGCCTTACCACCAGTATTGCATAAGTTTCTTTGCCTATCAACCTTTTCCTTTGGCTCAGACTTCATAAGGGCTTGGGCAAAGTCTTCTTCTTCCTTTGTAAAGTCTTGTGGGTCTGCCAACTTCATATTCTCATACACAAGGTCTGCAAAGGAAATATTTTCTAACATTTCATAGCAGCCGCTTTGTAATTCCTTTTTTACTTCAGTTTCAGTCATCATTGCCGCACCTTCGGCAACCTTCTCAAGCCTTGGCAAAATATCCTTCACATCTTGCATATAAGGAGCCCTTACATAGTACCAAGCATTTGCAAAAGGATGGACAATATTAGGTGCATAGCCCATACTGTCTGTTGTATAATGAATTCTAGCCCTTTCTATCACATGCTCTCTAAGGTAATTAGTCCCGACACTCATCAATTCTACTGCATCTAAGGCTGACCTCCCCAATTCCGGTGCAAAGGCAGCATGAGAACTTACCCCCTTAAAGTAAAACTTTTCTGCAGCATTGGCTAGAAAAGCCTTATCAAAAACTGCATTATAACTCATCGGGTGCCAGCTAATAGCAAAATCTGCCCCGTCAAACATACCCAGTTTAGCCATCTTGACCTTGCCTGAAAGCAATTCTTCCTCAGGTGAAGCGTAAAACCTTACACTTCCCTCTTGTTTATTTTTTTCTAAAAATCTTTTAATTGCAATTGCAGCGACAGCCGAAGCTGCACCGATAAGATTATGACCACATCCATGTCCCGGACCTCCATCAACAACAGCCTCTTTTACCGTAGAGACTTTTTGAGATAGGCCTGGCAAGGCATCATATTCACCAAGTACGGCAATTACAGGTGAACCACTTCCATATTCTGCATAGAAAGCCGTTGGAAGTTTCTCTTCCTCAAAAATTGTAAAACCCTCTTCTTTAAAAAGCTTTTTATAATAGTCTACAGAAAGTTTTTCCTCTCCTCCCACTTCCGGGTTGTTCCACATATACCTGCTGGCATCCTCTAATGTCTTATTAAGGTCTTTTACTAAAGCTTTTATATCTTTCTTAGTCATATTAAGCTCCTTTCTTTTAAGTTTTATAAGTTGTTTCAACATGTGTAATGAAATACTTGTTCCTTAATCAATACACCTTACTTAAATCTACATGACAATAACCCTTTGGATTCTTTACAAGATAGTCTTGATGATATTCCTCTGCTGTTACATAGTTTTTAAGCTCCTCTAATTCTACTTGGATTTTTTTTACATATTGCTTTTGTAATCCATCCAAAGCCTTTCTTGCAATTTCTCTTGATTCTTCATCCACATAATAAATTCCTGTCCTATATTGCCTTCCAAAGTCTCCTCCCTGCCTGTTAATAGAAGTTGGGTCTATTATAGTAAACAACCTTTCTAATAAGCCTTCTAAAGGCATTACCGACTCATCATATACAATCTTTGTTGTTTCTGCATGGTCTGTAAGGGCAAGCTTTTCATACTCCGTTTCTCTTGTGTTTCCATTTGCATAGCCTACCTCTGTTTCCACAACTCCCTTTACTTTTTGAAAATAAGCTTCAACTCCCCAAAAACAACCACCTGCTAAATATATAGTTTTCACAATTAACCCTCCAGTAATTTCTTAATATCTTCTGGCATTTCTTTGAATTCTAACTCAGGCTTTCCAATAAAATATCCCTGTGCAAGGTCCAAACCAAGTTCTTTTAACTTTTTAAGGTCGGCTTCTGTTTCTACTCCTTCACCTAGAACTTTTATACCCCTTGGTTTGCAAAAACTAACCAAATTTGAAACAAGCTTTTGCTTATCTTCATGGTCAGATATTCCTTGTATTAAATCCATATCAATCTTTATAATATCTGGTTTTATTTGTAAAATCCTGAGTTCACCCGAATATCCTTTACCAAAGTCATCTATTGCCAAACCCAAGCCGGCAGCTCTCATTTTTTGAAGCGTTATTAATGAGTCCCCCTTTAAATCAGACTCACTTTCTGTCAATTCTATAACCAACTTTGAAAAATCTACCGGATAATTATCACTATATACTTCAAGCTCCTCCAAAGAAATTAATGCACTTGGTATGCTGTTAATAAATAAATAGACATCTTCCAGCTTATCAAGATTTTCTGAAATTGTTTGAAAGGCTTTTTTGAAAACTAACCTTTCCAAAGGTCTTAACTTCGATTGGCTCTTTGCAACAGAGATTACCTCAAAAGGATTTTTAAAACTATCTATTTTACTTCTCATTAAAAACTCATAGCCAAACAAGCTCCCCGTATGAATGTCAATTATTGGTTGGAAGGCAAAACGAATTTGTCCTTCATCTATTAATTTATTAATAGCTTCTCTATTTTCTAATAAATACACATTTGACCTATATGATGCAGGTTCAAATTCAAGTATGGACCCTTTATTATTTTGCTTTGCTTCAAACATAGCATAATCAGAAAACTTTAAAAGGTCACTTGAACTATCAGAATGCTCAGGATACCAAGCCAAGCCAGAGGTAAATCTAATATGATGTTTCCTTCCATTATCTACATCAATATAGTATGATTCACTTTTTGAAATACTATCCATTATAATATTTCTTGCCTCTCTCTTTTCCTTAAATCCATGCAAATAAACTGCAAATTCATCTCCAGAAATACGGGCTACAAGACCGTTATATTCCTTAAATTGCGAGAAGAAATCCCCTGCTTTTTTTATAAATTTATCTCCATAATTATGTCCATAGGTGTCATTAACATATTTTAAATTGTCTAAACCTGAAAAAATCATTACACCTATAGAGTCCGGTATTTCTTTGATTTGTAAATGGACATATCTATTAAAGGCATCCCTGTTTAGCAAGCCTGTCATGGAATCTAAGTCTAGCTGTCTTATAAGTTGAGCTTTTTCTTCCTGTTCTTTTGTTATGTCGGCAATAACCCCAACACGCCCACCATCTATAGCCCTTTCATTTATCTTTAGCCATACCTTTTCTCCATTATTTTTTTCGTAATGGTATATATTAACATCCACCGGATTTTCAACAAGTTTACCAAAATATTCTTCCCACTCATCTTTTGTTAATTCAACTTTATTGCTTAGTCCCAGTAAATTGTATATAAATTCTGTAATTTTAACCTTATCTGAATCATCTTTAACTTCAAAACCACCCATTGGCAGAAGGGTCAGGTCTAAAATATTGGATAGGGTCTTTGAGGATTGAATTATATTAGTGTTCATTTTTTCAATCTCATTAGTCAAGCCGTCCACTTCTGTCATATAAGTTTTAGGAAATACAATTTCTTCACCTGGAGATATTTCTGATAAATATTTAGATAGGTCTGTAATTTTTTTTGTTGAAGCAAATATTAACAATAAAATTACAAGTAAAGATATGAAAGTTGTCGATGTTAGACTTGCAATTAAGGCATTTCTTACACCTTTTGAAGTCTCATGTATAGATGATTGCTTTACAAAGCTAAATATATCCCAACTATAAGAAATAAAAGGAGAATTGTCACTATACATCTTTATTGGCTTGGTAAAAACAAACATTTTGCCTAGGTTTGTTAATTCCGTATTATAAACTCCAAACTGTCCTCTATTTGCCTCTAAACTGCACCCATCTTTCAAATGAACAGGTCCTAATGGATCATTTGAAATTATAAAATCATTCTCTACCCTATTTTCACCTTTTTTTCCTATTACATAAAAACTTCCATCGTACATAGAAGAAATGTCAGAAATATAGTTTGTTGCAAAAAATCTCTCTTCCAATTCTATCCCTATCACTCCAATTGGAAGACTATCCTTGCCCAACAATGGGAGTGTATAGGTAATAACATCATCACCATCCGAAAGAATGTCGAAAGGCTTACTCCAAAATCCATAATACATTATCTCTCTGTAAGGTTCTTTTCTTACAAGTTCAACCGGCTTTTTGTAAAAGTCTAAATCACTAACATCTTTTGCCCTTAGCGAATCTATAGACCACTTTACAGCACAAGGGATTAAATATTCTTTTGACACTGAAATTGGACCCACCTCTAAGAAAAAATTCTCATTTTTATCACTTGTGTTAACAGGTGATTGATTTCTTATATATACAGTAGGTCCCCTTTCTCCTTCAATATCATCCATTACAACAAAGGCTCCTGTAATCCTATTTTCCCTTAAAAGTTCAAATAATTCATCTGATATGGCTATAGATTTTTTATCATATGCAGTATATTCTGAATTGCCATTATCATTATAATCAAGAGAAAGACCCTTTATATCATTAACCACATTTACTGAACTTACAGAAAGACTTTCCACTATGTCAACAAGGTCTGAATTAAGTTTTAGTTGAATTTTATCGGTATTATTATTTACCAGTCTAAAAGCCTCTGAATCAAGCAGAGAAAAAACTTTCGCATGTTTTAGAGCGAAAGCAAGGGAGATAACTTGTAACAATACAAACAAGATTACCATCAATATTAACCTAGCCCTTAACGAGAGTGATTTCTTCATTTATATCTACCTTTCCTCATATGGAATATTCTTTTTATCTAACTCCATTTTAATATTTGCTATCCATGTTTCAAAATATTTGTCCATTGAAAGTTTTTCAATTAGATTTTCATTGCCTTCTTTTCCTTTAATATCATTGGCATCCTTTACTATTTGGTCAGTTATCTCTACTAAACTCGTCTCAAGTATCCTTCTAATATCATAGCTACCTTCAAAAGGACTCGTTGAATAGGCACTTGATGTAAANTTTGATCTGGAACTATTTCATATACCTTTTTTAAATTAAACTGTATTGGGTCATTTTCATCCATACTATCAACTGCTTGCTTAAATTCTTCGCTGGAATATACTTCCTTGTTGGATGGTAAGTAACCCGAAACCATTGCAAACTTCATATTTTCTTCAGAAGAAGTAAACCACTTCAAAAATTCAGATGAAGCCTCTTCCCTTTTTTCTTCGCTTTTAAATATACTCATACCAGCACCCTGCTGTACTGTATAGTAGTCCTCATCTTTTAATCGAGGATAAGGAAGTACTTTTAAGCTAATATTCCTTTCAGTGTTATTTTCTTCAACCCATGTTGGAAAATGTGAAGCACCTGATGTGGAACCAATATATGAGATGATGTCCCCTGACTTAATATTATCAGACCTAAACTTACCTGACGAATAAAAATAACCATTTGCCATTCCTTCAGTGTAAATATCAAATAATTTTTTTAATTTTGCCTTATCAATCATAGCTCCTTTTATTGCAGGATTTATAAACTCAACATCTTGTTGCCTGCCACCAACTATTATATAGTTTGCAAGAACATCAAAGCCTATAAAGCCCTTGCCATCCCCTTCAACATCAGGAGTAAGACTGTCTGTGTATTCATAATATTTTTTAGCAACTTCATAAATTCCTTCGAAGCTTTCCAAGTCTTTCTCATTAACATCTGATTTCTCAGCAAATGCATTCCAATCTGTCTCATTAAGGTAAAAGACTTCTGTACTTTTTACAATTGGTACCATTAAAAGTTTATCTTCATAAATGCCAGATTCTAAAAATTCTTTTACATATATAGACCTGTCTTCATCGGTAAAATAAGGAGACATATCTGCTAGTTTTCCAAGATTATCTATCTCTACAGCCTTATCGGGATAAGCAGAAAAAATATCAGGAGTGGCATCTGAAGTGATAACTCCCTTAGCTGAATTGGTAATTGCCTCTTCCAACTCTTGTAATGTTCCCTTTTGCATAGGTGTTACAATTATTCCCTTTTCCAATCCCACTGTTTGATTAAACCTTTCAACCGCATCTTCGATAGCCCTCTTGTTATTGTCAGAATAGTAGTGCCATAATACAATGCTCACAGGTTCTTTCGGGTCTAAACTGGTTGATTCAATTTCATTTTCTGTTGCACACGATGTAAATATCAATAGTGCAGCTAAAAATACAAGTATTTTTTTCATTTACTACCTCCTAATAATGACATTCTCTTCTCCAAAATAATCTAAAATAGCCTTTAGATCATTATTATCCTTTTTTTTTTCATTAATCTTATCGACTTTAAATTCCAACTCTTGACCAAAAACTTCTTTTGAAGCTTGCTTTATCTCTTGAGTATTCTGTTCTGTTTTAAAAAACTCAGCCTGTTCTTTTGTGATATTCTCCGGGTCTATAATTAAATTATCTCCTATAATACAAACAGGCTTAACCCTCGAGGCAAAGGCCCTTGGCCCCGGTGATAACTTTGATAGGAATTCTTGCCATAATTCACCGGAAATCGGCTTGTCGGAAGTCTCTATTGAATTATTTTCTTTTCTTTCCACTGCTTTGTCTTTATAATTCGTATTCTCTTCTTGAACTTCTTTAGATGTCTCATTATTTTTTTCTATCACATTATTCTTTTTTTCAATGGGCTTAATTTTTTTGTTGACACCTGACTTAGAAACTTCTTCTTCAACTGGTAAGTCTGTAAGTGAAATGAGGCTAGCTTCCAAAAGTATCCTTGGCTCTCCTGACCATTTTAAAGTATTTTCTATCTCCAAGAGCTTATTCAAACTAGCTCTAATCTTAGCTAAAGGAACTTCATCTGATAATGACTTCAAGGAATCAAATTCATCCCTTGAAAGAAAAATCATTTCATATGCCCCTTCTCCAATAATTTTAATCATTAGAAGATCTCTTAATAGTGATATGATATCTTTTAGTAAAAAATATACATCCTTGCCTGAGTTAATAAGGGAGTCGAAAATATAGAGGAGGTCCTTAGCTTGATCATAGAAAATACATTTTAGCAAGTCCGTTAAAGTCTTTCTGTCTACATTACCAAGGACTTCTAAACCATCCTCCAAGCTAATCTTGTCCCTTGAGTAAGAAAGAAGCCTATCAAGTATGGACAAGGAGTCCCTTACAGAACCACCGGAGTTTTGGATTATTAACCTTATTGCATCTTCATCTATTTCTCTATTTAAACTCTTGGTTATATTTATGATATTTTCCCTTAATAGGTTTCCAGGGACTTTCCTAAAATCAAATCTTTGACATCTTGATAATATAGTATCGGGTAATTTTTCAGGTTCTGTAGTGGCCAATATAAATATTAAATATTCAGGTGGCTCTTCCAAACTCTTCAACAAGGCATTGAAGGCCTCGTTGGATAACATATGGACCTCATCTATTATATAGACCTTGTACTTCATTTGAACTGGAGGATAAAGCAAGGTCTCTTTTAAACTTTTTATATCAACTATAGACCTATTACTTGCTGCGTCCATCTCTATAATGTCTGTAGTTTCCTCATTCAAAGATAACTTGCAATTCACACATTCATTACAGGGGTTCCCATCTCTCAAGTCCAAGCAATTCACTGCCCTGGAAAAAATCCTAGCAGATGTAGTCTTTCCTGTCCCCCTTTCGCCAGAGAAAAGATAAGCATGGCCTGTTTTTTTATTCTTTATTTGATTCTTTAAAGTTTTAGTTATATGGTCCTCGCCTATTATCTCATCAAAGCTTATTGGTCTGAACTCTCTATATATTGCCTTATACAAAATAACCACTCCCATCAGCTATTATTATAACAAGATGAATAATTTTTTTCAATCTATTATATTCCTTCCAAACAAATTAATAGCATAATTTATATAATTAACCTTATATCTTCCTTTATTCAAACAAGTTTTAAAAATACTTGAAAATTAATAGACTTTAATATATACTCTAGTCTAGGAGGAGGGATCTTATGAAACATATTAAAACTTTAAGTTCTGGAAACTTAAAGAAGGCTTCTAAGGCTGGCTGCAAAGAGTGTAGAACTTCTTGCCAATCAGCTTGCAAGACTTCTTGTACTGTTGGAAACCAACAATGCGAAAATAAGACGAGATAAAGGCGCATAAGCGCCTTTAGATTTTGGGGGAAAGATGCGTAATTATAAAGATATTCATAAGTTTTATTTAAATGATAAATATATAGTTCTTGATGTAAACTCCGGAGCAGTCCATGAGGTGGACGAGATAGTTTATAGTCTAGTTGACGATAATGATAATAAAAACATAGACCTTATGGTGGATAAGTATAAAAGCTTTGAAAAAGAAGATGTGGTGAGTGCCATTGAGGAAATAAACTTTTTAGAAAGAGAAGGCCTGCTTTATTCACAAAGGGAAGAATATAGTGCCCCGCTCCACAGTCAGGGTATTATTAAGGCTCTATGCCTACACATAGCCCACGACTGTAACTTAAAGTGCAAATACTGCTTTGCCTCTCAAGGGAACTTTAAAGGGGCAAGGACCTATATGTCCACAGAAGTTGGAAAGAGAGCCCTTGATTTTTTAGTTGAAAACTCAGGCAAGATCAGGAACTTAGAGGTGGACTTCTTTGGTGGAGAACCTTTGATGAACTTTGATGTAGTAAAAGAAATAACCTATTATGGTCGAGAGTTGGAAAAGAAAACAGGAAAGGTCTTTCGATTTACACTTACTACAAATGCTGTCCTATTAGATGATGAAATTACTGACTTTTTAAATGAACATATGTCAAATGTAGTCCTTAGCCTTGACGGAAGAAAAGAAGTAAATGATAAGATGAGGCTTACAGTAAATGATAAGGGTTCATATGATCTTATTGCAAAAAAAATTCAAAAATTTGTAGAAAAAAGAGGAGACAAGGACTACTATGTAAGGGGGACCTTTACCTCTGAAAACTTAGACTTTGGCAAAGATGTTGAACACTTTAAAGACTTGGGCTTTAAGTCTGTTTCCATAGAACCGGTTGTAGCAGACCCTAGGGAGCCTTATGCTATTAGAGATGAGCATTTGGACCAAGTATTAAAGGAATATGGAGACTTTTCAAGGGAATATATAAAGATGAAAAAGAGCGACCCTGACTTTTCCTTCTTCCACTTTGAAATTGACTTGGACAATGGACCATGTGTAATAAAAAGAGCATCGGGCTGCGGAGCAGGCTCTGAATACTTGGCTGTCACTCCCGAAGGGGACCTCTTTCCATGTCACCAGTTTGTTGGTGAAGATGGCTTTAGCATGGGGAATGTCTTTGACGGAATAAAAAATGAAAAGTTAAGGGAAAAATTCCAAGCAGTTAATGTATATTCTAAAGAAGAATGCAAGGACTGCTGGGCTAGGTATTATTGCAGTGGTGGTTGCCATGCAAATTCCTACCATGCCAACAATGGAGACTTTACCAAAGTCTATGAACTGGGCTGTAAAATGGGTAAAAAAAGAATCGAATCTGCAATTTCAATTTTAGCAAACTTAAGGGGTGATTAGTTGGATATTAATATTTTAGGCAAAAGAATCAATTATGAAATTTATGGTGAGGGAGAGCCGGTAATATTTTTAAACGGAATGTTGATGTCTGCTAGAAGCTATTCTTACTTTGCTCCAAAACTTGCTAAACACATGAAGGTGATCTTATTAGACCTGCCGGACCAAGGAAACTCTGAACCCTTTACTGAGCAACATAACATTAACGACTACATGGACTATATTAAAGCCTTTATGGATGAACTAAAGATAGAGTCAGCCAGCCTTCTTGGGGTTTCTTATGGTGGGGCTGTTGCCATGCTATTCGCATTAAAATACCCTCATATGGTAAAATCGCTAGCACTCTATAATACTTTTCCATTGATTGACCCCTATATTAGGAGCATGAGTATGGTATGGAAGTCAGCCTTTGAATTGGGAGATGAGGTTGAGATGAAGAGGGTTGCCTACCCGCTTTTCTATTCAAGGACTTTCTATGAAGAAAATTTTAAGAGGTTAAAACATATAATAGAAAAAAAGACTAAGAACCTACCAGGCCACTACTTTGAATCCTTGTTAAGATTAATTTATTCTTCTGAGGGATATGATATAGTAGATAGGCTAAAGGAAATAAAATGTCCAAGCTTAGTAATATCTTCAGATGAAGATGTTGTTGCACCAAGATATTACCAAGAACTAATTGTTAATGAAATTGAAAATTCAGTTTTGGTTACCTTTGAAGGGACAGGACATGCAGCAATTTTTGAAAAACCTGACCTTTTTGTGGCAAGTCTAATAGGTCATATTTTAACATCATTATAATTAGGTAAAGTACATGAAAAAACTAGTAGTAAATTCAGAAAATCCCTATGAGATTACAATCACTAGGGATTTAAAAATTGATGAATATATAAAGACAAAATATGGTAAGAGTAAGATTTTAGTCATTACGGACGAAAATCTTGCCTACATCTATTCGGAATATAAGAACATTCCCCATTATATAATAAATGCTGGAGAGTCTTCCAAGGATATTGAAGTCTACTATAAAATTATTAAATTTCTTTCAAAAAATAACTTCCATAGAGATTCTATTCTACTTGCCTTTGGAGGGGGGGTTGTGGGAGACATCACAGGCTTTGTAGCTTCAACATATCTTAGGGGTATCCCCTTTGTTCAAGTGCCTACAAGCCTACTTTCAATGGTAGACTCCTCTGTTGGTGGTAAAACTGGCATTAACACAGAATATGGGAAAAACCTTATCGGTTCCTTTTATAATCCGAGAGAAGTCTTGATTGATACAAGATATCTTGATACACTTCCGGAGGAAGAATTTACCAAT
>JGI24712J26585_10001827_pt1 | contig 17852 bp, 23 predicted proteins | sample BioPla3DNA2_FD_26585 | JGI IMG/M metagenome (IMG submission 26585) | reverse complement strand
TCAAAGATGTAATCGTATCTTTCTCTCAGCTGAACTACTCAGCTCTCCCAGTGCTTAATTATTCTTTTGTATTATAAACAGGATAACATAAAATATTTAAATATGCCATATCTTATATAATTAAGATTATCAATCATATCTTTAAAGTAGGCTGCCATTTCAAATCTTAGGGCTAGGGATGGTTCCTTCATCTCTTCTTCTAACTTTTTTAGAACCCTCTAAAAAATCAAAGACCTTGTAACGGCTATATTTAGCAATTCCAAGGTCTAGATCAACTACTCCCACTCTTCATTTTGTATTATCAGATATATGTAAAATCTTTCAATTTAGATATTGTTTAGCAGTTCATTTTCGTTCTGTTCGTGCGGTTTAGGTAGATTTCCAACTTATTTTACCCGTTCCAGCCCCAGTTCCAATGAAAAATTGAGCCATAAAAATTATTGGAAGTAGTAAACTTCAGAAAGCCTATCTTGATTAAAAAATTTAATCTATTTTTTCTAAAATAAAAACTGACTTGTAAAATCTACTCATTATACATTGTTTTAACTGAATAAGTTTATTATGTTTGCTTTCCTTCAATCTGTATCATAATTTAATTTTGATTATCTATTCTAATTTTTTAACAGCATTATACTTACCACGAACCTATCAATATTATTAAATTTTATCTTTTATATCTCCTGTAATATTTTTATCCTCAAATATTAATTCGTTTTGTAAACTTAAATGAAAATTGAGGACCTCAATCCCTTTATGGTACAATGTTTTTGCGAAGAAACAGTATACCTCCTAGAAAGGATGAAGTCCTCATGCAAAAAATTGTATCAATAAAATGTTCAAAGTGCAACAATAATCATCATTTTTATCGTTATGGCAAGGATAAAGATGGTTACCAAAAATATCTTTGCCGTAACTGCAATTATCAGTTTGCGCCAGACAGGCCTAATGCCAGACCAGCGCGTAATTACCCACGTTGTCCCTTATGTGCTAGGGCAACCTTTCTTCATCACGACTATGATCATTATTCTAATTATCGTTGTGATGATAAGAAATGTAATCACTCCATGTTTGTTCCTAAAGCTAATAACATACCAGCAGCATCTATGTCCAAGTTGTTTGGTAAGACAGACTTTAAACGGATGCGTTATCCTGTCCACATCATTATTTCTGCCTTATCCATGTTCTACTTAGGTAAAAGTTCCTTTAGAAACATTGCCTTGATTCTTAGAATTACTAACAATGTTAAGGTATCCCATACAACTATTAGTAACTGGTGGAAGAAATTTGCACCTTTGTTTAATAACATTAGCCTGGAACTTATGCCTATGTTAAACTTTGATTCTGATGAGCGGCATGCAGATGAAACAGTGGTTAGTGATCGCTACAGTGCCTATAAGGTACCAGTGAAGTCTGTTCTGGGTCATGATGTAAAACACATCCGTATCCAGAGCTTTAAAGATGATATATCCAATAATTTCATCGAATCTTTCCATCATCAATTTAAGGCTTGGTATAAGACAAAGCAAGGTTTTAACTCATTTGATTCAGCCAACAACCTCATTAATTCCTTCATTTCAACTTTACAAAGCCTGTAGTAGCATGTTTGTTTCTAAAGGTGACTTTTTATGAGTTCTGGATATTTATTTCGCAAATTTAGAAAATTACGTGGATTAACGCAAAGAGTACTAGGCAAGACCTTAGAAGCCTGGACACAGATGCAGTTTAAGTTTATTGATGGAGAAATATCCTTGGAAGAATACGAGGATTGGAAGGCAAATTGGCCTGATAGCCTAAGTGAAGATTATGAATTTAACTCTGTGGTAAGTAAAAATACCAGTTATGATGAATATATGGCACAAGTCCAAAATCTTGATAATATGAAAGTAGCTAAGGAATCTCTAGCTGAGAGGAAGTTTAGAGTTGCCAAGAATAAGGTAGAAGAAAAAGAAGATAAATAGAGACAAAAAGCACCTAGAGTTTTGGTATACTTAGATTGTATGTAGAAACGATAATTTTGTATTATGGTATATACACAACATGTGGGAAGGTGATTACATGGGAGAATTGATTGCCTATGGTAGTGAAGTAAAGAGTATATTTCAATTAATAGGAACAACTGAAAATGATATAACCAAGAGTATTGCATGGGCCATGTGCAAGTGTTCAACATTTACTAAACTCATAATAGCTGAAGTCTTAGGGATTGATATTAATCTTAGTAAAGTAAGAATAAAATATCAAGATTTTGAAAAAGCAAAAGGAATTACAGATTTAGAAATTACCGATGATGAAAAGTTTTATATTATTATAGAAGCTAAACATGGTTGGCTTTTACCAGGATCGGAGCAACTAACCTTATATTCAAGAAGGAAAAACTTGTTACAAAGTAATGTCCAATATAAAGCTATTGTAACTATGTCTGAGTGTAGTGAAGAATATGCGGAGTCATATTTGCCATTCAAAAGTATAAATGGAGTACCGATAAGACACTTGTCTTGGAAAAAAATTTATCAAATCGCAGGTGAGTCAATAAATGAATCGAGCATATCACAAAAAAATTTGTTAAAAGAGCTTATGCAATATTTAGGAGGAATAATGACCATGCAAACAAAGGAGTCAAATTGGGTTTACGTTGTTTCTATAGCAACTTCTAAACCAAGCGATTGTGACTTAACATGGATAGAAATCGTTGAAAAACGTAACATATATTTTCATCCTATGGGAATGAAGGGATGGCCCAAAGAGCCACCAAACTATATAGCCTTTAGATATAAAGGGCAATTACAATCGATACATCATATAGAGGACTATGTTGTAACAAAAAATTTACATACTGAGATAGAAGATATGCCTAATGTAGAACAGGAAAATGACTATTTTGTCTATAAACTGGGAGAGGCCATAAAGCCAGGAAAAAAAATAAAAACAGGTAAAATATATGCTTCAGGAAGAAAATGGGCCATGTTTGATACGCTACTTACGGCAGACACAATATGGGAAGCATGTGAAATTTCAAAAAAGAGAATGCAACAAGAATAGAATGATAATTTTAATTATGATAAATAAAATGTAAAACTTTCCTTTAAAAATGGTGCAAAAATTTTGGTATAAGATATATAAAGTAAAACACTCCCCATCATAATTTTTTTAGGAATTAGTGGTGGGGAGCTATTTATTACTACTCTGTAAACTATACATATGTAGGTGTTTACCGACAAGAAATTATCTTAATCCCCACATTCATCATGATGCTGATGTTCATGACAAATAGAACCTGTCGTTTTTAAGGCACCCTGCAGGTACGCTTCTACCGTATCCTTAGCGTTACCTTTTGCTCCTACAATAACCTCGATGTTCCTTTTATTAAAAATTTCCACTGCACCTCCACCCATACCACCGCTGATAATGACATTTACACCACAATCAGCAAGAAAATTAGGCAAGAATCCAGGTCTGTGTCCAGGGTTGGCAATGGTTTCGCTTTTGAGAATTTGGTTGTTTTCAATGTCAAAAATCATAAACCCTTCGCAATGTCCAAAGTGCTCGGTCACCATACCATTTTCGCTTGCTACTGCAACTTTCATCATTTTATTTCCCTCCAATTTCTTATTTTGAATGTGTTCATCTAATAATATTGCTGCATATTCAACAAGTTCAGAACAGGGTCGTTTTTTATAATAATCTTCAGTTCTTTCTTCCGGTATATAGCTCTCTTTTTCTACAGATAAACCTAAAAGTTCTCTGCAGATGATTGATTGATTCTCGTCTTTAAACTTTGTTGCAAGCGATTGAATTAACTTATAATGTTCAGCTTTGGCAGTCCTATCTAATGGGTCCGAATATCCATCTAGCATTCCTACAACCATGAACATTCCACTGACTGCCCCACATACTTCCCGAAGTCTTCCCATTCCTCCACCAAAGGATGAAGAAATCTTCAATGCAGTTTCTGACTCTAGACCTGTTTCATCACAAAAAGCTAGCACTATAGACTGAGAGCAACTATATCCTTTTTTGAATAATTCTTTTGCTAATGTTGAATGCTCACTCAATTTTTATTCTCCTCTAGTCTTTCCTCTAATAATTTTGATGTACTATCAAACCAATTGCCATCGAAAAGTTCTATCATCCCTTTGTCACATGCAGCTGAGATTTTCGGATCAATGGGTAGTTTAGCAAGAACCTTTAAATTATGTTTTTCAGCAATTCCTTCAATGTGGCTTTCACCAAATATCTTATAATCCTTACCATTATCAGGACATTTAAAATAGGACATGTTTTCCACCAGACCGATAATGGGGATATTCATCATCTCGGCCATTTTAACAGCCTTTGAAACAATCATGGATACAAGCTCCTGTGGAGAAGTCACAACAATAATTCCATCAACAGCGATAGATTGAAACACCGTAAGCGGAACATCACCGGTGCCCGGTGGCATATCGATGAACATAAAATCCACATCGTTCCAGATAACATCTGTCCAGAACTGTTTTACTGTGCCGGCAATAATTGGTCCTCTCCAGATAACCGGATCAGTGTCGTTTTCTAAAAGCAGATTGACAGACATAATATCAATCCCGGTCTTTGTTTTAACAGGGTATAGGCCGAACTCACTACTTTTGGCTTTCTCCCTGATACCAAAGGCCTTCGGGATAGAAGGCCCAGTAACATCCGCATCTAGAATAGCGGTATGGTAACCTATTCTATTCATAGTAACTGCAAGCATGGAGGTTACCATCGACTTGCCGACACCACCTTTGCCACTAACAACTCCAATGACCCTCTTTACGCTACTCAGCTCGTGTAACTTTTCGGAAAAGTCCGTTTTTTGTTCTTGTCTTTCTGTGCAGTCCTCCGAACAACTACTACAACTTTGATTGCAATTTTCACTCATAAATTTCGCTCCTTAACTAAATATTTTTTTCAAATTTTCTACTTAGATTTGTATGTATTTTTCTCCTCACTGTTTGGTAAACATAATAAATAAAGTAAAAGTAATTCAGGTGCTGAAATGAGTATTCCTGCAGCAAAAAACATATAATATTCTTTGGTTTTTTCAGGCATTCACGATTTTCATAAATAGTCCAAATTCCAAAACTGTTTATCAGCATTGCACCAATCGAAAAATTGAAATCCATGTAAATGTACCAAGTTCTTGCAAGAACAATCACCCTCTTTATAGATTTTGCTATCAAGATATTTGATAGTAGTATATAGCTCCTTTTACTTAATATCTATTTCAATGCCTGCTGACAGATAATCAAGGCTATCACCCATAGCAGATTTCAATCTTTCATAGGCTTCTATGCCTGTGCAGTGGCAGGTATAATATTTTGCTTTTGTACCCATTAGGTACTTGCCAATTCTATCTATCGTTTCAGTGTCCTCATTTCTGCCAGAGCGGCTAGAAAGATGGTATCCGCCTATCACGTAGTCGGGCATTCGTCCTTTGAGCGAATGAAAATGCTCAAGTATATTTATGATGCCATTATGAGCACAACCTGTTATTAACAGGATCTTTCCATCTTCCTCTATCACAAGATTTTGTTCATGGGAAAAGTTATCGTCTAACATTTGTCCCTTATGCTCTGTGAGTAATCCACTATTTGATTTTGGGCGTGGCTCTCTTTGAACAATATTTGAGAATACTTGGATTCCATTGTTAATAAAGAAGCAGTCTGACGTGAGGACTATTTGTTTGTTTTGTTTCAGATCTTCGTCCAGACCTATAAAATCCAATTCATCGTTTTTACGGATAGCATAGTGTTTCCCAAAAGCGAGTGGATGTAGAAATACCTCGGCTTTTGTGTTTTCTTTGAAAAATGTTTTTAGTCCTCCGCCATGGTCATAGTGCCCATGGGAAATCACAAGAAATTCAACATCAGCAATATTCACATCAAACTTTTTTGCATTTTGAAGAAACAGCTCACTTGCACCCACATCAAACAATATTTTATGTTTCTTTGTTTCTATATACAGGCTAAGACCATGCTCGCTACCAAAGTCTTTTGATATCGATGTGTTTTCAACCAACGTTTTAATAAGCATGATTTTAGCCACCACCTTTTTCAAAAAGTAGATTAATTGTCTTGTGATAAACCTCTTTAACCGCCGTCCCCGATGTGCAGTCTATATCTACAATGGTTTGACCATTATTAATAGCTTTCACTGCGCCCGAATCAAACGGTATCTTGCCAACAAAGGGTAGCCCATGTTTTTGGCAAAACCCTTCAATTGTTTCTGTGTTTTCATTATTGGTATCATATTTGTTGATACATACCGCTATCTTTGTTTCGAAGTTTGCTGCTGTATTTATAATGCGCTCCATATCACTGATACCTGATATTGAAGGTTCTGCAACTATCAAAACCATATCCACGCCACTAAGTGATGCAATGACAGGACAGCCTATTCCAGGAGATCCATCAATAATAGCTAGCTCAGCATCAACTGCTGCCTCCTTCATTTGATTTTTCACCTCAGTAACAAGCAGTCCAGAGGTACCACTTCCCATTTTAAGTTGACCAGTTGAAAATACTTTTTTTCTATCAGAATACAGCATTAAATCCCCATCCACTGCCGGTGTCATAGTGATTGCTTCCACAGGACAAATATACTCACAAACACTGCAACCTTCACATGCGTAAGGATCCACTGTATATTTTTCATTTATTGAAATAGCATCAAATCGGCAGTTTTGCCTACACTGATCGCACTCAATACATAACTCTTCATTTATCTTAGCTTTTTCTAAGCCATAATAGTCTGTTTTTTTCGGTTCATGATTCCATTCGGTAATAAGGTGCAAGTTAGGGGCATCTACATCACAATCCGCATATGCCTTGGCGTCAGCAAGCTTTATAAATGCACTTGCTATTGTCGTCTTTCCTGTACCGCCTTTTCCACTAAGAATTAGTAGTTGTTTCATGCTGCACCTCCTTTTTCACTGTTTTCAGCAGAGAAGAAAACATATCCCGATACTTTTTATCTTTATAAACAGCAATTTCTGCATTTGAATTCAAGGTTCCCAGTTCATTGTCAAATGGAATGTGACCTAATATCTTTATATTATTTTCTAAACAAAACTTCTCTGCCGGATTTTCTTCTTCTAGACATTTATTAAGAACAACCCCAAATGGCTTATTAAATAATTTTACCAAATCGTATACCATATTGAGGTTATGAACACCAAACAATGTGGGTTCAGCCACCAATACACAGTAGTCCGCGTCTTTTATGCTTTCCATTACGACACAGGCACTTCCTGGAGGACAGTCAATAATTGTCTGTTTATTTGCTTGCAGATTTTCCTCAAGCAGCTTTTTTATAATCGGAACGCCCGTAGATTCACCGGTATTTAATATTCCTGTATATATATCTACCTGTTCTGAAGTTCCTTTTTGAACCTTGCCAATAACCTTTTCTTTCTCTGTTAGTGCCTTTTCAGGGCAAACCAAGATACAGCCACCACAGGAATGGCAAACCTCGTCAAATACAATCAATTGATTATTAATATAGGCAAGGGCATTAAACTTGCAAAAATCAACGCATTTACGGCATCCATTGCATAATTCTTTATCCACTATTGGAATCTTTACTGATATTTCTTCCTCCCTGACTCCTTCAGGCTTAAAAAATAGATGTCCATTCGGCTCTTCTACATCACAGTCTATATATATGGATTCCTTCAATACGGCAGCTAAATTCACTGATACCAGTGTCTTCCCTGTACCGCCCTTACCGCTTAGCACAGCTATTCTCATATTAATTGCCCCCGTGTCCGTGAAATCCAGCATGAATTTCATCTAGCAAAGCAAGTTTATCAGCAATAAATGCATCAATATTATTTTTGGCTGAAGTAGTTGTCGTTTTATAAATTTTGATTTTAGCGGGTTTTAGTACGTCAGTAGCATTTTTCCCTAAACGGGGAGTGAGTAAAACATTTGCTTTGTTATCCACTATTATTTGTGCAGCTTTAATCCCTGCACCTCCTGTGCTTGTCGCCGCACTGTTGTCAATAAATATACTTTCCTTAGTTTCTACATCATAAATAAGAAAATAGGGAGTACGTCCAAAGGATACACATACATTCGACTCCAAGGTTTTCTCATCTACTGGAATTGCTATCTTCATAAAAAGCCTCCATTCTTTTACTCATTTAAAATATATACTTAATTACCCAGGTCCTGCCTATTTGCAAAGCGCATTCCACGCCTATGTCTATGGCAACCACGACCACAACCATTTCCTAATCCTTCACAAAGCCGGTATTCACCGCCCTCAATCAATAGCATCTTCCCATTTACCAATGATTGAGCCAGTTTTTTTCTGGCTTCCATATAAATGCCTTGAACAGTGCTACGAGCAATATTCATCTGCTTGGCACACTCTTCTTGAGTGAAGCCTTCCAAGTCAATAAGCCTTATAGTTTCATACTCATCTACAGTCATGTTTAAATGGTTTTCTGCATCGGCAGCTAAATCAAGCGGCCCAAATCTATTGCTTTCAGGTAAAGAGCATACTTTCCTCCACTTCATCGGTCTTGCCATAATCTATCCCCTCCATATCTAATGAGAAATAACCAGAGCGTCCTCTGGTTATTTCTGATACCCATTATAGATCCTCTAATTGCTTATCAATAACTTCAAGTCGATCTTTCAACAAGGCTTTCTGTTCACTTAGTAACTCTTTTTGACTTTTTGAGGAAGTCTGGTCAATTGCAAAACCTCTACCAAAACCACGTCTACAAGCAAGTCCAAGACCTAATCCCATACCGAGACCAGCTCCATATTTTACTGCATTAGCACCTGTGCAAAATCCTAAACCTCTTCCAGTTATTGATCCGGCGCCCATTGGGCCTGTTCCATCTCTTCTTGGCATGCTATTCACCTCCTTATAGTTTATAGCATATGCCATCTATTCCTTATTATACACCATTTATGGCATATGTCAATAACCTTTTCCATATCTGTAGGTATAGCGTTAAAGTTTCTAAGTAATCTATTTAATATTTTAATATTATCTTCCTTGCTTAGATTGTGGTAGCTATCTTTTGGCAATATTCCAACTAGCTTAGGTGAATGTTCTTCTATTCCCTCTATAGCTTCTTTAATTCTCTTTGCAATGTCCTCTTCTTCACTTAAATTTAATAAATTTTGCTTGACCAGCTCATAATGTTAACAACAGTTACAAAATATGTATATGACGGATCTCTTGAAATAACAAAAGAGGGCAACCAATTAAGTTACCCTCTTAACATGAAGCTCTAATATAATTCACCTGTTAAGATATCTTCTCCATAAGATAGCCTAATGATTTCATTTATATCCATAACTATAACTTCTTTAATATTTCTCATATAATCTTTCGTTGCTTTTATTAATCTTGAAGTATCAAATACAAGAACAAATTTGGCATTACTCGATTTTAGGTATTGTTTGTAAATCATTATTTGATCTAAGTATTTATCTAGTATAGACTTTGATAAATATGCTTTCTTAGAAATAACTTTGATTTCAAAAATAAAAATCTCTCCATCTTTTTAGCCATAATATCTCAATGAAGCAGCCACGCTACGATCATAAAGGTCAATGATTGTACAGTTATAACGCACCTTCCCGTTGCCATAATGGAGATATGTGAAATCAGTACACCATATTTTATTAGCGGATTGTCTTGTGAAGTTTTGATTAATAAGATCAGGAAATACATGATTGATTTTATCAAATATTAAATTCAAGTTCTATACGTCTATTCTTACTTTTTCCACAAGACAGATATAAAGCCTCCACTTTCGCTAGTTGAAAGCTTTCTCTCTAAATCCATATTAATATTTTCTTCTTCTATGTTTGGTGGAATAAACAAACATTCTCCACTATTAACAACAGCTTCAATATCTAATGATTTAAGATCATCCATAGATTTAAAATCTGCATACTTAAATACACTATTTTCTTGAAATTCCTTCGAAAGATAAAGTTCCCCCCATTTACTATCCCTATTAATTGTACCAATTAATAGATAACCATCTTTTTTTAAAACCCTATGCATTTCATTATATGCTTTTTTAGGTTCTTTTATAAATTCAAAAGCTGCCATGGAAAAAACTCCATCAAAACTTTCATCTGGAAAGTTTATATCATAAATATCCATAATATGAAACTCAATATCTAGGTCTTTATTCTTAGCTTTCTCTTTTGCTTGACTTAGCATCTCCCCTGATTTATCAATACCAATAACTTTGCAACCCATTTCAGCTAACTTTATACTAAAATTCCCAGTTCCACAGCCTACATCTAATATTTTCATTCCAGGAGTAGGTTTATAAAGAGAAAAAGCTGAATCAGTTTCTACTTTATCTACAAATCCTCCTAATTTTGATTTATACCAATTGTCATATTCCTTTGCTTCCTTATCAAATATAGCCATAATTACCCCCTATAATAAATCTAATACTTCCTTCTTTATTTCATTGAATTCCTTTTTAGTAAAAATATTCTTATCCCTTGGTCTATCTATATCTACTTCAAATACAGCCTTAATACTTGCTGGTCTTTCTGAAAATACATATATCTTGTCCGATAAAAAAATAGCCTCATCTATGTCATGGGTAATAAAAAATATAGATGCATTTAAACTTTTAAATACCTCTAAGATCCAATGTTGCATCTTACGCTTTGTAATAGCATCAAGTCCACCAAAGGGTTCATCTAAAAGCATAATATCATTAGAAAACAAATAAGTTCTCAAAAGAGATCCACGTTGCTTCATTCCTCCTGAAAGTTGATCTGGATAACTTCTTTCAAAGCCATCCAATCCAAAAAGTTTGAAATATTTTAAGGCTTCTTTCTCAGCATCCTTTTTCGAACTACCTTTTAATATTAAAGGTACACATACATTTTCTAATATATTTTTCCAAGGTAAAAGTAAATCTTTTTGATGCATATAACTTACCCTTCCTGTTTTGCCTGCATAAGACTTTCCTTCTATTAATATTTCACCACTATCTGGCATTAAGAGTCCTGAAATAATATTAAACAAAGTACTCTTTCCACTACCACTTGGACCTAATATACTAACAAATTGATTTTCCTCAAGAGTTAGAGAAATATTATCTAAAGTATGTATTTCTCCAAAACTTTTTGTTATTTTGTGGATTTTCACTTTCTCCATATTTACTCCTTAGGTAAAAACTCATTTGTAAATGCTTCATCTGCCTTTAGTTCTTCTTCTAGTAAATCATTGTCAAACATCCAATCTCCATAGGCTTCCCATATTGCTGCTTTCATTTCTCCCCACTTTTCAGCATCGGATTTATATTCTTTTGCTAAGTACTTTTGACTAGCTATTACCATCTTTTCATCTAATTCTGGAACATATTTTAATAAGATTTTACCTGCTCCTTCTGGTTGATCAATTGCAAATTCATAGCCTTTAGATGTGGCCCTTAAAAACTTAGCTGCTAATTCAGGTTTATCATTTAACAATGTTTCCTCCGCTATAATAACAGGAGTATAAAAATCTAATGCTGGCTCTACATCTTGTAACTTAATGAAGTTAATATCAAAATCCCTAAGTTCTGAAGCTACTCCATCCCATCCATAATAAATCCAAGTAAAATCTACATGATTTTCCACACTACTAAAGAAATCTGATGATCCAATATCTACAATTTCAACCTTATTGTAATCTCCATCTTCTTTGGTCATTAAACCTTTTAACATAGCTTCTTCCATTGGAGATCCCCATCCACCATATTTTTTACCTTCAAAATCTTTTGGTGTTTTTATATTTTTATCTACTGGGGATGCAAAACCAGAAGTATTATGCTGAATTATAGCAGCTATAGCCTTAACTGGTAATGGATCTTTAGCAGTTCTTGCATATGTAACTTGCTCTTGAAAACTAATTCCAAACTCACCTTGGCCAGCTGCTATAAGTTCTGCACTACCACCTTCTGTTGGTTGAATTATTTCCACTTCTAATCCTTCTTCTTTGTAATATCCATTTTCTAATGCAACATATAAACCTGTATGATTTGTATTCGGTACCCAATCTAAAATTACAGTTACTTTTTCTAATTCATTTTCTTTTTTAGAATTAACTTTTTGTGGTGTTTCAGAGCTTGTACACCCAGCTAGAATACTCATTATTAAACCTATAACAGCAAATAATTTCAATCTTTTTTTCAACATATTTATTCCTCTCCCATTCTTTAATTTTAATTATATCTCCAAGGCATAGATTTTTTCTCTATAAATCTTATTATTCCAAGCAAGGCTATACTTAATAGAGTTATTATTATAATAGTAGCAAAAACTTTATCTATAGCAAAAGAATGTTTTGCCCTTAACATATATACTCCAAGTCCATTTTTACCTCCTACCCATTCTCCTATGGTAGCTCCAGTAATGGCATAAGTGCCAGAAATCTTTAAACCTGAAAAAAAATTAGGCATGGCTCCTGGTAACTTTACCATTTTATATATTTGTATATTACTAGCTCCCATAGATTTCATCAGGTTTAAAAGATCTGTTTCCACAGATCCTAAACCCTCTAATAAACTAATTGTTATTGGAAAAAAACAAACTAAAGTTACTATGACAATTTTAGGCAGATATCCAAATCCAAACCAAATAGCAAATAAAGGCGCTATAGTAATAATAGGTACAGTTTGAGACATTACTATTAATGGATAGACTGCCTTTTTAACCATAGGAATACTATCCATAACCATAGAAACAATTATTGCTAATATAATTGCTGTTATAAATCCAGCTAAAGCCTCTATTAAAGTAACTATGATATGTTCCTTTAGTATTGGTAGATTTATAAATAAAGTTTTTATTATTCTAGTTGGACATGGTAAAATATAAGCAGGAACTACTTCTAACCTAGCAACAAGTTCCCAAATAAAAATCAGTATAGCTAAAAAGCTGATTGGAATTATATTATCCTCTATATTTTCCAATTTTTTCATCCATTGTCACACCCTCTGATTTATAATCAATCTTAACAATAGATACTACCCTACTTGCTCCTTCTTTTACACAAATTTTTTGGGACTCTTTTACAATTTCTAAAAGAAGATCAAGATCTCCTTCCATAGTTGTTTCCATAGGACCAACTTCATACTTTACTCCTGACTCATCAATGTATTCAATAACCTTATCTACAACATCATAGATATCCTCATCTGGTACCACTGGTAAAACCTGTAAACTCACATTAACATTTGACATTTATACTCCCCCTTATAATAATTTTATATAAAAAAATATCCCCTTGTCCTATACTGAACAAAAGGATATAAAATATCATAAACTAATTAATATTTCCCTCCGCTGGCATTATCCAGATCAGGTTATAGGTCAAAGCATTTATAGCTTACTCTCAGCTAGATTAATCTAGCTCCCTTTTTTATTGTTTTTAATTCAATTTTAAATTTTATTATATAGCTAATCCTATATAAAGTCAACTTCCTCATATACCGGTGTTTATAGTAGCTGCCTTTAACAGATGCATTTAACAATGTTGATTCTGATGCAATGTATTTATCTTCATCAGCTAGCTTAGGAACGATTTGAGACGGTACTAAATCTGCATATTCAGGGCTGGCCGCTATTTGGCGATCTAGGGCACTGATCATTCGTCCTCATTGTCCCCCAAAATCGCTTGGGCCTTTTTTCGATTGTACAATTAAGATGCTCAAAGTGCAACAATAATCATCATTTTTATCGTTATGGCAAGGATAAAGATGGTTACCAAAAATATCTTTGCCGTAACTGGACTTTCAATTTATAGACTCCATGGTGTTAATTGATATATATATTGCTTATCTATGTTTTGCTTGATTTTGATTAGCTATTTATGTTAAGCTTTCTACGACAGTATCATTTTGAGCTGTACACTTAGTCATTATCTTTTACAATATTAAATACTATCTGCTTGGATCCACTACGGACTAAGACGGAGCTAATACGTTTGAATCTATCAAGCCTTTTTTGCTCTGCGCAAAAAAGGCTTTTATTATTTTATGGGAGGTGATCCTTTGACTATTTCTTTTATTGGAGCCGGAAAGGTGGCCACATCACTAGGCTTATATTTTGCAAAAAACAACTTGAACATCTTGGGCTTTTATAGCCGCTCTTTTGACTCAGCCAAAAATGCTAGCCAGCTGACAGGTTCTAAAGCTTTTAAAAATCTTAAACAGGCTCTAGAGGCTGATCTCATCTTCATTACTGTTAACGATGATTCTATTAACAAGGTAGCAAATGATATTTCTAAACTCAAAACTATCTACCTTAACAAAATTTTTGTGCATACTAGTGGGGCGCTCTCTTCCCTTGAGCTTAGTCTTTTACAAAGTGAAACTTCCTGTACGGCTTCTCTTCACCCCATACAAGCTTTTACAGATATTAAGGGCTCTGTGTTACAACTTCAACAAACTGTCTTTTCTTTAGAAGGGGATCCGCAATCCGTTAAAACCCTAGGGAGTGTTCTGGATCAGTGTGGCAATCAGTATTTTATATTAAGTAAAGAGCAAAAACCCCTATACCATGCCAGTGCATGTGTGCTTTCTAATTATTTGGTGACTTTGCTAGGGTATGGATTCTCTATGTTAGATCATATGGGCCTTCCAAGTGAGTTAGCTCTTAAGAGTTTCTTTCCTCTTATTGAATCAACTTTAGATAATATTAAAGCCCATGGCCCTGAGGATGCTTTAACAGGTCCCATATCTCGTGGGGATATCCAAACAGTCCACCAGCATTTGGAGGCTTTTAAAAAGAACCAATTTTATCATACGGCCCTTTATAAACAGCTGGGGCTCCATACCCTTGATTTGGCCAAGAAAAGCAAATTACAAAATAAAGATATTGCTTTTGAATTATCTGAATTATTAAAGGAGGATCACAATGAAAAATAACACAGTCAAAACTTTTTTAGACATGAAAAGGAATAATGAAAAAATCACCATGTTAACAGCTTATGACTACTCTACGGCCCAGTTACTAGATGAGGCCGGGGTCAACGCCCTTCTAGTTGGTGACTCCCTTGGCATGGTAGTTCTGGGCTACCCAAATACCCTGCAAGTCACTGTAGATGATATCATTCACCATTCCAAGGCTGTTGCCAGGGGGGCTACTCATGCTTTAATCGTTGCGGATATGCCCTTTCTTTCCTACCATATTAGCACTGAAGAAACCATTAGAAATGCTGGGCGAATGATTCAAGAAGGAAATGCTCACTGTGTCAAACTTGAAGGAGGAAAAGATATTATTCCCCAAATCAAAGGCCTCATTAAAGCCCAAATTCCTGTCATGGGGCACATTGGCCTTACTCCCCAATCGGTTCATATGTTTGGGGGATTTAGGGTTCAGGGTAAACAAGAAGAAGATGCTAAACGGCTCATAGAAGATGCCCTTCTTTTGGAAGAAGCCGGTGTCTTTGCCATTGTCCTTGAAGGCATCCCAGCAAAGCTTGCACAAATCATCAGTAAGCAGCTATCCATTCCAACCATTGGCATAGGAGCTGGTCGTCACTGTGATGGCCAGGTTTTAGTGGTGAATGATATGCTAGGGATCTTTTCTGATTTTACACCTAAGTTTGTAAAAACATACGCCAACATCAAAGAAGACATAAGCCAAGGCGTAACTCAGTATATTGCTGATGTCAAAGATGGTTCCTTTCCCGGAGCCCAGCACTCTTTTTCAATCAGTGAAGATATTTTAGAAAAATTATATGGGAGATGATCATATGGTAATAAATTCAATCCAGACCTTAAGAAAAGAATTACAATCCAAAAGCAACTCTGCAACAATTGGCCTAGTCCCTACTATGGGTTATCTTCACCAAGGCCACCTTTCTTTAATTCAAAAGGCAAAAAAACGAAATGATATAGTGGTCGTTAGTATTTTTGTCAATCCTACTCAGTTTGGCCCAGGTGAAGATTTAGATAGGTATCCTCGTGATTTAGACCGGGATGTTAAGATTGCTTATGAAAATGGTGCCGACTATATCTTTGCACCGTCAGCTCAGGAAATGTATGGCCCTGATTACGCTACATACGTTAACACTGAAGGGACTATTACTTCAAAACTTTGCGGCAAGTCCAGACCTTTTCACTTTCGGGGGGTCACTACAGTTGTTACAAAGCTTTTTAATATTGTAAAACCTCATGATGCCTACTTTGGCCAAAAAGATGCCCAGCAGCTCAGTGTGATTAAAAGACTGGTAAAGGATTTAAATTTTGATATTAATATTATATCTTGTCCCATTGTTAGGGACCAAGACGGCCTTGCCCTTAGCTCACGCAATGTTTATTTAAGCAAAGCTGAGAGAAAGCAGGCCCTTATATTATCTCAAGCTTTAAATGAAAGCAAAACACTGTATTTAAATGGCCATACTTGTGCTTTAGAACTCAAAGAACATATCATCAATAGGGTTCAATCTATGGACCTTGCCAAAATAGACTATGTAGAAATTGTTGATTTTGAGTCCCTAGAAGATGTCACTATAGTAGGCAAGCAAACTCTCATTGCATTAGCTGTTTATTTTGGAACAAGCAGATTACTAGATAATATTATTTTGGAGGTATGATCATGCTCTTAACAATGCTTAGATCAAAAATTCACCGTGCAACTGTAACAGATGCTAATTTAAATTATATAGGAAGTATCACCATAGATGAGGAAATTCTAGAAAAATCCGGCATCTTTCCTGGTGAAATGGTGTATATCGTTAATAATAATAATGGGGCCAGGCTCCAAACCTATGTTATCAAAGGAGAAAAGGGCAGTGGTATTTTCTGCCTCAACGGAGCTGCTGCCCGCCTTGCACAGCCAGGGGATATTATTATCATTATGGCCTATGCCCTTGTAGATCAAAAAGAAGCTTTAGACTTAGTGCCTAAGGTTGTTATGTTAGATGATAATAATAAGATAGATAAAGAAATCTTGTAACAATCATATTTTGATGGGTTATTTCATAAACATACTTAAGTATAGTGATTTAACAAGCTACTTTCTAAAAAGAGGAATTAGTGTCTAGGAAATGAAACCATAGCGCAGAATGCATGCAAAGGGTTCAGGGGCCTTTGGAACCTTTACTGTAACTCATGGTATTACAAAGTATACAAAGGCTAGTATATTTTCCACCAGGATGGGAAAATGCATGTGGATGGTAATTTAGGTAGTGAATTACATTATGAACCCAATAGCTTGGGACAGTGCTATGGTAGTAATGTTGCAAAGTACGCAACATCACTACCACGCGGGCTATCGCCCTATAAAAACAAAAAATACAGAACCAAAAATGTGAGTAAACTCCATTTTGTGGTTCTGTATTTTTTTGTTTTTGCACTGTGACGAGCTTTCGCGATCACTCCCACTCTTCATTTTATATAGGCAGCTGTATATAAAAGCTTTTAGTTTGGTCATCATCTAACAGTTCATTCCTGTTTTGTTTCTATGATTTGATACATTTTTAACTTATTTTACCCGTTCCAGTCCCGGTTCCAGTAAGATATATATACTCTTTATATTAACTTACTTACAACATATTCTGTATTGAACTTTTTTGAATTTGAAAAGCTAATATTTTATTTTAATATTTGGAATAAATATGAAGTAATTTTATCCTTAATTAGTAGATAATATCTAACTATATATTGTCTTAATAATTCTTTACTGAGGTGTTCTCTATTTTTTATGATTATTTTATCAACTACTCTAAAAATAATAATTTTACTTACTCAATATCTAAATCCTCCAAAAGTCAATGAATTAACTAATAGCTAATCCTTAATAGTTCAAACCTAAACCTATCTTTTTTAAAGAATTAGATCCATT
>JGI24712J26585_10001824_pt1 | contig 17857 bp, 13 predicted proteins | sample BioPla3DNA2_FD_26585 | JGI IMG/M metagenome (IMG submission 26585) | reverse complement strand
GTAATGGGACGGGTGGGCGGAGAGGTGGGGCGAGGTGGAGAGGAGACAGGGCGGGGATTAGGGGTGGGGCGAGAGTTGGGGGTAGGGCGTGAACCAGGGGTGGTAGTATTGGGGCTAGAGGGGGTGGAATTGGGCGGAGTGTAGGTTTGGGCTCGTGGGGTGGGGTTAAAACTGCCACCAACAGAGGAGCGGTTATAACCTTGGATAAATTGGCGATTTTCTTGCTTGGCACGCCGAGCGGCGTGGGTCTCACTAGAGGCGGCGCCGAGGTTAGAGCCACTTTGTGAGCGGGCAAAACCAGAACTGTGAAAAATATCTTCTTTCTTACTCTTCATCACATATTTAAGAAAGGGATTTTTCTTTAGCATGCTTTAATTATAACAAAGTGAGTTGAAGATTCAAATGACCCCCAATGATCTGAATTGATGGTTTCTAATAGGTGACTAAATGATGTTTAGCAAATAACTGCGAATTGGTTCTTCCCTTTTTTGATAAGAGAAGTCTGTTTGAGGACGAGAGTGTCGTCGGTGACCTTAACGCCATTGACTGAAATCGCGCCCTGGGCGATGAATTCACGGGCTTTGGCTTTACTGCTAGCGAGACTACTAGAGACGAGAACATCGACAATAGAGGTGCCGCGATTGAAGGCGGGGAGGTAGGTGGTAAATTCGGTAATATCGTTGGCGGTGAGGGTGGTAAGATCGGTAGAAAAGAGGGTGGAAGTGAGGTTTTCGACAGCGGCAGCGTGCTTGGGGCCATGCACTACAGTGGTGACACCTCTGGCAAGGGCCTTTTGGGCGATACGGTGCTCTGGTTGTTTAGTATGGGCGGCAAGGAGACGGTCGACCTCGGTTTTATCGTAAATGGTGTAGAATTTAATTAATTGCTCCACGGCTTCATCTGGTTGATTGAGCCAGAATTGGTAAAAATCAAAGATAGAGGTCTTGGCGGAGCTGAGCCAGATGGCATTGCCTTCGGATTTGCCAAATTTCCGGCCGGTAATGGGGTCGATAACTAGGGGTGCAGACCAGACATCAGCTTCGGCATTTTCGAGACGTTTGATGAGGTGAATGCCAGAGGTGCAGTTGCCATACTGGTCAACGCCACAAAGCTGCAAATCAATGCCATACTCGCGGTAAAGATGGAGAAAATCATAGCCCTGAATTAGGGTATAAGAAAATTCGGCGTAGGAGATACCAGAGCCACCTTCACCGATGCGATTTTGGACAAATTGGCGATCGAGTAGTTGGGTCATAGAGAAGGCCTTACCAACTTCTCGCAGAAAAGCGAGATAATTCATATCTTTGAACCAGTCATAATTATCAACCATGACAAGTTTATCAGTTTGAATAACGTTCTCCATCTGTTTTCCGATACAGGCTTTGTTGTGCGCAATCTCTTCTAGAGACATGAGTTCACGCTCGCCGGTGTCTTTGGGGTCACCAACCTGACCAGTGGCGCCACCGACTAACATATAGGGTTGATAGCCGTGGCGGACAAAACAGGCACACATCATAAGGGAGGCAAGGTTGCCGATGGTGAGTGAATCGGCGGAAGGGTCGGCGCCGAGATAGAATTTTTTGCTGGCACGGGTGTCTAAGTCAGCAGGGTTTTTAATGGTAGTTTCGGCGGAGAATCCGCGCCAAATCAGTTCTTCAGATAGTTTCATGGGGATATTATAACATAGAAAGTCTAATATCATAATCTTAAACAAGTTATGCTATAATTGGCTTATGAAAAAAACTGCGAAAGCTATGAGAAATTCTGCTAAATCTAAGGTGCGAGCGACAGCGCGGACGACGAAAAAGACGCGCAATACAAAAGCGCAAGCAGTCGCTAAGAAATCCTCTACGAAGCGTCCGATTAGGGTAAAAATACGGAGGCTAGCAACAAAGACAGGTAAGCCAAAGAGTAATTTAAATTGGTTCCAAAAATTAGTTTTTAAATACAAGGTTGGTAAGGATAAGGAGTCAAGGCGCCGAGCAGAGGCGTTGGCGAGTTTGCCAAAGGAGCCAATTAAGCGATTTTTTGCGCATTTTGCGCCGAAACGAGTGTTTGAATATTGGTTTTCTTGGTATGGACTAAAGCGGGCGGCAAAAATCTTTGCGGGATGTTTCTTGGTGGGGATAATTCTAATAGGTGGATTATTCCTGTATTACAAGAAAGATTTGCAGGAAATTAGATTAAATAATCTGCAGATTTCAGAGACGGTAAACACTTATCTCGATCGTAATGGTGAAGTGTTGTGGGAAGATACGGGTGAAGATAATTATCGCTTAGTAGTGGATGGTGCAGATATTGCCTTGGTGATGCGACAGGCGACAGTGGCGATTGAAGATAAGCATTTCTATTCTCATCCTGGTGTGGATTTAATAGCGCTGATTAGGGCGACCTTTGCTACTTTGTCTGGTCAGGGGGTGCAGGGTGGTTCGACATTAACTCAGCAATTAATTAAACAGGTTTACTTCTCGGATGAGGCGGCGAGCAAAAACCGCGGTGGTATTCCGCGCAAGATTAAAGAGTTGATTCTGGCGATAGAGCTAGAAAAGATGTATGACAAAGAGCAGATTATTACGATGTATCTTAACGAGTCGCCTTATGGCGGGCGACGTAATGGTGTAGAGAGCGCGGCGCAAACTTATTTTAGGAAGTCGGCAAAAGATTTAACCTTGGCCGAATCGGCGTTACTGGCAGCCATACCTAATAATCCAGCGATTTTGAATCCTTATAATAGTTATGGTAATGAGGCTTTGATTGCCCGCCAGCAAAAAGTACTGGACGTGATGGTGGAGTTAAATTATATTTCCAAAGAAGAGGCGGAGGAAGCAAAGGCAGTGCCAATCCTTGACCAAGTGCAATCTGAGGCAAGCCAATATGCGGGGATTAAGGCGCCACATTTTGTGCTAGAAGCGCGGTCGCAGTTGGAGAAAAAATACGGTCACCAAATGTTGCGTTCAGGTGGATTTGTGATTAAGACTACTTTAGATTATGAAGCGCAAAAAGTGGCGGAGGCGGCGGTGGCTACAGGGGCGGAGATGATGCGAGCGAATGGTAGTGATAATATCGCTCTAGCGTCGGTTGATGTAGAGACTAGCCAGGTGATTGCGATGGTGGGGTCGTCAGACTGGAATGCGGCAGGCTATGGTCAGGTGAATGCAGCAACTTCCCTGTTGGAGCCGGGTTCATCGATTAAGCCGTTACTAGATTACACACCGTTATTTATGCAGCGGGAAGGGCAAAACTTTGGGCCTGGGTCAATTTTGAAAGATGAAAATATTGACCGGATTTATTGTTCTGGTTATGTGGGGGCTTGTAGACTACGCAACTATACTGGGCGATTCTATGGTGATGTGGCGATTCGGCAGGGGTTGGGCAGCTCTCTAAATATTCCAGCAGTTAAGGCCTTATATATTAATGGCATCGAGAATAGCTTGGAAGTATTACATGCTCTTGGTAATGAATCCTATTGTAGTGGTGAAAACAACACGGCGGGGCTGTCTATGGCCATTGGTTCAGGTTGTACGGTGCGGCCGATAGAGCATGCCAACGCTTATGCGTCCATTGCACGCGGTGGTGCCTATAAGCCCTTGTCCTATGTTTTGGAAGTGAAAAATTCTTCAGGCGATATATTAGAAACTTGGACTGACACGCAGGCCAAGCAAGTGGTAGATCCGCAAGTGGCCTATATGATATCGGATATTTTGAGTGATGCGGGTGCGCGCAGTTTAGTCTTTGGCGGAATGGCGCGGTCCTATGGTTTCTTGATTCCTGGGGTGTGGACGGCGACTAAAACTGGTACTACCACTACTGCTAATAGTACAACTTCAAAGGATTCTTGGATTGCCAGTTATTCTACGGCCATCTCTACAGTGGTGTGGAACGGCAAGCATGATGGTAGTGGGCTCCGTAGTAGCTCAAACAACTTAGTGCGCAGAGTGATGCATAATTATATGGATGGTGTACATAAGACAGTTTATGCCAATCAAGGGAAGTGGAAACATGGGGATCAGCCAATACGACCGGCCGGTATTCAGGTGTTAACTGTAAATGGCAAGACTGACATTTGGCCAAGCTGGTATAGTGCCAAGACTTCTGGTACGGAAAAGGTAGAATTAGAGTTTAATAAGTTTACTTATGCTTTAGCTTCAGAATGTACGGCGGCCGATCATCGAATTTCAATAGAGGCAACTAAGACAATTGATCCGATGACTAAGAATGAAATTTGGTATGTACCAGAGCCTTATAACCGGGAAGTTAATGATGATTGCTCTTATGTGCCGCCTACGGTGACACTACAAAAAATAGGGTTGGGGCCTAAACTGAGTGCATTTATTACACCTGGAAGCAACCAGCTGACCACCTATACATTAAATGTGGATGGTGAGGTAGTGGAGACTGGAGAAATTGCCACTACGGCATTTATGTTGCAGTATACTTTGGATGGTACAGAGGAAACTCTTACTTTGACGGTGCGCGATAATGTGTCGTCCGCGACGAGCGTGTTGCAGTTTTAGGTTTAATAGTCTTAGGTTTGGGGTTTTTTGGTTTGATGCTGGGCTTTGGAGTGGGGGATTTAGTGGGAGATTTGGTAGTCCGGGGAGTAGATTTTCGGGGTTCGGGTTTTCGGGAGCTGGGTTTTCGGGAGTCGGACTGAGACAGTAGGGTGGCAAAAATCATCCGGCCAGCTGAGGTTTGAATGTAGCGGAGCAATTCCACTTCTACAGTTTGGTTAATTTTATGCGCGGCGTCATTAACTACCACCATGGTACCGTTTGGTAGATGGCCCACGGCTTGATTGGGGCTACTACCTGGAGTGGTGAGTTTGAGGGAGAATTTGTCGCCTGGGTTGATATCATTATGGAGTACCATGGCGAGGTCGTTAACGTTGAGAGTGTCGATGCCTTCGATTTGGGCAACTTTGATAAGGTTAAAATCGACCGTAAGAATGAGACCGTGATTTTGCTTGGCAAGTTCAATAAGGCGCTCGTCCACGGGTGTACGGTCAAGTTCGTCTTGGAGGATTTCTAGATTAAAATGCACGATGCGCTCAAGATCGTTGACATTATCGAGGCCAGCTCGTGCACGAGTACGTTTTTCGTGATCCTTGCCGTCAGCAAGTAGTTGTAATTCGCGAACCACACTGCGTGGAATAATTAAATCGTCACCAATAAAGCCGGTCTCGGCGATGGCGAGAATGCGTCCGTCCATGAGGGCGGAGGTATCGATATAGACTTTACGCTTGGCATTGGGATTGATGAAGGGTTTGTGTAAGTTTTTGATGAGTAAAATAGTTACTTCAACAAAAATCAGAGTAATTAAAGTGAGTTTGATAATTTCCATGTGGTTATTGTATCATATCGACGCCGAAGGTCGCGGCGTGGCGAGCGTTGATAGCGATGAGGTTTTTGTATTTACTAATTAAATCTTTGCGGTCGAGCTCGGTCACGACATCAAGGGCGAGGTGGTAGCGTGAAGCTTGGTTTAAGCTCAACATCTGGAAGGGGGTGGTGGTGGAGCCCTTTTCAATGAAGCCGTGGACGTGGAGTCGGTCTGGAGTAGTGTAGTGACTGAGGATGGTGCGGAGGGTTTCGGGGTAGCCGTGGAAGTTGGCGATAATGGGTTTATCGGTAGTAAAGAGTTGGTTGAATCCTGGAGTAGTAAGGGGGTGATCGGTGGTGCCGATAGCGTTATAACTCAGAGCAGCGAGGTTGACGAAGCGGAGCTTGAGGTCGGGTAAATCTTCGCGGAGAATTTTCATGGCAGCGATAGCTTCACAAGAAACAATGTCGCCAGCTGCAGTGAAGACAAAGTCAGGATTTTTGTCACTAATTGGAGTATAGATGGTAGCGCCACCGTCTGTGAGTTGCGGATTAGCAGTTTCGGTGTCTAGCCAACGAGGTTGTAGAGTTTTATTAAATGTTGTAAGATTTACAACATTTTTGGAGTTAGTCATAAAGCGAAAGGCGACGCGAGCGGCCATGTCGTCAATGGGAAAGAGACAATTTACGCGACGAGAAGGTAGGGTAAGGAGCGTGGAAATCAGGATGGGTGATTGATGTGAGAAGCCATTGTGATCTTGACGCCAACAGGTACTGGTGGAGAGCAAGTTGACTGCTGCGTAATCGGGACGCCAAGAGATAGTGCTGGATTGATCGAGAAATTTGAGATGTTGCAAGAGTTGTGAAGTGATAATTGGGAAAAAGGCCTCATAACTAGCAAACATCGCCGAGCCACCGCTTAAGATGTGGCCAGTCATTACGGAGAAAAGTACGTTTTCGGCAAGCATTTCAATAATGCGTCCATCGGTAGAAGCGGGTAAATCCCAGTCGGAGCGGGGTAAATTCCAAGCACGCGTAGAGGCCTCAAAGACCGCATCTAAGCGATTACTGGTGGTTTCATCGGGTGAGAAAAAGTAAAATTCTGGGTTTTTGGCGAGTTCGGCTTTTAATAGTTTGCCGATGGCACGAGCGGGAGAATAAGTTGGTGGTTTAGTAGGTTTAGTAGGGTCGGTCATGGAAGCCTTTCTCCTCATCAAATAATCCTGCGAAACGATAACTTTCTAGCCAGTCAGACAAGCTTTGTAGTTCGCGGGCGTCAGTCTTAGCGTTTTTGAGTGGAACTTGGTGGGAGAGGTAATTGCCAGCGATCTTTTGGCCATCAAAGCGGCGGGGGCCAGTGGCTCCCTTTTGGTTTTTATAAATAATAAAGGGATGGTTGACGGATTTTTGGAGAGCGGCAGGAAAATCCTCTGCTTGATTGACAAAAATCGGGGTGTAGCCAAAGCCACGGAAAAGCTCGCCGAGTTCACGAGGAGATTTGCGGCCATAAATAGTGGGACCGGAAATCTTATAGCCGTTGAGATGAAGGATGGGGATGACATGACCGTTGCCAGATCCGCCGAGCAGTTTGACTAAATTAAGCGAGCCGACCGCGGTGGCGGTTTCTAGTTCGCCATCACCAATTAGTACCGCAACTGTCTTCTTGGGGCGACCTAGTGCTGCGCCGTAGGCAATGGCTAGAGCGTAGCCTAGTTCCCCACCCTCGCTAATCACACCTGGGGTAATGGGGCTGGCGTGAGAGGGAAAACCGTCTGGCCAAGAGAATTGACGACAAATATATTTAAGACCAGAGAGATTGCGCGTAGCTTTAGGGTCGACTTTTTCTAATTCCCCGTCGTAAAATAAGTTAGCTTGGAGAGCGGGAAAGCCATGACCAGGGCCGAGTACAAAAGAAAAATTCGGGTCTTTGGCATAAAAATCTTGCAAATAAGCGTAAGTGACATTGATGCCATGACAGGTCCCCCAATGTCCAAGCAGGCGAGGTTTGATGTGGGTGGGCTCTAAGGGGCGATTCAGTAAAAAATTATCTTGCAAAAAAATCTGTGCGACGGTCATATAGTCGCAAGCGCGAATTCTACGACTGATGGTAGCCGTGTCAGTACCCAACCCGTTCATACTTCTTATGTTATCACACTAATTTGACTTTCACCATAGCGGGACGGAGGACTACGCCTTCGTAAAAGTATCCTGGACGGAGAGTTTCGGCGATGACTTCCCTGGTGCCAGTAGTGGACTCATCCATGATAGTGGCTTCGTGGTAGTTAGGGTTAAAATCCGTGCCAGGATTGGAGTCAATTTTGGTGAGGCCGATTTCGGCGAGCGATTTATTGAGGTTTTTCTCGACGGGAGAGAGTTGCTCTGGATAAGTAGCGATAGCGAGCCATAAATCATCTAAAATGGGTAGGAGTTTTTGAACAGTGGCGTGCTTGGTGGCGGTGATGGTTTGAGTTTTTTGGAGATCAGTGGTTTTGCGAAAATTCTCAAAGTCTGCGCGAGTGCGCTGAAGGTCGTGAGTGAGTTCGGCGAGTTGAGTAGTGAGAGAGGTATCGGATTGGGATGAGGAGCGCTCGGTTGAATTTTGGGCTGGGGGTTGAGCTGAATTTTCAGCCTTGGATTTAGGAGATTTTTTCATAGAGTCTCCTCCAGCATATCGCCCGCGCAGCGCACCAAGGACATCACTCGGCCATAGTTCTGACGGGTAGGACCAAGCACACCAATATAGCTACAATCCGAAAAAGGTGAACGGAATTTGCTAATAATCAGTGAGGCGCCGGAAGTTTTGCCGATGGGGTTTTCTTGGCCGATGAAAATATTCAGTGGTTCGCCAGGCGCCGCTTCACGAAGCCAAGGCTCGAGATTGTCTAATAGTTTGGCGACAGCCTTAACACGGCGCGGATCAGTAAATTCTGGTTGCGTGAATAGCCGAGAAATACCTGAAAGATAAAGCTGATCACCAATGGTCGCGAGACCGAGATTCTCGGTAAGTTCAACTAGTAAATCTACAGCACTACGAATCGCGGCATCGGCACGGGATTGAGAAGTGACGCGAACTTCGAGAGCGTGAGCGCCACGATCTAGGGGTTTATCATCGATATAGGCGGGGTAGCCTTGCGCGGAAATTGCATTGACGTAGTAACGATAACCGGCATCAGTAGGTACACGACCAGCTGAGGTATGGGGCTGAGTAATTAGGCCGTAGTTCTCTAGTTTTGCCATCTCGGCACGGATGGTGGCAGAGGAGACATTGAATAATTTAGCAAGCGTAACACTACCGACAGGAGAAGCCGTCTCGGCGTACTCCTCAATAATAGCTGATAAAATTTGAGCTTGCCGATCAGTTAATTTCATAATTCTAGTATAATAAATTAGCAGTAAAGCGTCAAGAGTGCTAGAAAAATTCGCTAATTAGGGGTGAAACGGGTTCAGGCTTTACTTTTTTGGTAAAGTGTGCTATAATAGTAAGAGCAGTGATTCTACCCTTATAGGGTGAGGAATCCTAGTAATTTTTATTTTTGGAGGTTGTTTTGATGAAAACAGCAGATACATCCCGAGGCGAGAAAAGGCTTAAAAGATATGGTAATGGTTGGGGAATAGAATATTACGATGATGTGGAAAATCCTATATTGTGGATTATGCAGTACGGAAGAGATGGTATATGGACGCTGAAGATTATGAAAATAGATGAGAGGGGCGCCATTTTACTTGATGATAGTAATTTTACCAACAAGAATCCTATTCCCTCAGAGGTGCGGCGTGATGCTTTAGATATTTGGTCCAAAATTTCAGGTGAAACAATTGGTTCTAAATCTGAAGAAGCAAATATTTATGGCGTATGGAGAATAGAGTTTGAAGAGAGAAATAATCATGTGGGCAGGAAGCCGTGGATTACGTTAAATAATAATCGAATGTATAGTCAGGATGAACGGGGTCTTAGGCCACGAAACCAAGATGCAAAAAAGGCCTCTCTGCCATTAAGTATCTTGTACAGAGTGGATGAAGCTTGGGATGAAATCGTAGCAAAAGAAAAGTCTACGGTATCTGTGACCTAAAACCTATAACAATCAACCTTCGTAGCCCCCCTTTGGGGGCTATTTTAATTTTGTGCTATGATAAAAGTATGGGCGAACAGGAACAAAAAATCGCAACGATTAAAAACTGGTTGGGAACGGGGGCAATTAATATTTTTGGCCTACCGATGAGCGGGAAGGATACGCAAGGGATGAAATTGGCGGAGGCGCTGGGAGGTAAGTTTCTATCTTCTGGTGCGATTATTCGAGAGGCGGAAGCGGAAATGGGGGACTTAACGAGTAGTGGAAAATTGACACCGACCAATGTGTTTTATGATTTGGTGTTACCTTATTTTGGGCGGGCGGATTTGGTGGGACTCCCTTTGGTCTTGTCGTCGATTGGGCGATGGTCGGGGGAAGAAGAGCGAGTGATGGAGGCGGCTGAAAAAGCTGGGCATCCGATTAAAGCGGTGGTAATGTTAACTATTTTAGAGCAAGAAGCTCTGGCACGGTGGGAGGTGGCAAATTTGTTGCAAGATAGGGGGGTGAGAGCGGATGATAGTAGCGTAGAGGTGTTTAAGACGAGGATTGATGAATTTAAAACGAAAACCTTACCGGTGATAGAGCATTATCGCGAACTTGGACTCTTGGTGGAAGTGCGGGCTGGGCAAGCTCGAGAAATAGTATTTAATGAGATGATTACTGAGCTCGCAAAATTTAGTCGCGCTGCCACAAAAATTTAGTCGCGCTGCAGCATTACAGTAAAAGCTTCGGGTGGAATATCGACTTTACCGAAGCGTTTCATGCGGGCTTTGCCCCGCTTTTGTTTGTCGAGAAGCTTGGCTTTGCGATCGCGGTCACCGGTGTGAATTTTGGAGGTCACGTCTTTGCGGTAGGCGCCGATGGTTTCGCGGGCCAAGACGCGTGAACCAATGGCGGCCTGAATGGCGACTTCATAATTTTGGCGCGGAATGACGGACTTAAGTTTTTTGGTGGTGGTGCGAGCGAGCTTATCGGTCTCAGTGCGATGACAAATAAGACTTAGTACATCTAGGCGCTGACCAGAAATTAGAAAATCTAGGCGCACCAAATCTTCAGGGCGATAATCGGCTAGTTCATAGCTAAAACTCGCGTAGCCTGAGGTGACAGATTTGAGTTGATCATAAAAGTCAGTCAGAAGATTGGCCATCGGGGCGTCAAAATCGATAATGGCGCGGTCTTTGAGGTAACTGAGATTGGTCTGCTGGCCGCGACGTTCGGTGATGAGGTTTAGGACATTACCAATCATGGAGCTCGGGAGAATAATTTCGCCCTTGACCCAAGGTTCATGAATTTCTTTAACCAATGATTGGTCTGGGAGGTCGGCGGCAGAACGAATTTCGAGAATTTCACCATCTTCTAGAGTGACTTGATAATTAGTGGAGGGGTTGGTAATAACTAATTCTAAATTGAATTCACGCTCTAAACGTTCTTTAATAATATCTAAATGTAGTAGGCCAAGAAAACCAATGCGAAAACCAAAACCTAAAATAGGAGAGCTTTCGGGGGTGAACTTGAGGGCAGAATCACTGAGGGCAAGCTTGTCGAGAGCATCTCTAAGGTTTTTGTAATCGGCAGAAGAGACGGGAAAGAAGCCAGCATAAACGAATGGTAAGACGTCTTTGTAACCGGGCAAAGCAGTGGTGGCAGGGTTCTGAGTGAGGGTCACGGTGTCGCCGACTTTGGCCTCGCGAGTAGTTTTGAGATTAGTGACAATATAACCAATTTTGCCAGCAGTAAGAGAATCTTTTGGCGACATTTCGGGAGACAGAACACCAACTTCTAAGGCAGTGCCATCTGTGTCGGTGGCGAGCATTTTAATCTGCGCGTTTTTTTGAATTTCGCCTTCAAAAATTCGAACATAGAGGACAACTCCGCGATAATCGTCAAAATAGGAATCAAAAATTAGAGCGCGAGTGGGGTGGGTGGCGGGGTCAGTAGTGGCGGGGGTGCTAGCGGTGGGGGCGACAGCGGTGGTAGTAGGATCAGTGAAGCGTGATTTGGCGGTTTTGCCACGCTCAATAATGGCGTCTAAAACTTTTTCTACATTAAAGCCGGTTTTAGCGGAAACACCGATGACGTCTTCAGGCTGACAGCCGAGTAAATTAACTAGTTCTGCAGTGACACCTTCAGGGTCGGCGGCGGGTAGGTCGACTTTATTAATGACGGGAATAATATCTAGTTCTTGCTCAAAAGCGAGATAAACATTGGCGAGAGTCTGAGCTTGAACGCCTTGCGTAGCGTCAACCACCAATACGGCAGTTTCTACAGCTTGTAAAGAACGGGAGACTTCGTAGGAAAAATCTACGTGGCCAGGTGTGTCAATAAGATTGAGCTCGTAGCCTTTGTAGTGCATTTGCACGGGAGAAAGTTTAATGGTGATTCCCTTTTCGCGCTCTAGGTCCATGGAATCTAAGAGTTGGTCTTTCATTTGGCGATGCTCAACTGTATTGGTGAGTTCCATCATGCGGTCAGCCAAAGTAGACTTGCCATGATCAATATGAGCAATGATGCAAAAATTACGGATTTTATCAGTGTTCATTAGGGATGATTATAGCATACTAGAGAGTAAAAGTCTGAGAGTCTAGGCGGACGAGGCGGTCGCCGGGTAGATTAAATTGTTTGCCGGGTTGATAAGTTTTGATGGCTTGGAGAAAGTCGATGAGCTGGGGGCGAGTGGCAGAAAGCCCAGCCTTGGCAAGAGCGGCGCGGAGGTATTCTAAGGCGATTGGTCTTGGCAGTTTAGCGATGATTTTGCGGGAATGGATACGGTCAGTAGGCAAGGCGGATTGGATAACTTCGTCAATGTCAGTCTTAATGGTGAGTTGCTTCTGCCATAATTCATAAATAGCTTGGTGGTCGGAGAAATCTTGGAGTTTTTGGCGAAGGCGACTGCGTAAATAATAGTCCTCATAATTGGTAGGGTCAATCCGAAAAGCCACTTGGTGTTTGGCAGCGTAGGCGAGAATTTGGCGCTTGGTGTAAGGGGCGGAAGGAAGAATTTGCGGATCTAAAAATGGACGGACGACACCAGAGATAGTAAAAGGCGTGAGGCCGCGCCAACCAGTGCCGCGCAGCAAGTTAATAGCTACAGACTCTACTAAATCATCTAGGTGGTGGGCGGTAAAAATTGTGGCCTGATGGGTGGTAGCGAGCTGAAAAAGAAACTCATAGCGCCTAAAGCGGGCTGTAGCTTCGGAGGCGTTGGCGCCGAGTGAAACTTTGGTGGCAAAAAAGGGTTTCTGAAGTTGGTGAGCGACTTGAGCTACAAAAGTTTGATCTTGGTCGGCAGAAGGACGCATACCATGATTAAAATGCGCGACCAAAACATTTGGGTCATTTTTAAACATATCCAACATCACCATAGAGTCTGGACCACCAGACACCGCCAAAAGTTTTTTCATAAAACTATTATACACTAGGCTGTGCTATACTTGAGTCATGTTGATAAATGGATCAGCTCTTAGTGGGATGCCAGTACTTAGTCTGCATATGGGAGGACCAGTGGCTAAAGTAGCTATGCCGGTGATTGATCCAAACACACTTAAAATCATAGCGTTGCTGGTGGAGGGACAAGTTAGGGGCCTGGGTGATATTTTGGACGTGAATGATGTGCGTGAGTTAGCAAATATTGGCATAATTATTGATAGTACTGATGTATTATCACAAGCAGGTGATGTGGTAAAAATTGATGAGGTAAGAAAATTAAATTTTAATTTGGTGGGGCTGAAGGTGGAAACCAAAAAAGGCACCAAGCTCGGCAGAGTGACCGACTATACAGTGGAGTCAAAAAGCATGATGATACAGCAAATTGTTGTGAGGAGGCCACTGATTAAAGCTATCGTGGATCCAGAATTAGTGATTAATAGAAAAGAAGTTGTAGAAATTACTGATTACAAAGTAATCGTGCGTAGTGAGGAAGAAAAACTACGGGAACGAGCTGCCGACCAAGATTTTATTCCGAATTTTGTAAATCCGTTTCGCGAACCGCAGTTTTCGCCAAGTCGTAATCAAAGCCCTGACGAATAAGATATTGGATGAGTTTTTGGTCATCGTAGGAAGTGCGTTTCTTGGCGATGAGTTTTTGAATTTCGGTGGCGTCAGTGCGAGTGGTCGAGTGTAAGGTTTGGTCAATAGTGTCTTTATCGATACCCTTTTTAGTTAGTTCTTGACGAAGACGACGAGCGCTAATGCCTTTTTTGAGAAAACGATTTTCGACATAGTGCTCGGCGAATTTTTGATCGTTCAGATAGTTTTTAGTGCGTAGTCGGTCGATGATGAGATTTTGATCGGTGTCGGTAAGGTCCGTCTTTTGTTCGGCGATTTTTTTGCGAAGATAGTCTTTGGTTTCTTTAATTGAGCGGGGGCGTGTGAGCACCCATTCTAGAGTGCGTTGATAGAGTTTACCAAAAGTGGAGGCGTGCTGATACTTTGTAAGGTCGTCTTGGGTCAGTGGGGTACCGACTTTGAGTTTAAAATCTATCACCTGAGCTAGGTCTAGAGAAAAACTGTATTTATTATCGATAAAAATGTTCACACGGTTAGGATTCTTGACGGCGGGTTTAATGTCGGTGACTTGGAGTGAGGGTGTGGTTGAGTCAGAGGAGGTAGGTAAAATAGATGAAGAAAAGTTTTTTAAATCAATAATTTCCATTAGTCTTCTGTGGCTTCGGCAGCTTTGGCGGCGGCACGAACTTTGGCTTCAATTTCGGCCATCAGTTTGGGGTTGTCTTTGAAAAGTTTTTTCACGGCTTCTCGGCCTTGGCCAAGAGTTTTGTCTTGATATTTAAAGAAGGCTCCGGCTTTTTCGATAATATTATACTGGACAGCTAAGTCGAGTACGTCGCCAGATTTGCTAATGCCTTCGTTATACATGACATCAAATTCGGCAGTGCGGAAAGGAGCGGCGATTTTGTTTTTGACAACTTTAACTCGAGTGCGGTTGCCGGAAACGTTTTCACCATCTTTAATCTGGCCAATACGGCGAATATCTAGACGGACTGATGAGTAAAATTTAAGAGCATTGCCGCCGGTAGTGGTTTCAGGGTTGCCAAACATCACACCGATTTTCATGCGAATTTGGTTGATAAAGATGACGGTGCATTTAGTTTTACTAATAATACCAGTGAGTTTGCGCATGGCTTGAGACATGAGACGGGCCTGAAGACCCATTTGACTGTCACCCATATCGCCGTCGATTTCAGCCTGTGGAACGAGAGCAGCGACGGAGTCGACAACAATGAGGTCGAGAGCACCAGAACGAACGAGGGTTTCACAAATTTCTAGAGCCTGTTCGCCATTGTCTGGTTGAGAAATGAGGAGATTGTCGACGTCTACGCCAATTTTTTTGGCATAGGCGGGATCTAGGGCATGCTCAGCATCGATGAAAGCAGCCTGGCCGCCTTGTTTTTGAATTTCAGCGAGAGCGTGAAGAGCGAGAGTGGTTTTACCAGAAGCTTCGGGGCCGTAAATTTCGATAATCCGACCTTTGGGATAGCCTCCACCAAGCGCCAAATCGAGTGATAAGGAACCTGAAGGGAGAAGTTCTACATCAATTTTTTTGGCATCGCCAAGTTTCATAATAGAACCGTCGCCGAATTGTTTAGTGATTTGTGCAATCGCCAAGTCGAGAGCTTGAGATTTACCACTTGCAGTAGTATCCGCGGATTTGGATTTTTTAGTCATAGTATTACCTTCTTTTAGTTATATTGATTATACCACAGATGTGGTCTATATTTTCGAGTGTATGGCATGGGTGTGAGGCTGGCAAGCGTAAGTGGAATAAGATGCGAGAAATCGCTATCGTGCTAAGCAACGTATTGACTTTCCTGATTCACCGTACGTTCCATAACCAGGATATACATTGCTAGAATTGAACATTAAATAGAAAATAGTATTAAGATTGGGATTGCTGGGTGATGCAGACCAATAATTACCGCTTTCGCCAAACTCAAATTCATATGCAGAATAAACATAACCCGAGCGAACTAGATATAGTGGATTTTGGCGTATATTATTAAAGCCATTAGTGAGGTATGCGCCAAGATATACAGGGTCTCCTCCACCAAACTGCCAGGTCATATCATAGTTTTTGATTCCATGAGCAAATAAAAGTTCGTTAAACTCTGAGGATGAAGCGTTACCATCACTACCTTTTTGTACGGTGTGAAGTCTCCAGCCTTTTGGGCAAATTGAATTTGGTGCTTGTGTGTAACCAGTGGTATTATTACTAGCAACAGCAGCGGGCCAATTATAGTAATTTCCAGTATGATAATGTTTGCATTCGGCTTCTGAATGAGGAGCGGCCTTACAGGCATTAAGAGAGTTGTATCTGGTATCATTCGCATTTGAACCACTAGTATAGAAATAGATATCCCCGGAATCGTAGGAGTACGGACTGGTTCTATTGTTAACCCAAGAACTAAGATTGCCGGGGGCGATTGTACTTCTTGCTGGGGTCCAAGAAGATACGGTGTTTAAATCCGTATTGGTGTCGTAAAGAGTTGTACCAGTAGAAAGATTTAAATCTAGGTTCTGGGTCATCCAACATTTGCCGTCGTTAGCCTTAAGTACAGTATAAGTTTTGCTGTCCCTATTATCTATCAGGGTGGCCTGCTCACCTGTCGCTACTACGCTACAGATGTCGCTAGTCATATCCTGCATAGTATAATAGCCATTCCAGGTGCTCTTGCCATACTGAGCGTAGGCGGCAGCAAAGCCAGGAAGAGGCTCCCATTTGGCATAAAGAGTAACGGTTGGCGAGCTACTGGTTACCGAGATCGTACCCCCTGGTTGGTAGGCTACAGTGCCTTCTGCTGAAGTGGCGTAACCTAAGAAGTTGTAGTTAGACTTGGTGGGGGCAGTGGAGTGAATAGTGAAATTATATGGGGTGTCATTACTGCGAGCTATTTGATTAACTGGCAGCCCTGAAACCCCTGTTTCATTGGCATTATAGGCTAGATAATAAGTATAATCTGTTTCGTGAGCAACGCAACGTACGGATGAGCCAAAATAACGAGCATTGCTAGCTTGTGGATCAATATAATCATGGGTAAAGAGAAAACGAGTTGCTTCTAGGTTAGAGTATAGAACTGGGTAAGCTCTAGAGGTCCAGTAGGTACCAATTTCACCGAGCATGGCCTGGTTTCCGCCGTAGATATAGCCGGAACGACTAAAGTATAAAGGGTTAATGCGCATATTATTAAAGCCGTTTGCAAGGTACACATTACCACTAGTGCCACTGTTGATAATATTATGAGAAGCTAATAAATCGTTGAATTCTGATTGGTCTCCACCTTCTGATAGCCTCCAACCTTTTGGGCAAATAGAGTTTGGCATTACTCCATATAAATCGGAGGAGGTGTCATTGCTAGCTGTCGTGGCAGAAAAGTTATAATAATTACCAGTGTGATAGTGTCGACATTCGGCAGCAGTACGGCCACTGGTGGCGCAGGTAGCAATAGAGATGTATTGAGCGTCATTTGCGCTAGAACCACTAGTGTACCAATAAGCTTCTCCTGGATCATAAGAATAAGGGTTGCTGTCATCATCTGTCCAGGTCGCGCTGCTTAAGTTTCCAGTAGTAATCGTACTTCGCTCTGGTGTCCAGGAAGAAACTGAATTGAGGTCTGTATTTATATTATTTAACGTGGTACCGGTGGAGAGATTTAAGTCTAAGTTTTGGCTCATCCAACACTTATTGTCATTGCCTTTGAAGACAGAGTAAACTTTACCATCTCGGGTGTCCTGGAGGAGTCCAGTAGTGCCCTGAGAGGCGGCGGCACAAATGGCTGGTGTCATGGCCTGCATAGTAGTAATACCTGAATTATTAAAGCCAAGTTCTCCCCATTTGGCATAGAGGGTGATGGTAGGAGAGCTACTTGATAGAGTAATGCTAGCTCCTGGTTGGTAGACTACTTCACCATCGGCAGAAGTGGCATAGCCGAGGAAGTTATAACCAGTTCTAGTAGGCACAGCTGAATTAGTAGTAAAGGAATGTGAGGTATTTTCACTGAAAGTACTCTGGTTGGCTGGTAGTCCAGAGACATTGTCGCCATTAGGTGCATAGTTTAGGGAATAGTTTATCCTGTTGTCTGATACACAGCGCACTGAAATCCCATAACCACGGTTGCCCGTGGTGCTTTGTGGGGAGACATTGGTAGAAATAATATGTAGTTCATAAGCGACGGTAGCGGAAATGACATTGGAGGCGTGATAGCTACCACCAGCACCTAGGCCGGTCAGGGAGCTAGAAACAATCCCTCCTGCACGTACAAAATAGAGAGGATTTGCGCGTATATTATTAAAGCCGTCTGCGAGATAGCTAGTAGACGTACCAGCAGCCTTAATACCATGGGCGGCCAACAAGTCATCAAAGTCCGAATAGTCACTACTATTCTCTGGTCCTATAGGTAGTCTCCATCCTCTTGGGCAGATAGAGTTAGGCATAATCTCATACTGAGTAGTGTGGGC
>JGI24712J26585_10001823_pt1 | contig 17861 bp, 19 predicted proteins | sample BioPla3DNA2_FD_26585 | JGI IMG/M metagenome (IMG submission 26585) | reverse complement strand
CGCCGGTGATCTCCAGTTTCCCCGACTGCTTTTCAGCCCCGCTGGCACCAAGTGCAGCCAGCAGCAGCAGGGCAAAAAGGAAAAAGATAATCAGCTTCTTAATCACTACCCGCTTCCTCCTCCATAAGAACGTTCCCATAGAAATCCATGGACTCCGCATCCAGGTTGTACACCACTTCCTCCAGCTTCCACACTAGGCCCTCATCGCGGATTTCCACATCCCGCTTGAGGTGGACCACTCCTTCTTCCGTGTCCATGGCCATCTCCGACGCGGTAATCTCCATACCCCGCCAAATAATGCGCACGGGCCCAGGCGAAGAGAGCATGTTGGTGCGCCCCTGCCACTCCAAGAAATCGCTCTCCAGCTGAAACCCCTCTTTCCCTTCCACCAAAACGGGGCCATGGAGGTGGAGGATTTCCTGCTTGCGCTGCCACTGCGCCCTGGGGGTGTCAATGGACAGGTAGGGTTCTCCATCCTGAAAGACGATCATTTCCTCCAGCTCACTTAAGGTTACCACATCGCCTTCCTGCAGCACCATGCGGCTGACGATCTCCCACTGGCGCTGGCCCTCCTTGCGCCCCACTAACCGGGATTCCACCAGCTGCACGCTGGGGGGCACGCTCACAGCCGGCGGGGCCGGTGTGGCCAGATAACGAAAGGTGATGAAGAGGATGACCCCAACCAGGACCACGCCCGCGGCAATAAGTCGTTTTGCCTTGGTTGACAGGTTCATCACTCCTTCACATCAATAATGTCCGCCACATCCTCCAGGTCAAAGAGGCTTAAGCCGGATTTGCTGTCCCAGCCAATGGGCAGGGTGGGGAAGGCGTTGATCACCAGCTGCACCGCGAACCGGCCCGCCACATGATCATAGGAAAGGACCAGCTTACGGCAGTGCAGATCNTTGCTGATGGAGATCTGCCCCTTGGTGAACCTCTGGGAAGGAGGTGTGTAGATGCTGTCATAGCTCAGCTCCACAGTNTCACCAATGGGCAGGGCAACCCGCAGATCCACCCGCTCCAGTTCCTGCACGTGCGGTTTATAGCGCATCCCGAGCTTCACGCTGACTTCATCCCGCTTGTACTCGGCCATGGGAACGAGGCGCGTCAAGGCCCGGTTGTTCAGATCATAACTGGCATACACATCCAGCCTCCACTTGTCGCTGGGACGCAGCACGGTGTTGAGGGTGAGGGTGTTAAAGCTCTTTTTGGTGAAATCATAGGTGGTACTGGCGCTGGCCTGCAGCTTATCCCGGCTGTAGCTGAGGCGCACATACAGTTCATCCAGCGGCTTCTGGGCATCAAACTTGAAAGGGGTAGTACCCCACACGTCTCGCCTCCGGTAGGTGCTGCTTAACGAGAGGTTTTTGCCCAGGCTTTGGGTTAGGGCCACCCGCCCGTAGAGCCAAGCCTGGCTCTGCCCATCGGGGTAGAGCGCTCCGTTCAGGTCGCCCTGGTAGGTGATGTTCGTGCCCGTTCGGGGCCGCCACGTCTTGGGTCGCAGGGTGAGCTGGCCGTAGGCCCTGCTTTTGATGACGTTGGACGGCTTTTCCCCATAGCGGCCCACCACCACCTGTGCCTGCAGCGGCAGCTTCTCCACTCCCAGGTCACTCACTTCCCATTTCAACTCCGGCACCCGCTGGATACTCCGCCAACCCGGCGTTTCCGTATCCAGCAGATCCGGGTTAAACTGCTGCTCCAGGGTGAGGGTGGCCTTGTGCCTGCCCTGGGAGTAGACGGCGGAGGCCAGATAGTCCATGATGCGCACCTCCTCGCTGGTGCGCTTCTGGATGTAATTCCCCTTCAGGTTCACGGTCAGGTGATCCGTCAAGCCCTTGGATCCTTCCAGGCCCAGATCGGTCTGCTCTTTGGTGGAGGAATCGGGGGTCTGCTTGTACTTCAGCCACAGTTTCCCCTTTAGGCCGTCGGCACTGAAATTCAAAGTCGTGTCAGAGCTGGTCTCTTTGCGGACCCAGGTGTTCTCTACGCTGTTCTTGGTGGTAAAATCCCAGCTCTGCTTGGCGAGGGTGTGCTCAAAGGCCCCTTTGTAGGCGGGTTCACTGCTGGTGGGGATGCCCCACAAATAGATAAACCCCTCCCCCAGTTCCGCCAGCTTGTAGTTGTGCCTGATCCCGGCACCCAGGCCCAGGCGGCTGTACAGGTCGACGTAAATGTTGCCGTAAGCGTTGTCGGTCAAGTAGTAGTTGAAGGTGGTCTTGATGAAATACCCCTCATGCTCGCTGAAGCCCACCACAGGGAGGTTGACCAGGAGATCCTCCAGCTCCTCTCCCAGGGGGACCACCAGGTAAGGCCAGTAAAAGAGGGGGATCTTGCCCTCGTAGTATACCACATGGCGGATGATGGCCTTATCTCCCGGGATAAACTCCATTTCCTTCGTGACCAATCGGTAATGGCTCTCCTCCAAGTCACAGGTGGTAAAGGACGCCTGAGACACGTGGTACTGCTCCTCATCAAAGACCACGGAGCTGCCGGAAACAAANACGGCCCCATGGGGAACCTTCAGCTCGGCGCGCACTTCGTCAAAGGTGCCCTCACCGGTCTCCAGATCGTAGATCAGGGCATAGCCGCGGATCTCCTGATCATCCTGGACCAGCCGCACCGAACCCTGCAGGGTGACCAGCCCCTCAGCCAGATCCGCGTGGAGCGAGTCGCCGTAAAGAATGATGCCATCCAGATGGACTTCCACGCCGCCTTCGGCGGTGAAGACCTGGCGCTCCAGATCATAGGAGCCGGCGGTGCCCGCGACAATGCGCACCATCTGCTTAGCACTGTAAGCAGACGGCGCAGGCACAACCAGCATAATGGCCAGGGCAGCGGCCACAAGCACACGGCGCGTCCAGGAAGGCATTATAATCTCCCCAATCCTAGTACCAGCGGTCGGACAAGACCAGAAAGACCAAACCGCTCACGAAGAATAGGCTGTTCACCAGCCAGGCGGACACCAGGGGCGGCAGCACCTCGTTGATCCCCAGGGAGCGGGACACGGAAACAGCCACATAGTAAACGAGGAGAATAGCCAGGCTCATAATGACTCCATAGGCGCGCCCGCCCCTGCCCATGAGGGCCAGCGGCGCGGCGAACAGGGCAAAAACGAACGAAGCCATGGGCAGGGAAAGCCGCATATGGTGCTCCACCACCCAGGAACGGACCTTCAGCCCGCCCCTTTGAAAACGCTCAATGTATTCCCCCAGCTCCCTGCGGCTCATCTCTTCCACGGAGCGCTGGTTGCCCAGGTAGACTTCACCCTTCTGTTCGGTGACAATCTCCATGCGCTCGAAGCGGCTTTCAAACTGCACAAAGCCGTCTTCGTCCAGCTCCTGGTAGACCCCGTCAAAGAGGACCCACACGTAGTCATGGAAGATGCCTGTGTGGGCACTGATTATGTTGGGAAAGCCGGTGCCGCCCAGCTCGTAGACGAGGATCTTTTTCAGTTCCCTGGTCTTGGTGTCCACTTCTCCGATGTAGAAATAGCGGTCATCCCCGCCGTGGAAGAACACGTTTTCCTCCACCAGGGGTACCCCATCGGAGAAGATGATCCGCCGCAAAGTGTTTTCGAATTTGGTGTTGGCCGGAGGCACTATATACTCCGAAGCCAGGTAAGTGGAGATGCTGATCAGCAGGCCCAGCATCAAAATGGGCACGATCAAGCGGGGATAAGACACTCCGCTTCCCCGCATCACGGTCATCTCGTTGTCCTGCACCAAGCGCCCCACGGCCAGTAAGGTGGAAAACAAGGTGGCTATGGGCAGCGTCATCACCACGGTGGCGGGAATGCGGTAAAGGAGCATTTTCGCCACGGTGGGCACGGCCACATCATGTACAAAGATCAGATCGGTGAGCTGAAACAACAGCCCGCTTAACAGCACGATGGTGAATCCAAAAACACAGAAGAAAAACGGTCCCAACAGCTCTCTGCTCAAATAACGATCAAGGATCCTCATCCCACTAGCACCTCAATGTGAGGGTGAACTAAAAGGCCAGCCGGTAACGCACCCCCATGTTCAGGCCGTGGCCAAAGGCCAAGCCCAAATTGACTCCCAGTTCCGGACTGAACTGGGCCTGCACTCCCCCCGCCAGGCCTTGGCCGTCGTACTCCAAAAAGAGGGACGTGGTTGGCGCGTTGTTCACCTTGACGGGATTAAGCATCATGGTTACCCCCGCCATGCCCCGGGAGTAGCGGCCCAAGCCCCAGGCCAGATGCCCCCTGAGATGCGGCGCACCCAACTGCTTAGAGATCACTGCGTACAAGTTCTGCCTGCTGGAGGAGAACTCACCGCCAATGGCCAGCCCCGGCCACTGCTCGGTTTCCGGTGCCAGCACCGCCTTAACGGTGGCGTAGAGCCTGCCCCCCACCTCCTGCTTCAGACCGGCGCTGAAGTTCGGGTGCAGCCCCAGCTCCAAGCGGGCCGTATGCAGGCCGCGGTGAAAAAGATAATCCAGCTCCAAAGTGCCGGGGGCAGCTGCATCCGCCGTGGGCATGGCCACCAGCTGTGCGGCTTGGGCGCTGCCGGCCCAGACCGCGCAAACAACGACTATGCTCCAAACAATGCTGCGAACGTTCTTCATAACTGTAACCTCATCTCCTAGCTTTGTCCCTAGTTATTCTTCCTGGGCTCAGCAATTACCTGCCTTGGAAGGCTGGGAGTTGGTGGATTTTGAAAAACCGCCTTGCGGCGGCTATTTGAGCTTGCGAATCACTTCGTCGGTTAAGTCCGTTCCTCCGTAGCGGATCACGTCGCTGTCCAACACAACTGAAATGCCCCTGCTCTCCGCCACCTCCTTCACCGCAGCGTTCACTTCACCTTCCAGCTGCAGCTCCAGCTCCTGGCGGTAAGCCAGGTATTCGGCGTAGGCCTGCCGCTCCCGTGCAGACCGATCCACATCCTCCTCAGTGGGTTCATCCTCCAGATCGAAGCGGGTGAGCAGCTCCTGGTAGCGGTCAGCGAGCATTTGGTTCAACTCCTGAGCCCTGGGGCTCTCATCCACCACCCGCATCAGATTCACAACACCTACCGCTTCGCGTCCAGGCCCCGCCATGAGGACCCAAGCCAGGGCCACGGCCAGCAAGCCCGCCAAGACCCAAGGTAGATACTTCACTCTGCTGTCACCACCTTATCGCGGGATAAGAGCGTTTTTCTACCTTAGTATGACCGATTTGCCAGGGCACTAGACAGGCGGGAATCAACTTCTGCCAACTCACGCTCCAGCTCTGCCCAGAGCCTCTGATCGTAGCTGGCCAGCTCTTCCCTGAGGGCGGCCTCCAGTTCCTCCTGGAAAGCCAGGACACTGCGGCGCGCCAGCTCCTCATGCTCTGCTTGGAGCTGCTGCACCCTTTCCTGAAACTCAGCCTCCAGCTCCTCCTGGATCAGCTCCAGTTCTTCCTGCAGCGCGGCCATTTCAGCAAGCTTTTCCTCCTGCTCCTGGGGCGAAAGGGAGACCAAAACCAGCTGCAGCTGCAGACCCAAGAGTTCCTTGTTCAGCTCCTTCTGGCTTTGCTCCGCCTGCATCTGGAGCTCCTCCCGCAGGGCAGCGACTGCTCCGTGGAGCTTTTGGGCCTGCTCCCTCTTGAGCTCCCCTGCCCGCTCCTGGAGCAGCTCTTCCGCTGCCTGGACCAGCTCTGCCTCGAAAGCCGCAAGCTCCACGCCGTGCTGAGCCAAAAGCTCGCCTGCCCTGGCCGTCCTCTGGGCATGGCTGTCAGCGCTGGCCGCAGGGGGCAGCGCCGCAGTGGACCCGCTGAGCAGGGTTAGCAACAGAACGAGACCAATCAGTCCAGACCATTTTCGCATCATCCTAAGCCTCCGCGCTCATTATAACAGGAGGCCTGGAGCAGAACAAATGCAAAAAAAGCCAGTGAGCCTGCCCGCAGGCCAGCTCACCGGCTGATTGTACTTCACTAGATCATGCTAGAACGCCTGGCCGATCCCGAAGTAGAATTGGCCTTTGCGTGTATCGTCCACTTTACCCAAACCGTAATCCAGGCGCAGGAGGCCCAAGGGGGNATCCAAGCGCACGCCTACTCCGAAGGAGTTCTTGAGATCCTTCAGGTCCAGCCCGTCGCCATCTTCCCAGGCGGTGCCCCAGTCCGTAAAGACCACGCCCTGAATCTTTTCCACGATGGGGAAGCGGAACTCAGCGTTGAAGAAGAACATGTTATCTCCCTTGAGATCCGGATCCCCGTAGCCGTAACCGCGCAGGCTGTCTGCCCCACCGATCCTGAACTTGTCGGCATCGGGCAGCGTACCGCCCAAAAGCCTTCCTGCTGCTCCCCGCAGGGCCAGCACGTAACCGCCGTCCTTCACTTCAAAGAAACGGCTGTGCTCTACCCGCAGCTTGCCGTAGGCAGCACTGCCGCCGAAAAGGGTTGTGCCCAGCTCCAGGTAAGCATCGTTCTTGTAACCCTCCGTGGGGAAGAAGGGATGATCCACCGTGTTGGTGTTTACGCCGATCCCGATGGTCCTGGTCTTGGAATCATCGGGTACTCCATCTTCCCAACCGCTCTTGTATTCATAGGTGTTGTTCTCCATTTTGAAGGTGAGGCGCGCCCTGGTAAACTCGGTGAGGGGCTTACCCAAGGTGAGGCTGCCGCCGATGGATGTGCGCTCGCTCTCAGTTTCCTTTTCGGTATCACTGTCCACGGTCTTCACCGTATCCACCTTGCGGTGGAGGCCCGTCCCCAACGAGATGCCCGATTTGGTGAGATAGGGCTCGTAAAAATCCAACTCGTAGGAGGTGACCTTCTGCCCTAAGCTGGCAGTGCCCTGAATCCTCTGGCCGCGGCCGAAGAGGTTTTCATCGGACACCTGCAGGAAGCCAACCAGCCCATCGGTGGTGCTGTAACCCACACCAAAGGTGGCTGCACCGGTTTTGCGCTCTTTCAGGTTGATGGTGAGCACAGTCTGGTCGGGATCGTCCTCCTGGGAGAACTCACGGCTGATCTCGTCGAAGAATCCCAGCATGAGCAGGCGGCGGAGGCTCTGATCAATCTCGTTAATGTTGACAGGCTCGCCCACATCAAAGCTGAGCTCCCGCTCGATCACGAAATCCTTAGTCTTCTCATTGCCTGTAATCACAATATCTTTCAGTGTGGTCTGGGCCAGTTCAATGAGGACATGCCCATCGGTATCAGCGCTGAGCGAACTGACGCGCACCAGATACCCATGCTCTTCCAGAACCCATTCCCACAGGCCTTCCAGGTCTTCCCAGAGATCATGCGCGTTGAGGACAAACCCCGGCTGGGTCTTCATCTGCTTGGCATAATCCCCAAAGGGGACTCCAGGCACACCGGAGAAGGTGACCTCCCGCACAACAGGGTTTTCCACAACCACAAAGACTACCTCGACTCCGCCTAGAGCGGGGTCAACGGTGGCCTGCACGTCTTCGAAGAAACCCAGATCATAAATGGCGCGGATGTCGTCGATGATTTTTTGCTCCACGGCCTCTTCACCCAGCCGCGTTTTCAGGATGGCCGCCCTGATGGTCTCGGTATCTACGAAGCGGTTGCCCTCGATGGTGATCAGCCGCACTATACCCAGTTCTTGGCCCTGAGCGTATGCCAGTGCGCTGTTCATCGAGACAAGCAAGCCTAACACCATCAGCGCCAGAACCACCCTGGCTGAACGTTGCCTCATTGTCCTGCCTCCCACACAGTAGTTTTCGATCTTCTTCCCTATTTCTATCATCCTGCCCAGATTCCTCTTGCCAAGTACGGGGATGTATAACAGAAATATCCAGCCCGATCAGTGGTAGATGCTGAGGTCAAAGGTGGCCAGGCCGTCCAGTACGAACTGCGTAGACAGGCGCACCACCACCGGCTCCACGGGCTCGGCCCAAGCGTAGTAGCCCAGGGAATCCAAGGTTTCTTCTTCATCCTCCTCAGAACCTTCCTCTTCCTGTTCCACGTGGTTTTCCAGGAAGGGATAGAACTCGGCTACCAACTCGTTATTTCTCTCCCCATCCATATATTCCTCGATCAAGTCGTCCAAAGTGTCCGCATCGGAGATGAAAGCCCGCATGGGTTCCTCATCCTCTTGCGTTTCCGCATCGAGGATGCTGGTGTGCACCGGGGGTTTGGTGGCGAAGTAGCTCTCCGCCCCGCTGCGCACAGTAACGGTGAGCAGACCCTCCGCGGTATCCGGCGGGATCTGCAGGCGCAGGGTCCTGGTCTCCGGCTGCCCCCTATAGGGCCTGATCAGAACTTCCACATCCACGCTTTCTCCAGCCTTCACATGGGCATGGCTGGGGGTGGCCTTTTCGATGGTGGCCGTCTTCCGCTCCTTGGACACTTCCACTTCGATTTTCACCTGCTGCAGATCCACCGCCTGAAGATTATTGCCCATGAGCAGCTCCAGGCCGGAAAGCAGATCCACCAAACACCACACAGCTATATCCGAATCACTGTAAAAAAGGTTTTCCCGGATCATGCGCTGCGTGAAATCCTTGGAGACGAACTCCAAACGCACATAGGCAGTGCCATCGCCCACCCGATCTAAGGCAGCATCAATGGCCTGGTAGGCACTGCTGATCACTAAAGAAGAGATCAACTGCTCATCCTTGATGGACTCCACGTAGAAGTCTCGGCGCACGCCGCGCTCCATGTCCGTGACGGAAATGGTGATGGGGACGTAGTGCACGGGCTCCCCCAGGATGCCGCCGACACCTGCAGCCCGATCCTGGGCCACTTTGCCCACTGTGGCACCCAGGGACACGATCTTGGAGGGCACTTCCAAGTTGGGCATAGTGTGATGGACATAGACCGCGGAGGCGAAGAATTCAACTGGCCCCCGGTGGAACACGGGGTGCCCCATGGCCACAAAACGCCCGTCCTCCAGAACATGGGTCACGGTACCGTAACTGGCCACCATGAAATCGCCCCTGAGCAGCTGCACCCCGAACATGCTGCCGGGTTCAAAGGCAGCCGGCCCCAGGGAAGTGGATGCTGCGATGGAGGGCATGACCTGCACCCTCTCCAGGCCCAGGGCCCCCAGCAGGTAATCCAGGTTGCGTTCATTCATGCCCTGGATTACCAGGGGTGAAGCCACCGCGATCACATCTTCAGGCAGAACCGGTTCAGGCGCGGGCATCTCATCGAAGATCTTAAACATATCCACCGCGGGGGTGACCAAACCAATGCGGTGATCCGAATAGGCGTAGGTGTAGGAAATGGCCCCCAAGAGGCGATCCTGGATATACACGGGAGACCCGCTCATACCCCGGGCAATGCCCCCGGAACGCTCAATAACATCTCCGCTCACCTTCACCATGATCAGGCTGCTCAAAGGAGGGCTTTGGGGAACCAGACCCAGTACTTCCACATCAAAGGTCTCAATGGTGTTCCCTGAGATGACCGTTTTTGCCGTGCCGCGCAAACCCGGCCTCACTTCCTCAGGGGGGAACAGTTCCACCGCAAGGACCTGGCCGGAAACACCTAAGATGATCACCAGTATGGCTATTCCATACCACAACGGCAGTTTTCGCATGAAGCCACCCCTTCGCTACCCTCTACTTAGAACCTGGAACAACCACTATGGCATTACTTACTGCCCGCTCTTTCCCGTCGGAGGGCAGGTTCAAAACCAAGTTGCGCACTGTCATGGTTGTGGAACCTCCTCCATCTAGGTTCATGGCCTCAAGCGCTCCCAGCTCAATTAGGAGATTTGCTAGCTCATCCAATGTCATACCTACGCTGATATGTGGTTGCCTTCCGTTAACAGTAACCAACAACAGCCTTTGATCGGCTGTAATCCCTATGGCGGTGCGTGGAGCCCGCCCTTTGAGGATATCATCCTTAAACTGCTCAGCCTCACCGGTGATCTCCACTTGCCCGCCCCGCACCAGCCGAGGCCCGCCGCCAATAATCTGGAAAACACCCAGCTCGCTCCAGTCAGGCTGGAGCGTGATGCGCAAATCCACCCTGTCGCCCAGCTTGAGCCGGGAGAGGTACTCCCGCTGTGCTCCGTGGGCTGAAAGCACGATACCGCCTTGGGGAATGGTGCTGTTCCCTTCGGGCTGCAACCGCACCACCACACCATCCACTACCACCACTTCATACCCGTAAGGATTGGTGTTGGTCTTGGTGCCGTACGCTTCTGTGTAGACAATCAGCTCATCCTGGAGCCGCGGGCGGTTCAGCCCGGAAATCGTGGTGAGCAGTCCATCTTCGTACCAAAGTTCGCCCACAAAGCCCACGCTGTCCATGACCGCGCCCCCCGGGCGCAGGCCCACCGCGGTGCGGTTGGCATAGGGCTCCGTAATCAGCTCCCCGTCAATCATCAAGACCCCCAGGGGCCTTCCGTTGGACGCAAAATAGGCACCGTTGACCGCTGCAATGGCCCCGGTGCGCTTGGCCATATCACTGACCCGCTCCGCTCCATAGACACGATCCTGAGCTAGAACAAGCTTAACCTCGAAGTTGCGCTTAAGATCTATCTCCAAGTAGTTTACCACATTGGGGCCAAAACTGTCAGCCCTGCGCTGGTGCCCGTAGGTAACTCCAAACTCAACCAGGCGCGTCGTGGTATGTACAAATGTCTTGGGGATCACCAGTTGAAAAAGCTCCGCATCCTCCTGGACCACACCTTCGGGCAGCTGGTAGTTGAACTCCAAAACCAGCCGCGCAGAGCCGCCCCCATCCTCCGAGTAGCGAACCTCGCGCAGGGCCACATCAGCCGGAGCCTGCGCCTGGGCCATCCCGGGCATGGGCATAGTTCGAGTCCACAATGGCCTTCATGGGATGCGACGTATAGCTGACCCTAAACTCCTGGCCGAAAGCTTTGGGCAGAGTGAGTACAACCTCCTCCGGCAGGACGATCAGGCCTTGCGCAAGTGCAGTGCTGGCCAGCGCCGGAGCACAGGCAGCGAACAGCGTCAGTATCAAGCAGAGAACTGGCGGGGTCCATCTCCACTGCACACACACTCCCCCTTTGGCTTCCTACATACAATTCTTGACAGCAGGGGGTTTTCCTGCCACAAAAAAACTCCACAGCGGCGTGCTTGTGGAGTTTGCCGGCCTCAGTCTTGATCATCTGGGACATAGCGGGACATCTGCTCGTAAATGAGCTTGGCCAGCCCTAGGCTCTGGGCCTGGGAACTATTCACAGCCATCTCCTGATCCAGCATGGACTGGAAGAGTTTCTCAGCCCGGCGGTCGCCCAGTAGATCGTTTTCCGCAACGGTGCGCCGCATTTCCGCCAAGAGCATCTGGACAAAGAGGGCCTCAAACTGTTCCGCCGCATCCCGCAGCGCTTCCCGGGAAGCGGCCTGCTTTTTTCTGCCCAGTTCCTCTGCCTGATCAGCCAGCAGTTCCCCTGGGTTCCAACTTACCCGCATGGCCATCCTCCTAAATGATGATCAGCTCTCCGAACAGCGCCCCTGCCGCCTTCACGGCCTGCAGAATGGCGATGATGTCCCTGGGGGTAGCCCCCACAGCATTGAGGGCATCAACCAGGTCCTGTACGCTGGGCATGCCGCCCAAAAGGGTCGTGGTGCCGTAGGTTTGCCCTGGCCCCATAGCTTCGCCAAAGAGCCTCCCATCTCCTCCAAAGGCGGCCATGTTTTCTCCCTGGCCCACCTGCACCTTGAGACCCCCATGGGATACCATCACGGGGGAGATGCGCACCTGGGATCCCATGACCACGGTACCCGTACGCTCGTTCACCACCACCCGGGCGTTGGTATCGGGCCGGATGGGCAGTTCCTCCAGCTCCGCAATGAAAGCCACCACGTTGCCCAGGTAGCCCACGGGAACCTCGATTTCCACCGTGCTCTGATCCCTGGCCCTGGCTGCATTGGCACCGTACACCGCGTTCACTACCTCGACCAGCCGCTGGGCTGTGGTGAAATCGGGATCCAAGAGCACCATGGAAACCGTGCCGTCCGCGGCCAGGCTCCTGTACTCCAGTTCCCGCTCCACAATGGCTCCGCCAGGTACCACGCCCACCGTGGCGTGGCTGCCCTGGGAACCCGAGCCGCTCCGCCCGGCGCTGCCGCCAAGGGAAACGGGGCCCTGGGCCACTGCAAACACCTGGCCGTTAGCGGCCTGGAGCGTCTGCAGCAAAAATCCCCCCTGCAGGCTGCGGGCATCACCGATGGAGGATACGGTTACATCGATGCGATCGCCTACCCTCAGCGAAGTGGGCAGATCGGCCGTGACCATGACCGCGGCAATATTGCGCATGCGCAGATCCCCTGGGGAAACGGAGATGCCAAAGTTCTCCAGCATGTTGGCGATCATCTGCACGTTGGCCCGGGAGCCGGAACCGTCCCCGGTTCCCTGCAGGCCCACCACCAGGCCCAGCCCGTAGATCTGGTTGTCCCGCACGCCCTGAACCCTGGCCACATCCTTGATCCGCACAATGGGAGTGTCGTAGCGGATGGGCTCAACGCTTTGGGATATGGCTGCTCCCGCGCCGAGGAGGATGATCCCCAACGCGATCCAGATAGTCTTCTTCCACATCTTCCTTCCTCCTCGCCCGGCTAGAAGAGCCAGTTAAGCAAACGGGTGAGCAAGCCCGGCTTGTTCTTGTCAGCCACCATACCTGTGCCCACGAAGGAAATCTCCGCATCGGCCACAAAAGTGGACAGCACCGTATTGTCCGGGGCCACATCCTCCGTGCGCACCAGGCCGGTGAGCACGATCTCCTGCTCTTCACCGTTGATCACGATCTTCTGCCTGCCTTCGATGCGCATGGTGTTATTGGAGTAAGACTCCACCACCCTAGTGGTGATCTTGGCCGTTAGGCTGCCGCCCCGGGTAGTAGACCCATCCGCGGAAAAGCTGTCGCCGCCGCCCAGGCGCAGCAGGGGAATGAGATCGGCCAGCACGCCCCCGCCCGGACCCACGGACACCTCGGAATCCTTGCCGGTGCTGGTGGCGGCGGTCTGCCGCGCTTGGGCCTGTTCCACAATGATCACCGTGACCAGATCCCCTGGGCGCCGCGCCTTGCGGTCCACAAACATTGATGAATTCTGATCCACCGGGTACAAGGACTGGGCCAGCGTCAGCACCGCGGGCCCCATGACCAGACCCAAGGCGGAAAGCAGAGTAAGGGTCAATAATCCAAACCGTTTCACGGAGTTCCTGCCCCCTTCATATGCACCTCTACAGTGTGGGCATCAACGACTTCACCAACAACCCGCTGTTTGGAAAGGGTGTTTTCCACCTCGATCATCTCCCCCAACCCCCCGCTCTGACGGGCGATTCCGGGAGCCGTGACCGTCACGCTCCCAGCCTGTACCAGGAGGGTAACCGCATCACCCCGCTCAATCAGGGGAACTGCTTCCACATTGAGCTCGGTAAGGGGAGCCCCCTCTGCCACCAGCCTGGTGGTGCGCAGGCCCACAAAATCCTCCAGAGAGCGGCCTTCTGTCCAGGCACCCCTGATCTCCCGCTCCTCCAGGCGGACATCGTCCAGAGTAAGCACTTCGCCGCGCTTGAGATCCCTGGAGGCCACTACCACCTCATACACGGGAACCCCTACTGCCTGCTGCCCCGCTGGACTTCCGGCCGCACTGGATGCGGTTCCATACACCTGCACCACTGCGGCTCCCTGGAACTCCACCAGCTTGGGATCGACACCGGCCTGGCGCAGCCTAACTTCGATCTGCCCCTTGGTCAGCCGACGGGAACTGCCCGGCTGGGGCGCGGTCCCGGCACTCACCTGAGCCAGCTTCTCAACGAGATCGGGCGGCCCGCTGATTTCAGCGATTTCCCCCAAAAGGAGCTCTGAACTCAGGACACTGGCGCTTTCCGGCAGAATTACCACCGCCGTGCCCGGCTCAGCCCCCCAGGCCGCGGGGCCGGCCAGCAGAGCCAAAAGCGTCAGCAAAGCCAGCGCTCCAACTATGCCCTTCCTAATCACGGGGCATTACCGGCGCAGATTGTTGGCGGCCTGGAGCATTTCATCGGAGGCCTGAATGGCCTTGGAATTGCTTTCGTACGCCCTTTGGGCAACGATCATGTTCACCATCTCTTCCACTACCTGCACGTTGGACATCTCCAAAAAGTGCTGGGCCAGGGTGCCGAATCCGTCCAGCCCGGGAGTGCCCACGATGGGCTCGCCGCTGGCGGCCGTGGCCGTGAACAGGTTGCGGCCTTCGCTTTTCAAACCGCCTGGGTTCACAAAGCGGACAATTTGGATCTCTCCAATGGGCTCTGGTTCCTCCGCCCCCGGGCGCATGACGGTCACCGTGCCGTCGGAGGCGATGCTCAGCTCTAGGCTGTCCGCGGGGACCACGATCTCCGGNTCAATTGGGAAACCGTCAGAGGTAGTGATCCGGCCGTCCGTATCCAGCTTAAAGGCACCGTCCCTGGTGTAGCGGATACCTCCGTCGGGCAGGAGCACCTGGAAAAAGCCGTCTCCCTCAATCACCACATCCAGGGGATTGTCCGTCTGCTGGTACATGCCCTGGGAGAACATTTTCTGGGTGGCCACGGTCCTTACACCGTGTCCCACCTGGATCCCTGTGGGCACCTGGGCCCCGGCAGTGGATGGGGTCCCTGCATACTTCACCGTCTGGTAGAGCAGATCTTGGAAATCCACTCTGCTCTTCTTAAAGCCGGTGGTGTTCACGTTGGCCAGGTTGTTGGAAATGGTGTCGATCTTGGTCTGCTGGGCGGTCATGCCGGAGGCTGCCGTCCACAAAGCGCGCATCATAACAAAAAAACCCTCCTCGCTGTCCAAATCGAACACAGCTCAAGAGAGGGGTGTATGAAGCTATCTCAGTCGGTCGATAGCTTCCGGGAACGTGCCGCATCCCGGCAATCCGCGTTCCCAGGCCTCTGTTTCCAGTCCAGCCTGTCAATTCCCCTCAGGCTCGTGAGCTATGCTTCCTGCTCTCGAATTCCTTTTGAACTTAAACGTCGTTGATGATCCTGCCTAGAGTCTCATCAAAGGCCTGCACCACCTTTTGATTGGCCTCGTAAGCTCTCTGGATGTTAATCAGGTTCACCATCTCCCTGACCACATTCACGTTGGCCAGCTCGATCATGCCCGGTGCCAAAACTGCCCGGTAACGGAAGGGATCCCCCGCCTCGGGTGTGGCCTCAAAGAGGTTGGCCCCCCTTCTGATCAGCCCATTGCGGTCGTTAAATTCCACGATGAGCAGCTTGTCCACCACCTGCCCGTTAACCAGCACCTCTCCCGTTTCTGTGAACATAACCGACCCTTCACCCACATAGATGGCGCCGTTCTCACCCCGCACCAGGTTGCCGTCGAGTGTTGCCAAAAGGCCGCTGGGGTTCACGGTAAAGCGCCCATCACGGGTGTACCTGTTTCCCTCCGGCGTGCTGATGGCAAAAAAGCCCGCCCCAATCAGGGCCAAATCCAGGGGATTTTCCGTCGTGCGGAGCACCCCGGGGGCAAAGGAAGTATGACTGCCCTCCACTATTGCTCCTGTCCCCAAGGTTCCCAGCACCCGGCTTTGTCCCTCAAACACCCGGTACACGGGTCTCTGGGGAGCTGCGTAAATGTGGGCCGTCTGCCTCTGAAACCCTGCCGTGTCCACGTTGGCCAGGTTATTGCTGGCCACATCCATGCGCATGGTCTCCACCAGCATACCCGATGCTGCCGTATAAATGCCGCGGAGTATACGATCACCCCCCATCTCTCCTGATCCCCTTATCGGCAGGTGGCAGAAAAAACTTTAGGGCGCTCAGCGCGCCCTAGTGTAACTTGCGATAAATTGGCTCCTGTTGGAGATCCGATCCAGGGAGTCTAAGATCTCGCCCGTACCCCGCACCACACAGCTGAGGGGATCCTCCGCCAGGGTCACGGGCACTCCCGTCTTTTCCTGAATCAGGCGTGCCAGGCCGTCCATGAGCGCCCCGCCGCCCGTTAGGGACATACCCCTGTTCACTATGTCCGCGGCCAGCTCTGGAGGAGTCACTTCCAGCACAGAACGGATGCCATCCACTATGGTGGTGAGCATCTCCTCCACCGCAGGGTAAATGTCCAGGGAACTGATCTCCACCGTGGCCGGCAGGCCGGTGACCAGATCCCGCCCCCTGATGCTCATCTTCCGCTCAGCAGTGGGATAAGCACTGGCAATGGCCATCTTGATATCCTCCGCCGTCCGATCGCCGATGGCCAGGTTGTACACCCTCTTCACATGGCGGATGATGGCATCCTCCATGTGAATACCGCCAACCCGCAGGGATTGGGATGTGACTTCTGCACCCAAAGAAATCACGGCGATATCCGTCGTACCGCCGCCGATATCCACAACCATGCTGCCGCTGGGGGCAGCAATATCCAAGCCGCAGCCAACGGCCGCGGCAATGGGCTCGGTCACCAGGTAGACTTCCTTGGCCCCGGCCAGATTCGCAGCTTCAATAACAGCTCGTTCTTCAACTGTGGTAATCCCTGAGGGAACGCAGACCATGACGCGGGGCCTGAAGCCTCGGCCAGCTGCCTTTCTGATGAAATGTTTGAGGATCTCCTCCGTGATGGTAAAATCTGCGATAACCCCTTCTTTCAGGGGCCTGATCGCCCTAATATTTCCAGGGGTCCGCCCAATCATCTCGCGGGCTTCCTCGCCAATTGCGCAGATCTTCTGGGTATTTACGTCGACGGCCACCACCGCGGGCTCGTGGATGACCACACCCTTACCACGCACATGAACCAGTATATTAGCAGTACCCAAATCAATCCCAATATCTCTGCCAAACACCATTTGTCCCCCTCTGCAGACACTAGCGCATAGATTGCAATGCCTTAGTGTTCGCCACAGATGGGACAAATCCTTTTTCCACCAGAGATTCTAAGAGGCTCGGCTGGCCCCCTTCACCCCGTATTTGCGCTTGGTTGCCTCTCCGCCTCGAATGTGCCGCTCCGATTTGTTTATCTCAAGGACCTTTTTGACCTGTTCGGCCAGTTCCTTGTTGATCCGTGGCAAGCGCTCGGTTACGTCTTTGTGCACAGTGCTCTTACTCACCCCGAACACCAGAGCCGCCTGCCGGACAGTGGCATTGGTCTTCACAATGTATAAACTTACATCCACTACCCGCTTGCGGATATAGTCTCTCATCTGCGCTTCCCCCTAGCACTTTTTATACATTTATATGCCGCAGGGCTTTCATTATGCTTAGCCTAGTGGAGAAACGCCTCTGGATTGACGGGCTGGCCGTTGTGGGTAAGCCCGAAAAAGACCCGTCCGCTGCCGTCGGGCACGGCAATATTCTGATTCTGCTTCACCTGCTCCCCTGGGCCCACCGTGATGCCAGTGACGGAACGGTAGATGCTCGCCCACCCGCTGCCGTGCTCAATGATGAGCTCCATCTCCAAACCGTTGGAATTCACCGCAGCCACCTTTCCCGGCAGGACAGTCCTTACCGCTTCGCCGCTGGCCGCGAACTCCACGCCTGCGTTGAAGCGCCAGTCACCGTAGACGGGATGCCGGTACCAGCCGAAGGGTGTGGTGATTTCACCCTGTACAGGCCAGATCAAACGCTCAAAGGCAACCACCGGCTCCGGTTCGGGTTCCGGCTCGGGCTTGGGTTCCGCGGGCTCAGGTAGGGGATTAACCGGAGGCTCCACCATCACCACCTGAGTGGGGCCGTCCAGCACCCAGGGGTAGAGGGTGGCAATCACACTCTGCACCCTTTCCAGGACCAGATCATCCAGCTCTTCCCTTGTCACGGTATTCGCAGCCGCGGTGGGCTGCTCCGCCGGCCAGGCGCGGTACATGCCCAGCCCCATTCCAGCGATCAAAGAGAGGCCGATCACAATTCCCATGATCACTTTACGATTTTCCCGCCTGTACCATGCAGCTCTAAGCTTGTCTCTGAAGCTGCGCCACACTTGCATACTATCACCGCCTTGGCGCTAGTATGCTCCTAAAATCTG
>JGI24712J26585_10001821_pt1 | contig 17872 bp, 15 predicted proteins | sample BioPla3DNA2_FD_26585 | JGI IMG/M metagenome (IMG submission 26585) | reverse complement strand
CTACAAACTACTGTTTATTGCTTCTTGAAACCATAATCTTTTCTGAAATAGACTTTGGTACTTGAGTATAGCTATGTGGTTCCATAGAATACTGTCCTCTACCCTGTGTCTTAGAACGCAAGTCATTAGAGTAACCGAACATTTCTGATAGTGGTACAAGTGCATTAATTTGCTGTACACCTGCTCTTGCTTCCATTCCAAGAATCTGTCCTCTTCTTGAGTTTAAGTCACCTATAACATCACCCATATAATCTTCAGGAACGATTACCGCAACCTTCATGATTGGCTCAAGAATAACAGGTGATGCCTTCTTCATAGCTTCTTTAAACGCCATTGAACCAGCAATCTTAAATGCCATTTCAGATGAGTCAACCTCATGGTATGAACCATCATACAATTCAACCTTAACATCAACTACCTGATATCCAGCAAGAACACCTGCCTGCATAGCACCCTTGATACCTTCATCAACTGCTGGAATGTATTCCTTAGGAATAGCTCCTCCAACAATGCTGTTTATAAACTCATAACCCTTACCAGATTCATTTGGCCAGATTTTAATTTTAACATGACCATATTGACCCTTACCACCAGACTGTCTTGCATATTTGTGGTCAACCATAGCCTCAGCAGTGATTGTTTCCTTATATGCAACCTGTGGTGCACCTACATTTGCTTCAACCTTAAATTCACGAAACAATCTGTCAACGATAATCTCAAGATGAAGCTCACCCATACCAGCGATAATTGTCTGTCCTGTTTCCTCATTAGTCCATGTTCTGAATGTTGGGTCTTCCTCTGAAAGCTTGGACAAGGCGATACCCATTTTTTCCTGTCCTGCTTTTGTCTTTGGCTCAATTGCTAAATTGATAACAGGCTCTGGGAATTCCATTGACTCCAATATAATCGGAGCTTTTGGATCACAAAGTGTATCACCAGTTGAAGTGTTCTTCAAGCCTACTGCGGCAGCAATATCTCCCGCATAAATTGTTTCAATATCTTTTCTATGATTTGAGTGCATCTGAAGAATACGACCGATCCTCTCGTTTGTACCCTTTGTAGCATTCAAAACAGTTGAACCAGCATTTAAGGAACCTGAATAAACTCTGAAGAAACATAGTTTTCCAACAAATGGGTCAGTTGCAATTTTAAATGCTAATGCTGCAAATGGTTCGCTATCAGATGATGGTCTTTCACATTCCTCACCTGTATCAGGAATAACACCTCTAATATTTGGAACATCAATTGGTGAAGGCAAATAATCAACGATTGCATCAAGTAGCTTTTGAACACCTTTGTTTCTATAAGATGTTCCACAAACAACCGGTACAATGTTATTAGCTAAAACAGCTGTTCTTATTCCCTTCTTGATTTCCTCAATTGATAATTCTTCACCCTCAAGGTATTTCTCCATCAGCTCTTCGTCCTGTTCAGCAACAACATCCAACAAAGAAGCACGATATTCATTTGCCTTATCAACTAAATCCTCTGGGATTTCTTCAACACGAATATCCTTTCCAAGATTATCATAATAAACATATGCTTTCATTTCCACAAGGTCAATAACACCCTTAAATGTGTCCTCTGCACCTATTGGAATTTGAATTGGAACTGCATTACATTTCAATCTGTCATGCATCATTTCAACAACTCTGTAAAAATCAGCTCCCATTATATCCATCTTATTTACATATGCAATCCTTGGAACCTTATATTTATCAGCCTGACGCCATACAGTCTCAGACTGTGGCTCAACGCCGCCCTTAGCACAAAAAACTGTTACAGAACCGTCAAGCACCCTTAGTGAACGCTCAACCTCAACTGTAAAGTCAACGTGTCCTGGTGTATCTATAATATTGATTCTATGACCAGCCCAGTATGCAGTCGTTGCAGCAGAGGTAATTGTAATNCCTCTTTCCTGCTCTTGCTCCATCCAGTCCATCGTTGCAGAACCTTCGTGAGTTTCTCCTATTTTATGGTTTATACCTGTATAAAACAAAATACGCTCACTTGTAGTGGTTTTACCTGCATCAATGTGGGCCATTATACCAATATTTCTTGTTTGTTCAAGTGAACAATCTCTCGGCATAATTTCCTCCTCGAATTATTAAAACACAATTGTTATATCATTTGTTTTATCATCATGTTTTATATAAACATTATTACATTTTTATTACTGAGTATGCTGTCATAAACATTACTACCAGCGGTAGTGAGCAAATGCTCTGTTTGCCTCAGCCATCTTATGAGTGTCTTCGCGTTTCTTGCAAGCTCCACCTGTGCTGTTAATAGCATCAATAATCTCAGCAGCTAGTCTTTCCTTCATTGTCTTTTCGCTTCTGAGTCTTGAGTATTTTGTTATCCATCTCAATCCTAATGTTTGGCGTCTTTCAGGACGAACCTCTACCGGTACCTGATAAGTTGCACCACCCATTCTGCGTGCTTTAACTTCCAATACAGGCATAACATTCTCCATTGCCTCTTCAAATGCTTGTAGTGGATCCTTACCAGTCTTTTCAGCGACAATATCAAATGCACCATAAACTATTTTTTGAGCAACGCCCTTTTTACCATCAAGCATTATATTATTTATTAAACGTGTAACAAGCTTTGAGTTGTAAACTGGATCATGCAAAACATCACGCTTTGCAATTTTACCTCTTCTTGGCATTTCGCTTCCCTCCTTCACAATTATTAATGAATTCATAGGTACTCGTTCAATTGGGTCCTCCCAATACGACCGTCAGACCATGCAGAGGATTACATCAAATTTGCGTTTTGTAGACAGGAGGCTTGTACTCGCCCTTTAGTTAATTCAACATTTACCCATCAAACTAACACTATTTATATAATCTCCACATTCTTCTGTGGTAGTTGTAACCTATTAATTTTTCTGGACTATTGCCTATTTAGCAGCTCCAGCCTTTGGTCTCTTTGCTCCGTACTTTGAACGACCCTGCATTCTCTTTGCAACGCCTTGTGCGTCCAATGTACCACGAATGATATGGTAACGTACACCCGGTAAATCCTTTACACGTCCACCACGAATCAAAACTACGCTATGTTCCTGCAAATTATGACCAATACCTGGTATATATGCAGTTACTTCGTATCCATTTGAAAGCCTTACTCTGGCAATCTTTCTCATAGCTGAGTTTGGTTTCTTTGGTGTAGCTGTTCTTACAGCAGTGCATACGCCACGCTTTTGTGGTGAGCTTTGATCGATTGTTTCCTTTTTCATTGAGTTATAGCTCTTCTGCAATGCAGGAGAACCTGATTTCTTTTTGGAAACAGATCTACCCTTACGAACCAATTGGTTAAATGTTGGCATATTTACCCTCCTTATCTCAAAAATTTACACGTCATTAAAAATATAATGTCGCATACCCTACAATTATATACACATTATTCCCCATTGTCAAGTGGTTTAACAAAAATTAAATATCCTTTTTACATTTTTATTAAAACAAATATTAAAAACTATTGCCTTTTTATTGTAAAAGCATATCTATAGCATATCTATTCTTAAAATTTCTACCTTTCAGCCAGCTTCACATAATCCTTATATGTTGCAACAGCCTTATATGCAGGTCTTATAATCTTATTTGCATTTATTAATTCTTCTATTCTGTGTGCTGACCAGCCCGCTATTCTTGCTATTGCAAAAATAGGTGTATAAAGCTCCAGTGGTAAATCAAGCATGCTATAAACAAAGCCACTGTAAAAGTCAACATTTGCACTTACGCCCTTGTAAATCCTTCTCTCCTCAGCAATAACCATAGGCGCCAATCTTTCTACCAAAGAATACAACTTAAATTCGTCTTCTCTGCCCTTTTCTTTTGACAGCTGCTCAACAAATCCCTTAAAGATTTCAGCTCTTGGGTCCGATATGGAGTAAACAGCATGTCCCATTCCGTAAATCAAGCCGCTCTTATCAAATGCTTCCTTATGAAGCAATGCTTTTAAGTAATTCTTAACCTCTTCCTCATCACCCCAGTCCTTTACAACCCTCTTCATCTCTTCAAACATCTGAGATACCTTAATATTTGCACCACCATGCTTTGGACCTTTAAGTGAACCTAATGAAGCGGCTATAACAGAGTATGTGTCAGAACCTGAGGATGTTACTACATGAGTTGTAAATGTTGAGTTGTTTCCTCCTCCATGCTCAGCATGTAAAACCAACGCAACATCAAGTATTCTTGCCTCTAATTCAGTATACTTGCTGTCTGGACGCAATGTGTATAAAATGTTTTCAGCAGTTGATAATTCAGGCTGAGGACGATGTATATAAAGACTCTCTCCGTTCTTATAATAGCTGTATGCCTGATAGCTATAGACTGCAAGTACAGGAAACAATGCTATTAACTGAAGACACTGCCTTAAAACATTATCAATAGATATATCATTTGCAATATTGTCATAAGAATATAGTGAAAGCACGCTCCTTGATAAAGCGTTCATTATATCTTCACTTGGAGATTTCATGATTATGTCTCTTACAAATGTACTTGGTAAACGCCTGAAATCAGCTAACAAACTCATAAAATCATCTAGCTGCTCCTTTGTAGGCAATTCGCCAAAAAGGAGTAAATATGCTGATTCTTCAAAACCAAATCTCTGCTCATTAATGAATCCGCTTACAATTTCTTCAACATCAATTCCTCGATAAAACAGCTTTCCGACACATGGGACTTCTTTACCATCAACTATTTCCGTTGAGCGAACCTCACTTATATCTGTCAATCCAGCCAAAACGCCTTTTCCATTTATATCCCTTAAACCACGCTTAACCTCATATTTATTGTAAAGCTCAGGATTAATATTATAATTCTTCTTGCATATGCCAGTCAGTTCAGTTATTCTCTTATTGATATTTGTGTAATCGTAGTGTGACATAATTTTCTCCTTTCTCATTAAAATTATATATATAGATAGTTTTTATTATAATATATTTTTATCTCAAAAAAAATGAATAAATTGTTAACAATCGTTTATTAAATTATATTTTTTAACTTTATGTTAAATATTAGTACATTTTTATAGCTGTTTTGCACATTTCATACAGCGATTTAATTTATTATGTTTCACTCAAATACTGAAAACAGTTGACTTTTACACTTTAAAGTGATATGCTAATTAAAAACATAATTATCGGAGGTAAAGGTTAACTATGAACATTTTAGTAATCGGTCTTGGCCTGATTGGTGGTTCGATATGCAAGGCATTAAGTGATAAAACTAATCATACTGTCTGGGGTTATGATAAAAATAAACATGTACTTGAACAAGCTTTAAATTTGGGGTGTATCACATCAGCAGCAAATGAAAATGATTTCTGTAAAGCAGATATGGTTATTGTTTGCCTCCATCCTGTTGCAACTCGTTCCTTTATGGAATCTTATATTCCTAAACTAAAAAGTGGCTGTATCTTATTCGATGTCTGTGGCATAAAGGGACAAATGGTTTCAGATATAACAGAACTTGCTTTAAAACATAGTGTACATTATGTAGGCACTCATCCTATGGCGGGAAAGGAATTTTCTGGTTTTAATTATTCTGACAAAGATTTATTCAATGGTGCAAATTTTATTGTCACACCAATAAAGGATACAGATACCAATGCCCTCAATAAAGTTATTAAGCTTGCTAAGGAAATCGGCTTTGGGCATATAATTAATACCGACCCTTATGAACATGACAAAATTATAGCTTATACCTCACAACTTGCACATATTGTTTCAAGTGCATATGTTAAAAGTCCTACGCTGGAAAAAGAAAAAGGGTTCACTGGTGGCAGCTTTCAGGATATGACAAGAATCGCCACTCTTAACGAAGATATGTGGACGAGCCTCTTTTTATTAAACAAAGAAAATCTCCTCTTTGAAATAGACACTCTAATTCAAAATCTGAAGCTTTACTATGATATAATAAGCAAAAATAACAGCGATAAGCTACGAGATCTTTTGCGTGATGGTAGAATCTTAAAGGAAAAAAATCTGCAAAACACCTTATAAACACTTTGTATTCATACATTCCTTGACTCCTCTAATACTTGTATGTAAAATAAAAATATCAAAACAATATTAAGCTTTCGTTAAATAAAAACAGTTGACTAAACTATATTGTTTTGATAAAGTAAATAATAAATTATAGAATAAAGGAATGTAGACAGTATGGTTTTAGATGATATTATTATAAATTACTACCCTATTTTGAAGAAAAATAAACTGTTCAAAAGTGTGGATAAGGAAGATATTGGCAACCTGCTGAAATGCCTTTCCGCCAAGACAAAAACCTATAGCAAAAATGATATAATTCATATGGATGGCGATAACATCTCATATATCGGTATTATTCTTTCCGGTAGAGTTCAGATTATTAAGGAAGATTATTTCGGAAACAGAACAATACTGTCAAACCTTGATGAAGGCGAAATTTTCGGAGAAGCATTCGCCTGTGCAAACATCAGCAAAATTCCCGTAACAGTTATTTCTGCAACGGAATCCGTCATACTCTTTATAGACTACAAACGAATTATTACCGTTTGCTCTTCCTCTTGTGTTTTCCATTTAAAACTTATAGGAAATATGTTAAATATACTTGCTACGAAAAATCTTATGTTAAACCACAAAATCGACTGCCTCTCCAAGAGAACAACGAGAGAAAGACTTCTGACATATCTTTCATTTCAATCCAAAAAGGCTGAAAGCAACAGCTTTACAATCCCGTTCAACAGACAGGAATTAGCTGATTATCTCTGTGTTGATAGAAGTGCTATGTCAAGTGAATTAGGCAAAATGCGTGATGAAGGCATACTTGATTTCAAGAAAAATAAATTTACACTATATCAAGATAATCTTTCTTTGAAATCCTCATAACTAAAATCCTTGATTATTTCTATCCCTGAACCCTCATGATATATGGATATTGATGGTAACTTCATCCCATTGAATGTATTATTCTTAACCATACTGTAATGTGCCATATCACAAAAAATTAACTTATCCCCTATTTCAAGCGGCTTGTCAAAAGAATAGTCACCTATTATATCCCCTGCAAGACAAGTGTTCCCCCCTAAACGATAGGTGTACTTTTTCTCATTTGGCATACCGCTGTTAATTATATTCGGACGATATGGCATTTCTAAAACATCAGGCATATGACAAGCTGCTGAGGCATCAAGAATCGCAATATTCATACCGTTTTGCACGATATCAAGAACACTTGCTACAAGATAGCCTGTATTAAGTGCAACAGCCTCACCTGGTTCAAGATATACCTGTATGCCATATTTATATTTAAAATACATTATACACTCAATCAGCGTTTCAATATTATAATCATCACGAGTAATATGATGTCCCCCACCAAAATTAATCCATTTCATATTCTTAAGATATGCACCGAATTTTTCATCAACAACCTTGATTGTACGCTCTAGTGTATCCGAATTTTGCTCGCACATTGTGTGAAAATGGAGACCTGTAATGCCCTCAAGATTGTTTTCATCAAAGTTGTTGATTGTAGTGCCTAATCTTGAACCAATAATGCATGGATTATAGATATCAGTTTCGATTTCCGAATATTCAGGGTTTATTCTTATCCCACACTCTATTTTCCTGCCACAGGATAAAACCCTTGACTTAAACTTATTCCACTGGTTAAATGTGTTAAATACAATATGGTCGCATATTTCAAGTATTTCATCAAACTCATTTTCAACAAATGCAGGTGCAAAAATATGAGTTTCCTTATTAAACGGCTTTCCCATTTCTTCATATCCAAGCTTTGCCTCATATAAACCGCTTGCAGTAGTTCCACTCAGATATTTTGCCAATAAAGGATATGTCGAAAACATTGAAAAAGCCTTCTGTGCAAGCAGAATTTTACATCCTGTTCTGTCCATAACCGATTTCAAAATCTCTAAATTGCGAATAAGTAATCTTTCATCAACAAGGTAAGATGGTGTTACTAAATTATCTACATTTATATCAAACATTTTTACCTCCATGTATTACAAAAACCGCAGAATATGCGGTTTTTGTTTTAGTTAATTATATCTATTTTATTTATATAGAAAAGCTTTTTTATTAATCAACAAGCTGTGGGTTGAAATCTTCATTCCATGGAAGCCCCCATTTATTAAGCTCCTCCATAAATGGATCCGGGTCAAACTCCTCAACATTATAAACTCCAGGCTTATTCCACTTTCCTGTCAAAACCATCATTGCACCAATCATTGCAGGAACACCTGTTGTATAGGAAATAGCCTGTGAGCCTACTTCCCTATAGCATTCCTGATGGTCACATACATTGTATAAGTAATATGTCTTAGGCTTGCCTTCCTTAATACCTCTGAATATGCAGCCAATATTAGTCTTACCAACTGTTCGTGGTCCTAATGTAGCTGGGTCTGGCAATACAGCCTTTAAAAATTGAAGCGGTATTATCTCCTTACCCTCAAACTCAATAGGCTCAATTGATGTCATACCTACATTTTCAAGGCATTTTAAATGAGTAAGATAATTTTGAGAGAAGGTCATAAAGAAACGAATTCTCTTAATTCCCCTTATGTTAACAGCAAGTGACTCAAGCTCCTCATGGTAAAGTAGATACATATCCTTTTCACCAATCTGTGGAAAATCATAGACACGCTTAATTTCCATCGGCTCTGTCTCAACCCATTTTCCATCTTCAAAATATCTGCCTTTGGAAGTTACCTCACGAATATTTATTTCAGGATTGAAATTTGTAGCAAAAGGATAACCATGATCACCAGCATTTGCGTCCAAAATATCAATATAATGTATCTCATCAAAATGATGCTTTTGTGCATAAGCTGAGAAAACTCCAGTAACGCCCGGATCAAAGCCACAGCCTAAAACAGCAGTGATTCCAGCCTCCTTAAATTTTTCTCTATATTCCCACTGCCACTTATACTCAAACTTAGCTGTATCAGGTGGCTCATAATTTGCTGTATCAAGATAGTGAGTTTTTGTTGCAAGACAAGCGTCCATTATAGTTAAATCCTGATATGGAAGTGCTACATTTATCACTATATCAGGCTTAAAGTCGTTAATCAATGCAATAAGCTCATCTATATTATCTGCATCAACCTGAGCTGTGGAGATTTTTGTTTTACCTCCGTCAAGCTTTTCCTTTAAAGCATCACATTTTGATTTAGTTCTGCTTGCAATACAAATCTCCTCAAAAACATCACTGTTCTGACAGCATTTGTGCACAACAACACTTGAAACGCCACCTGCTCCAATTATTAAAGCTTTACCCATTTTTAACCTCCTAAGTTATTTATATATTAATAATAATATTTCTCGCATTAATTTGCATGCCAAAGCGGTAGATGCTCCACTCTGGTCATAAATAGGTGATAATTCATTCATATCAAGTCCTACTATATTAAGCCCTGATACTTCCTTTATTGCCATAAGCAACTCCCTGAACGATACTCCATCAGCTTCAGGCGTACCTGTACCACAGAAAATTGATGGGTCAAGCACATCCAAATCCAGAGTAAAATATACCGGCACATCACCTAGTTTTTTTACAACATCGGACAAACCATCAAAGTTAAACTTATTTGTGTACACATGATTTTTACCCCACGCAAATTCTTCGCGGTCACCACTTCTTATGCCAAACTGAAATATCCTGTTATCTCCAACCAAATCATGACAGCGTCTGATAACACTTGCGTGAGAAAATTTCTCCCCCAGATAATCATCCCTTAAATCCGCATGGGCATCAAAATGTATAATATGCAAATCAGGATATTTTTTATATACTGCCCTAACAGCACCCAATGTAACCAAATGCTCTCCGCCAATCATGAATGGCAATTTGTTATCCTCTAAAATTTTTGCTGTATGGCTTTCAATCGCATTCAAAACTATTTGAGTATTTCCAAAACAAAGCTCTAAATCACCTGAATCAAAAATCTTAGTATCAAGCAAATCCTTATCAAAATACGGACTATATGTTTCTATTCCAAAGCTCTCATTTCTTATCGCCGAGCTTGCAAACCTTGTTCCTGGTCGATAAGATGTTGTGCTATCAAACGGAGCACCAAAAATAACAATTTTGCTTTCATCATATTCGCTATCACAGCCAATAAAAGTGTGTATATTCTTATTCAATTTTCCCTCAACTCATCTCTGACATTATTAGGTATTGCAAAGCATCCCCTATGAAGTATAGTATTATAATATCTTGTTCTTAACCCTAAACTATTCCACCACTCATCCTGTAAATCTGCTCTTGGGTCATATTTTTTAGAGGCAAAACCAAAAAGCCAGTGTCCTGATGGATAGGTCGGAATATGTGCCTGATAAACCAGTGCAATTGGAAAGAATGATTTAATTCTGCTATGTGCCCTTTTCATTGAGTTTGAATATGAGGCATAAAAAGTGCTTTCATTTTGATTGACAAGTATGCCATCATCAGACAAAGCCTTGTAGCAATTGCCGTAAAACTCCTTAGTAAATAAGCCCTCTCCAACGCCAAACGGGTCGGTTGAATCCACAATTATCAAGTCATATTCATCAACCTTATCCCTTACAAAACGCAAGCCATCCTCATAATAAATTGTTACTCTTTCATCTTCAAGACAGCAAGCTGTTTGCGGCAAGTACTCCTTACAGACATCTACAACAGCCTTGTCTATCTCAACCATATCTATCTTTTCAACTGTTTTATATTGTGCAAGCTCTCGTATTGCTCCTCCATCACCAGCTCCTATTACAAGCACCTTTCTGATTTTCGGATTCGTAGCCATAGGTACATGCACTATCATTTCATGATAAATGTATTCATCCTTTTCAGTTACCATAAGATAGCCGTCAAGCGTTAATATCCTTCCGAACTCAACCGATTCAAACACATCTATTCGCTGAAATTCACTCTGAACACTTACAAGCTGTTTATTAACTCTAAGTGATAATTTTACATCCTTTGTATGATTTTCTGTAAACCATAAATCCATCAACATCCACCCCTTTCTCGCAGCTATTGTTCAACTATTTTTATATTATTAACCTGCATATCCTGTGTTCCCGTAAGAATACAGCCCTTTTCTTTAGCATATAAAATATAATTAATAATTTCATTAGTAATCATCTCTCCAGGTGCAAGAATTGGAATTCCCGGCGGATAACACATTACAAACTCACCGCAAATTTCACCCTTGCTTTCCTCAATCGGGATGGACCTGCTTTTACTGTAAAAAGCAACCTGTGGTGGCAAAACCACATTTGGGTTAATATATTCATGGTCAAACATACCAGTTTTATCCTTGCTATATAGGCGTTTAATCTCTGAAAGTGAGGATATAAGCCTTTCAATCTCCAATGCCCTGTCACCAGCAGAAATAATAGCAAGTATATTACCTATATCTCCAAATTCTATCTGAATGCCATATTCATCACGCAAAATATCATAGACCTCAATTCCCGCAAGACCTATATTCCTTGTATGAACAGACAGCTTTGTTTTATCAAATGCATAAAAAGCATCCTTATCAATTAGCTCCTCACCGAAAGCATAATAGCCACCGATTTTGTTTATCTCATTCCTTGCATATTCAGCAAACTGTACTGTTTTTGCAAATATTTCCCTACCATTTAATGAGAGATTTTTTCTTGCTATATCCAATGATGATATGAGCAAATATGAACCACTTGTTGTTTGAGTAAGATTTATAATCTGCCTTACATAGTCAAAGTTAATACCTTCTCCACATAACAACAATGAGCTTTGAGTAAGTGAGCCACCTGTTTTATGCATACTTACAGCTGCCATATCTGCCCCAGCAGACATAGCAGAAACAGGAGCCGAATCTGAAAAATAAAAATGTGTTCCATGTGCCTCGTCAACAAGTACTAACATGTTATTTTTATGTGCAAGCTCAACAATTGCCTTTAAATCCGAACAAATTCCATAATAGGTAGGATTGTTTACAAGCACTGCCTTTGCATCCGGGTTATTCCTGATAGCCTCCTCAACATCTCTTACGGACATTCCAAGAGGTATACCCAATTCCTTATTTACTCCCGGATTTACATAAACAGGTATGGAGCCACAGATAACCAGAGCATTAATGGCACTCCTATGGACATTACGAGGCATTATTATTTTGTCGCCCGCCTTACAGGCAGCCATAATCATAGCCTGAACAGAGCCTGTCGTACCATTCACAATAAAAAAGGCATGCTTTGCTCCGAATGCCTCAGCAGCAAGTGCCTCAGCATCCTTTATAACTGATACAGGATGACAAAGATTATCCAGTGGTTTCATTGAGTTTACATCAGCCTTTAGACATTGTGCTCCTAAAAATTCAGTAAGCTCCTGATTTCCACGCCCACCTTTATGTCCAGGTACATCAAATGGTACAACCCTATTTAAAAGATGGTTTTTCATCGCCTCCATAACAGGAGCATCATTTTGAGATAATTTCACCGAAAAGCACCCCCATCAATAGACATTTGTACCACTGAAAATCTCTATCATTTCTCGTCTCAAGCTATTAGTAATATCAAGTCTTTCTTTTGGCGGAAGCTCATAAACATCTGTATTAAACAAATAGTTTTGCAGCTTAATTTCCTTAATAAGCATTTTTGTATGAAATATATTTGATTGATATACATTAACATCTATTGCATCATAATTGTGTAATGTTTCATCCTTAATATAATCCTGAATTGAAGTAATATCATGGTCTATATAATACTTTTTTCCCCTAACATCACGTGTGAATCCACGAACACGATAGTCAATAGTGATAATATCTGAATCAAAGCTTTCGATAAGATAATCTAAAGCATTAAGTGGAGAAATCTCTCCACAGGTTGAAACATCAATATCTACACGAAAGGTTGATATTGCATTATCTGGGTGTGATTCAGGAAAGGTATGGACCGTTACATGGCTTTTATCTAAATGTGCATGGATAGTTTCATGCTCAGGTAAGCACACTTTACCTTGATTACAGGATACATCTATATTCTCAGGAGATACCTTACCTTCTGCAATTAAAACATTTACAGAAGCACCCTGAGGCTCATAATCCTGTTTTGAAATATTAAGAACAGTAGCTCCGATTATTTGTGTTACATCACATAAAATATTTGTAAGTCTTTCAGAATTATACTGTTCGTCAATATAGTCAATATAGTCTCTTTGCTCCCTTTCAGTTTTTGCATAGCAAACATCATATATGTTAAAGCTAAGTGTCTTAGTCAGATTGTTAAAGCCATATAATGACAGTTTTTTATCCAACCCTAACATCACAACCTTTCACAATTTTTTCTTTAGTATATTACCAGATGATTATTCATTTTATCACATATGTTACTAAAAAGCAACGATAATTTTAAAATATATTTTTTTATTAATTAATGTATAATTTACACCAATTTTGACAAGTAATATTACTAATTTTATGCTCTTAAAACTTGACAGAAAATATCACATGACATATAATAATTGTATTTATAATAGTATATTGTTTAAAATTAAAATGGAGGAGCAAATATGTATTGTGCCAACGAAAAAAGATATGACGAAATGATTTATAATTTTTGTGGGAAATCAGGATTAAGATTGCCTGCTGTTTCACTTGGCTTATGGCATAATTTTGGAGATGATGATATATATTCAAATATGGAGAAAATGGTTCACACTGCTTTTGATTTGGGTATAACACATTTTGATTTGGCAAACAACTATGGTCCATCTCCAGGNGCTGCCGAAGAAAACTTTGGAAAAATTNTAGACAACGGAATGCGTGCATACAGAGATGAGCTATGCATTTCCACAAAGGCTGGATATAATATGTGGTCCGGGCCATATGGCGACAGAAACGGCTCAAGAAAATACCTTACTGCAAGCCTTGACCAGAGCCTTAAGCGAATGAGGCTTGATTATGTCGATATTTTTTATCACCATGTTTTTGACCCAAATACACCCCTTGAGGAAACTGCTCTTGCACTTGATAATGCTGTTCGCCAAGGAAAGGCTCTATATGTTGGAATATCAAATTATAATTCTGAACAAACTAGCGAAATATCTAAAATATTCAAAGAGCTAAAAACACCTTTCATCATAAATCAAATTGAATATTCCATGCTAAACAGGTGGATTGAAGACGATGGCTTAAAGGAAACTGCACAAGAAAACGGAATTGGCTTAATTGTTTTCTCTCCACTCAAGCAGGGGCTTTTAACCGATAAATATTTAAATGATATTCCTAGTGATTCAAGAATAGGCAAAGGCAATACTTGGATTGGAGAGTCCTTAAATCCTTTAATGATAGGCAAACTTAAAAAACTTAATGAAATTGCTCAAAACAGAGGGCAAAGTCTTGCACAAATGGCACTGTCTTGGATTTTGCGTGATGGAAAAATTACTTCAGTTATTGTTGGAGCAAGCAGACCCCAGCAAATTATTGATAACACAAAAGCAATTTACAAAAGCAACTTTACCGAAGAGGAAATTAAAAAAATTGAAGAGGTTCTATTATAGTTAAATAAAATCGACCTAGAGAAATCTGGGTCGATTTTATTATATGCAAAAATTTAAGTTTTAACTGGGTTATATCAAATATAACAGACTGATTTCTGTTTATTTCCTTATGTGTTCTACTAATTACTATTAAAAATAATATTTATCTTGTGTAATAGTTAAATTTTTACTTGATTATTATAAGTAAATATAGTATAATNTACCTAATTTAATAAAATTTTGTTAATCTTTCTATATAAATTATGAAAAGGGTGTTATTATAAATGAAATATTTAGCCCGTATTCGTGAGGAAGATAAATCTGAACAGCTATTAATTGACCATTTAACACAAACTGCAGAGATGTCCGAAAGATTTGCAAAGGAATTTGATAACNCCGAATATGGTCATTTATGTGGACTTCTCCACGATTTAGGAAAATATTCAGANGCTTTTCAAAGACGATTAAATGGCGGAAAAAAATGTGACCACTCAACAGCAGGTGCCAAAGTAATATTTAATAGTGGGCCATTCTGGAAAATTCCTGCATACTGCATTACAGGCCATCATTCAGGACTGCTTGATATCGGCTCAAAGCTTGATGCTGACCATGAAGGAACCCTTTATTCAAGGCTGTCGTCTGAAAATGAAATTGATGAAACATATATTGCATATAAAAAAGAAATTTCACAGGAATTTAAAATTACAAATCCACCCAAAATAAAGCTCCTAAATAAATTTGGTTTTACATTTGCCTTCTTCATACGAATGTTATATTCATGTCTGGTTGATGCTGATTTTCTCAACACAGAAGAATTTATGACAAATGGGAAAACTAACAGAACTATAAAATATGATTTTAAATCAATGCTTGATAGTTTAAATAAAAAGTATGAAAAATTTAAAGGAAGTACAGGTATAATCAATGAAAAGCGCACAGAAATATTCAATAAATGCATAAAAAAAGCTAATTCCGAAAGAGGACTTTTTTCTCTTACTGTACCAACAGGTGGTGGCAAAACTCTGTCATCAATGGCATTTGCACTTAATCATGCTATTAGAAATGGCATGAGAAGAATTATATATGTAATTCCCTATACTAGTATTATCGAGCAAAATGCAAAAGAATTTTCAGATATTTTTGGGGATAATCTGGTGCTTGAACATCACTCAAACTATGATTTTAGCAATAATGAACACGATTGCAACAATATTAAAAAGCTTGCATCGGAAAATTGGGATATGCCGATAATTGTAACCACTAATGTTCAGTTTTTTGAATCATTGTTTGCCAATAAATCCTCTAGATGCAGAAAACTACATAATATCGCTAACAGTGTAATTATTTTTGATGAGGCACAAATGCTGCCCACTGAGTATCTAATTCCATGCATAAGAGCAATATCAGAGCTTGTTTATAATTATAAATGTTCAGCTGTTCTATGCACTGCAACTCAGCCTTTCCTAACAGAAATGTTTCCAAAGGAAATTAATATTACTGAAATATGCGAAAATACTGATGAGCTTTATCAGATTTTCAAGCGAACAAAAATTGTTCAGCGTGGAGTTATTGACACCTCTGATTTAGCAAATGAAATCAATTGCCTGCATCAGGCACTTGTAATTGTAAATACCCGCAAGCACGCACTAAAGCTTTTTTCTATGCTAAACGGTGAAAATGTATTCCATTTATCCACATTAATGTGTCCTATGCATAGAAAAGAAAAAATCGCTAAAATCAAAGAACTACTGAGGACTGGCAAGCCATGCAAGGTTGTATCAACAAGATTGATTGAAGCAGGCGTTGATGTCGATTTTCCAATAGTCTATCGAGCAAATGCAGGGCTTGATTCAATCATTCAATCTGCAGGGCGCTGTAATCGTGATGGCAAACTGAGGGATAATGATGGCAATTTAATTGTTGGTGAAGTTCATGTTTTTGAACCTGAAGCAGAGTTTAAAAACAATCAGCCAAATGCCTTTAAACGTCCTATTGAAGTTACTGATATAATCAATAACTTGCATGATGATATAACTTCACCGCAAGCAATTAAGGATTATTTTGAGAGATTGTACTTTTTTGAGGGCGAAAATGGACTCGATATAAAAGGTATTGTTAAAAGCCTTGAAGAGGGTGTATCACTTAAATCAGGAAACCCTGACGCACAGTTTAATTTTAATTTTAAAACAATTGCCGAAAAATTTAAGCTAATTGAAGATAATACCTACCCTGTTATTATCCCATTTGATGATAAAGCTGAAAAACTTATTGAAAAATTACGCTATGCTGAGCATTTTGGAGGTATTCTTCGCTCCCTACAGGGCTATACCATTAATCTTTATAAAACAGAATATGAGTCCTTAGTTAATTCAAATAAGTTAGATTTTGTCACATCTGAAACTCCTGTTTTAAGAAGTATAAGTAATTATAGCTTAGATACAGGAATTAAAATAAATATTCAAATGGGAATAGGAATTTGCGTATAAACGCACAAAATTGTATTAAAGGAGGTGAAAATATGGGATACGGTTTTAAGGTAGAAATATCCGGCGAATACGCCCTCTTTACTCGCCCAGAGTTCAAAGTCGAAAGAGTAAGCTATGACATTATCACTCCCTCAGCGGCAAGAGGGATTTTAGAGGCAATTTACTGGAAGCCTGCAATTAAATATGTTATAGATAAGATTTATGTTTATAATGAACCTGAGTTCACAAATATTAGACGAAATGAGGTAAGTGCAAAATTGCTTGGCTCTGATGCAAAAGCACTTATGAACGGAAGGCCCAATGCAAAAAGTTATATTAACACAAAAGATGTCATCCAGCAACGCGCTTCTATGATTTTAAAAAATGTAAAATATGTAATTGAAGCTCATTTTGAACTTACTGATAAAGCTGGACCTGATGAAACAGAGGAAAAACATTACAACATTATGTTAAGGCGATTGCGCAAAGGGCAATTCTTCCATGCACCATATATGGGCTGTAGAGAATTTCCTGCAAAATTCAAAATAATCGAGGGTGAAGCCCCTGAAAGCAGTTTAAAAGGTGAAAGAGACTTAGGATTTATGCTATATGACATGGAATTCTCTGATTTAGAGAATATACAGCCAATGTTTTTTAGGGCAAAAATGATAAACGGAGTAGTTGATTTAAAAAATATTAGTATTGTGAGGTGAGAAAATGCTTTTACAGGCACTTGTAAAGTACTATGAAATCCTTGCTAGTGATGAGGAAAGTGAAATTCCTAAATCGGGGTATGGAAAAGCTAATGTATCCTATGCGCTAAACATTTCCAAAGAAGGTGAGCTTTTAAATCTGATACCTTTAAAAATCCCTGACATCAAAGGTAAAAAA
>JGI24712J26585_10001817_pt1 | contig 17891 bp, 16 predicted proteins | sample BioPla3DNA2_FD_26585 | JGI IMG/M metagenome (IMG submission 26585) | reverse complement strand
TCGAATAAATTTCAGCAGCAGTAATATTGTAGTGTTCTGCCACGATGTCTACTATCAGCTCGGGGGTAATGATTTTTTTCTCATTAGGATAAATGATGTCCTGCAGAGCTTCCTCGGCAAGAGAAAGATTAAGCTCCCGTTTTTTAAGCTTTGAAAAAGCCACTATCTTAGTGAGAGCACCCTCAAGCTCTCTAATATTAGATTTTATATTAGTAGCAATATATTTTAATACGTCCTCATCAATTCTTAATCCATCCAACTCTTCCTTCTTTTTAAGTATTGCCATTCGGGTTTCATAATCAGGGGATTGGATATCTGCCATTAAGCCATGCTCGAAGCGGGAACGAAGCCTGTCCTCTAAAGTAAGCATTTCCTTCGGAGGACGATCACTAGAAATAATAATTTGTCTTTTAGATTCATGTAAGGTATTGAAAGTATGGAAAAATTCTTCCTGAGTACTTTCTTTTCCTATAATAAACTGAATGTCATCAATTAATAAAATGTCAATGCTTCTGTACTTTTCTCTGAACTGTGTCGTTGTTTTCTTCTGAATAGCATCTATTAGCTCGTTAGTAAATTTCTCGCTGGTAACATATAATACTTTGGTCTCAGGGTTCTGATTTAAGACAAAATGAGCTATTGAATGCATCAAATGTGTCTTGCCCAGTCCAACGCCGCCGTAAATAAACAGAGGGTTATATATTTCTCCCGGGTTTTCTGCAACAGCCAAAGCAGCGGCTCTGGCAAATTCATTGTTTCCGCCTACAACAAAAGTATCAAAAGTATACCTGCTGTTTAAAAAGGAAGGTGTATTACTAACCTTTCTTGAAGAAGATGAATCAGATTTTTTATTTGAGGTAGCCATCTGGCTGGCAAGAACAAAATTTATTTCATAAGGCTCATTAATTATCTCTTCAATAGATACCTTCAATAATAGCTCATATTTATTACGGATAACATTTAAGCTGGGTGGCCCGATTTTTTCATCGTTAATTAAAATGGTTATGACACGATCCGTTACATCATATACCTTTAAGGGCTTTAACCAGACATTATATGAAACTTCCGTGATTCCATATTCTGTTATTAAATACTTTAAAATCTCGTCCCATTTGGTTTCAATTATATTTTTCATTACTGCCTCCATTGTTACTCACATATTAATATATTATAACAATTTCACCAATTTTTCAATGGTTATTATAGCTCTTGAAACATTTAGTTAATATGAGGAAATGGGGATAAATATAACAACATAAGTAACAGACATAAAAAGTCAATAGTCTAAGAAAAGATAAACGTTGCCAAAAAAAGAATAACAGTTTATCCACATAAATATCATATTTGTCCACATTTTTTGTTTTAGTTTATATATATAAGGAAAGAATATTATAAAATATAACCACTTGACTAGAGGGATGAATACGAATATAATAGACGTGATATTCCAAAATTGAAAAGAGAGTTAGCTCAGCCGAAAAGAGCGCCGGTACGATAAAGGAGGTGCGAAGCAATGAAAATGACATTTCAACCCAAGAAAAGAAAAAGATCAAGGGTTCATGGATTTAGAGCCAGAATGAAAACGGCAGGAGGAAGAAAGGTGCTTGCCGCCAGAAGAGCAAAAGGAAGAAAGAGGCTTTCAGCTTAACATNAATTAGGTCGCAAGTTTGTGACCTTTTCTTCTATCAGCAGGAAAAGAAATCGAAACAATTATTGTATGGGTTGTTAGTATGATGGTTTGGAAAATATGAAAAAAACAAGTTCAATAAAAAAAAGTGAAGATTTTAGAGAAGTATATAGTACCGGGAAATCATATGCAAATAAAAATTTGGTTATGTATATGAAAAGAAATAAATCAAAAGAGAACAGACTCGGAATATCAGTAAGTAAAAAAGTGGGAAACAGTGTAATTAGGCACAGAATAACCCGATTAATAAGAGAAAGTTATCGTTTGAATGAAGATAGCATTTTAGAAGGATTGGACATAGTAGTTGTCGCAAGAATAGGTGCCAGGGGTAAGAATTATATTGAAATCGAAGATTCTTTATTACATCTTATGAAGCTACACGGTGTTTTGATAAAGCATACAGCTCCTAATTAATGTAATAGGAACGGTTAGGATTAAAGAAGGTATAGAAGTGTTTAAGAAGGTTTTTATATTTATTATAAGTCTTTATCAGAAATTCATATCACCCTTAAAAAGAAGCTCTAGTTGTATATACTATCCCACATGTTCTAATTATGCTTTGGAAGCAGTAAATAAACATGGGGCAGCTAAAGGAATGTATATGGCAATTAGGCGTATTTTAAGATGCCATCCTTTTCATAAGGGAGGATATGATCCGGTACCTTAAAAAAACGCTGGGTTTTCGCTATCACCAGCCCTAAGGAGGATTTAAATTGGAGGTTATATTTTTATTCGGAAATATATTAAGCCCGATTGCCGGCTTTTTAGGCTTAATAATGAATGGTATTTATGAGTTTTTTCATTTGTTTGGAGTACAGAACATAGCATTATCGATATTTGTGTTTACATTTATTGTAAAAACTCTGATGTTTCCTTTAACAATTAAGCAGCAGAGATTTAGCAGATTACAGTCAATAATCACTCCAGAAATACAGAAAATTCAGGAAAAATATAAAGGAAGAAAAGACGAGGCATCAATGAGAAAGCAGCAGGCTGAGACACAGGCTGTTTATCAGAAATACGGTGCAAGCCCAACATCCGGATGTCTGCCTTTATTGATAACATTACCTATAATGTTTGCATTATACAGAGTAATCAATAATATTCCTGATTTTGTTAACCTTGTACGAGAGCCTTATACTCACGTAGCCAATGCTATTTTATCTCACGGAGAAGGTGTAGGCGTATTATCAGAAATAGCCAATAATTTTGAAAAGCTTCAGTTAACTACAATAGATGAAATTATTAAGGCGTTGGCGGTATTTAACACTTCTCAGTGGAATCTGTTGTTACAGGAGGGACTGGGAGCAGATGCAAACACGGCTATTGAAAGTATAATGAGTGTTAACAACTTCTTTGGCTTAAGTATTACCAATACACCAAGCTGGAAATCAATATCTATTCTTATTCCGTTAATATCAATGGGATTACAGTTTGTACAAAGTAAGCAAATGAGTGTTAAGACTAATTCGAAGGATGCAGCACCAAATCCTATGTCTTCGATGAATGTTGTTATGCCTATTATGTCAGGCTTTTTCTGCTTGATGCTTCCAATCGGTGTAGGATTATACTGGATTGCTAACAGCTTATTCTCCATTATTCAACAGTTCTTTGTAAACAGACATTTGGACCGCATGGGTATGGACGAGCTTGTTGCAAAGAGTCAGGAGAAGGCAAAAAAGAAGTTATTTAAGAAATCAGCAGCTACCGGTGGAACCTCCATTCAGGAGCTTGCCAGAAAGCAGACTAAGTCAATTGAGAGTATTTCAGATAGAAAGAAGGATTCAGATAAAGATATTACCAGCAATGATGATATAGATGAAAATTCAAATAAGGAGAAAGATTCTTACAATCCTACCAGCATATCTGAGATAGCTAACCTTCTGAAGAATAAGAATATTGAAAAGGGGGATAAATAATGGATTGGAAAGAATTCACAGCAAAGACGGTAGATGAAGCACTTACAAATGCAATGCTGGAAATAGGAACAACGGCTGATAACTTAGATTATGAAGTTATTGAAAAGGAAACCTCCGGATTCTTAGGGATGTTTGGAAAGCCCGCACGTATAAAAGTAAAGCTAAAGAAGAACTTGGAGAATATAGCCAAGGACTTTTTGGAAAAAGTGTTCAATGCAATGAATATTGAGACTGTTATAGAGACTATTTATGATGAAGAGAATAATTTACTGGAAATTAATCTCGAGGGAGAGGAAATGGGTGTTCTTATAGGAAAAAGAGGACAAACTCTCGATTCCCTACAATACCTTGTTAGTCTTGTTATTAATAAGAATACGGATAATTATATTAAGGTCAAGCTGGACACAGAAAATTACAGAGCAAGACGTAAAGAAACGCTTGAGAACCTCGCAAAGAATATAGCTCACAAGGTAAAAAGAAACAGAAGATCCATTACTTTAGAGCCCATGAATCCATATGAAAGAAGGATAATCCATTCAGCGCTGCAAAACGATAAATTTGTTGAGACCTATTCCGAAGGTGAAGAGCCATATCGTAAGGTTGTAATAAATTATAAGAAATCTAACAAAGAAAATAAGCAGTACAAATACGGTAAGGATTATTCTAAAAATTACAGCAGAGATTATAAAAAGGATTATAAGGAATATAAGGAAAGCAAGGCGAGGGCAACAGGTGAAAATTCATAAAACCCTGTTAAACTGATGTGAAGGGGTGTCTTAAAGATGGGTTTTACTTTAAGACACCTTTTTATCTTATGAAAGGAGGACTCTTATGAATACGGATACCATAGCTGCTATTGCTACGGGACTAAGTACCGGGGGAATAAGCATCATACGAATCAGCGGTGATAAGGCTTTTTCTGTTATTGACAGAATATATCGGTCAAGGGATGGGAAGAAGCTTTTATCAAAGCAAAAAAGCCATACCATACATTATGGCCATATAGTAGACGATGAAACTATAATAGACGAGGTTATGGTTACGGTCATGAGAGCACCTTCAACCTATACCCGTGAGGATGTAATTGAGATAAACTGCCATGGTGGTATCGTAGTGACAAGGAAGGTTTTAGAGGCTGTATTAAAGCAGGATATCAGACTGGCAGAGCCCGGAGAATTTACTAAAAGAGCCTTTCTAAATGGCAGAATTGACCTTTCACAGGCAGAGGCCGTATGTGATATAATAAACGCAAAAAATGATATTGCCCTAAAGAATTCACTAAATCAATTAAAGGGCAGAGAATTGGAAATTATTGAAGAAATAAGAGACAACATCTTAAGAGATATAGCATTTATAGAAGCGGCTTTGGATGATCCCGAGCATATCAGTATCGACGGATTTTCTGGCGAGCTCTTATTAAAGGTGAATAATTATTGTCAAAGTATTAATAGGCTGATAGACAGCTCAAGGAAAGGAAGATTACTTAAGGAGGGCATTAAGACGGTAATTTTAGGTAAGCCTAATGCAGGTAAGTCCAGCCTTTTAAATATATTAGTAAGAGAGGATCGTGCAATTGTTACGGATATTGCAGGAACCACAAGAGATACTTTAGAAGAAACCATATGCTTGAATGATATTACCTTAAATATAATCGATACCGCAGGTATAAGAAGTACCGAGGATATAGTTGAGAAAATCGGTGTTGATAAAGCAATGCGTGTAGCCCGTGAAGCGGTTTTAATATTATATGTTATAGATGCTTCGACTCCCTTAGATGAGAATGATGAAATAATATTTTCCTTAACGAGTGATAAAAAGGCGATATTATTGTTAAATAAAAGCGATTTGCCTCCGAGAATAACAGTAGAGGACATTAAGGATAAATCCGGCCATCCCATCGTAAGCACCTCTTTTGTTGAGCATAAGGGCATCGATGAGCTGGAGCAATTAATAAAGGAGATGTTTTTTAAAGGCGATTTAACATTTAATGAAGACATCTATATTACAAATGAAAGACATTTAGAGGCCTTTAGGAATGCTCTAAAAGCCCTGAATTTAGTAAAAGAAAGCATAGAGAATAATATGCCCGAGGACTTTTATTCAATAGATCTCATGTCTGCATATGAGGAGCTTGGTAAAATACTGGGTAAGAATGTGGATGAAGACCTAATTAATATGATATTCAGTGAATTTTGTATGGGTAAGTAAACCATATGAAATCTTTTAGTTATAGAAAGGATAAGGATTAATATGTCATACGTATTTGATGAATATGACGTAGTTGTTATAGGGGCAGGACATGCCGGCTGTGAGGCGGCTCTGGCATGTGCAAGGCTATCCCTAAGTACAATTGTTTTTACCGTGTCAATTGACAGTATAGCTTTGATGCCTTGTAATCCTAATATAGGGGGAACATCAAAAGGACACCTGGTAAGAGAAATAGATGCTTTAGGCGGTGAAATGGGTAAGAATATAGATAAAACATATATTCAATCCAGAATGCTTAATCTGTCTAAGGGGCCGGCGGTTCATTCATTAAGAGCCCAGGCAGATAAGCAGGAATATTCCACAGCCATGAGAAAGGTAATGGAGAATACTCCTAACTTAATAATAAAGCAGGGTGAAATCACCGAGATATTAACAAAGGATAATAAGGTTATAGGTGTTAAATCCTTTTCAGGAGCCATATATCACTGCAGGGCTGTTATAATATGCTCCGGAACCTATCTAAATGCCAGATGTATCTATGGAGATACCGTGCACATGACAGGGCCCAACGGTCTTCAGGCGGCTTTAAAGCTAACAGATTCACTAAAAAGCTTAGGAGTGGAGATGTTTCGTTTTAAAACCGGAACACCGGCAAGAATTGATAAGAGATCGATAGATTTTGCCAAAATGGAGGAGCAAAAGGGAGATGAAAAAATCACACCCTTCTCTTTTACCAATAAGCCGGAGGATATAAAAAGAGACCAGGTTTCATGCTGGCTTACCTATACAACTCCCAGGACTCATGAGATAATCAGGGCAAATATAGACAGATCGCCGTTATTTAGCGGAGACATTAAGGGGACGGGAGCAAGATACTGTCCATCCATAGAGGATAAGGTGGTGAGGTTTGCAGATAAGGACAGGCACCAGGTATTTATTGAGCCCGAAGGAGAGTATACCAATGAGATGTATATCTCTGGGATGTCCAGTTCTTTACCTGAGGATGTTCAGATACAGATGTATCGCTCGGTACCGGGACTCGAGAATGCAAATATCGTCAGAAATGCTTATGCCATAGAATATGACTGTATCAATCCGGCACAGTTAAAGCCTACTCTTGAATTCAAAAATATCGAAGGCTTGTTTAGCGCGGGCCAGTTTAACGGAAGCTCCGGATACGAGGAAGCAGCGGCTCAGGGTCTTATAGCAGGAATTAACGCAGCCATGAAGCTTCTTAATAGGGAACCTGTAATAATTGATCGCTCTCAGGCTTATATAGGAGTGTTAATAGACGACCTTATAACCAAAGAAACAAAGGAGCCATACCGTATGATGACATCCAGGGCAGAGTACAGATTACTCCTTAGGCAGGATAATGCGGATTTAAGGCTTACTAAGATTGGATATAAAATAGGCTTAATTGATGAGGAGCGGTATAATTCGATTCTTAAAAAGGAACTGGATATCATTAATGAAAAGAAGCGACTGGAAAACGTGACCGTAGGTGCAAGCAAAGAGGTTCAGGAGTTATTAAAGAGCTATAACAGTGCTCCTCTGGCAACTGCAACTACATTGGCTGATTTAATAAAGAGGCCTGAGCTAAATTATGAAATGCTTAAAAGCATCGATCCTGACAGAAAGCACTTGCCGGATGATGTTATTGAGCAGGTCAATATAAATATCAAGTATGAAGGTTATATATTAAGACAGCTAAGACAGGTAGAACAGCATAAGAAGATGGAGAACAAAAAACTCCCTGAGGATTTGGATTATAATAAAATATCAGGTCTAAGAATCGAAGCCAGACAGAAGTTGGAGGCTTTTAGACCTGTTTCTATCGGTCAGGCATCCAGAATATCAGGAGTGTCGCCGGCCGATATTTCTGTCCTCATGGTTTATCTCATGCAATATAATTCGAAAGAAGACAATAAGAGTAGAGATAATAATAAAAATGGTTAGCCGGGAAGGGAGAAATATGAAGCAGGGAATACTTTGCTTTCAAAAAGGCTTAGAGGAATTAAATATTCATCTTAATGATAAGCAGCTTAATAATTTTTTGGTATATTATGAAATGCTGATCGAAAAGAACAAGGTAATGAATTTAACTGCAATAACTGACTTTAAAGAAGTGATACTCAAGCATTTTCTGGATTCACTATCAATTGTAAAGGTATATAAGCCCGCAAACGAAAGAATGCTTGATTTAGGGACAGGGGCAGGGCTTCCGGGAATACCGTTAAAAATTGCATTTCCAAACACTTCTATGGTATTATTAGACTCACTCAACAAACGCATAAAATTTTTAGATGAGGTTATTGAAAGATTAGAGCTGGATAATATATCAGCAATCCACGGAAGAGCCGAGGATTACGGAAGGGATGCAAATTATCGGGAAGTATTTGATATCTGTACTTCAAGAGCAGTTGCAAGGCTATCCACCCTGTCAGAATACTGTTTGCCCTTTGTGACAAAGGGAGGCAGATTTATTTCATACAAATCAGGAAATATTTCAGAAGAGCTTAAGGAGGCTAATAGAGCAATTCAAGAGCTCGGAGGGAAAATAACGGCGGTTAAAGAGTTTAATCTAATTNATACAGATATAAAACGCTCATTAATAGTTGTTGAGAAAATAAATAGAACCTCGCAGAAATATCCCAGACTGGCAGGCAAACCATCTAAGGAGCCTTTATAATATATTATACGACAATTTTCTTGGTGTTTTATATCAAAATCTAAGGTTTATATGATTATTTATTAAAAAATACTTTTAAAATTGAAAAAATTGGTATATTATATCCATAGAGTACTTATAGATAATAATGTTAATATTTGCTATAAACCTTGCTTCATGTTAGGATAATATAAGAGATGCATTTTTGTACCATAGGATATCAGTTTTGCAAATATGAAGGGATGATACAAGAATGAACCAGCCTGACAGCTTAAGACATTTTATACTTAATCTCATTGTAGAATATGAGAAAAGACGTAACGAAATTATCGACCAGATGAAAATCTACTTGAACAAATTATCAGAGAAGGAGGCCCTGATTCACTCCCTGAGTCAAACCAGGAAAAAGAGTTCAAATCTTTTTTCACCTAACAGCAAGGATTATAATATTGAGCAATATTTTGATGAAAAGGAAGACATTAAGAATAAAATAAACCAAACAGAAGAGGAAAAAAGCAAACTGGATAACATTATAAAACAATTAAAGGAAATATATGGAATTATTCAGGATCCAGACTCACCGAATTTTAATCTTGGACTAAATATATTAAGTATTCAGGAACAGGACAGAAAAAGAATTGCCAGAGACCTTCATGATTCAACCGTACAAAATTTAACCGGCTTAATTCATAAGTGCGAATTATGCTCCAGATTGGTAGATATGGATACTGTTCGTACGAAGCTGGAGTTAAGCACCATGTCAAACACTCTAAAATCGGTTATTAGTGAAATTCGAGAAATCATATATAATTTAAAACCGATGTCATTGGATGATTTAGGTCTTTTGACAACAGTTGAGAGATTCGTAAACCAGCTTATGATGAGTCATGATATTAAAATTAACGTAACTCATAATGATGAAATTGAGGACATATTACCTGTAATTAAAATTTCTATATTTAGAATAATACAAGAGGCTTGTATTAACGCCATAAAACATGCGGATGCAAAGTCAATTGATATAAATATAACTTATAATGAGCAAAATATAGAAGTATCAATCGCAGATGACGGAAAAGGATTTGATGCTGAAAATAGGAAGGATCAAGTGGCACCCGATTACTCAGGTTACGGACTTTCTATAATGAAGGAAAGGGTATATTTATTATCGGGAACCATGAAGATTAAGTCCGCCATAAATAAAGGAACAATTGTTACCATTACTGTGCCTATTACGAAGAGTGGGGGGAATTAAGATGAGCAAGCAAATAAATGTTATGGTCGCAGATGACCATTCAATGGTTAGAGAAGGAATTAAGCAAATACTCGAGTTAGATGGAGATATTAAAGTAAATGCTGAGGCAGGAAGCGGGAGAGAATGTATTGATATCCTGGATGAGAAGAATACAGATGTGCTCCTTTTAGATATTAATATGCCAAATATGAATGGATTACAGGTGCTTCAGTATTTAAGAGAAAAAAAGACGAATGTTAAGGTACTGATATTAACCATTCATAATGAGGTCGAATATCTTGTGAGAGCCGTAGAAATCGGTGTGGATGGGTATGTACTCAAGGACTCTGATTCTACCGTATTAAAGAAGGCCATATTTACGATCAATAAAGGAGATTCATTTATTCAACCGGAGCTGACACCACTTCTAAAGAAGAGACTTGAGGATAAATCCACAAGCCCTAAGCTGATTGAGGAGAAGCTAACCAGAAGGGAGATTGAGGTATTAAAGCTTTTGGCCGAGGGATTGTTTAACAAGGAAGTGGCGTATACCCTCAACATCAGTGAGAAAACAGTTAAAAACCATGTATCAAATATCTTTAAGAAGATAAATGTGTCTGACAGAACACAGGCAGCCGTATATGCCATAAAGCATAATATAGTCGATATATTCTGATTTAATAATAATGAAATGTTTCACGTGAAACATTTCTTTTTTTGAGAAAATATAGATAGATATTATATAATTTTTATTTGAGTGTAGATATATATTTTCAATAATGATATAATTATTAATAGTATCACTTAAGCATATGTTTTAATAAAATCTTATGGGAGGACAGCATTAGTATGGCAAGAGTTATTGCAATAGCCAATCAAAAGGGAGGCGTTGGTAAAACAACGACAGCCATAAATCTATCGGCTTGTTTGGCTGAGAGGAACAGAAGAGTTCTTGTGATAGATATTGATCCACAAGGGAATACCACAAGCGGCCTGGGAGTCAATAAGAACAAGCTTGAAAGAACAATATATCAAATGATGATTGGCGAATGCACATTACAAGAGTGTTTAATCGAAAGCGATATTGATAATCTGGACATCCTACCCTCAAATGTTAATTTAGCAGGTGCCGAAATCGAATTGATAGGAATTCAAAACAGAGAATACATATTAAGAGGTCATGTGGATGAAATAAAGGATGATTATGATTATATCATAATAGATTGTCCACCATCACTTAATACACTTACGGTTAACGCAATGACCACCGCGGATACCGTTCTTGTTCCTATTCAATGTGAATTCTATGCCCTGGAAGGCCTGACACAATTAATACATACTATAAACCTTGTTAAAAAGAGACTTAATCCGGGATTAGAGATTGAGGGAGTAGTATTTACTATGTTTGATGCTCGAACCAATCTTTCCTTACAGGTCGTAGAAAATGTTAAAGAAAATCTGAGGCAGAATATCTATAAGACCATTATTCCCAGAAATGTAAGGCTGGCAGAGGCTCCGAGTCACGGACTGCCAATTAATCTGTATGACTCTAAATCCGCAGGAGCAGAAGGATACAGACAGCTGGCTAACGAGGTAATAGAAAATGATGAAGCCGAACAATATGAAAAGAATGCGATTGGCGAAATAAAATATAGAAGAAGAGATTAACAAGGGAGGAGAATATGTCTGCAGTTAAAAGAGGTTTGGGAAAAGGACTGGACGTCATGATTCCGGAGCGGATTACCGAGGCGGTGGAAGTAATAGAAAATGTTTCACGTGAAACATTATTACCTGTTCATGAAATAGAACCAAATAAATCACAGCCAAGAAAAAACTTTGACGAGGAGGCTCTTAAGGAGCTTTCCGATTCTATAAAACAATATGGCATTATTCAACCACTGATTGTTCAAAAAAGAGATAAGTATTATGAAATAATAGCCGGGGAAAGAAGATGGAGAGCAGCCAGGATTGCCGGTTTAAAAGAAATTCCGGTTATTATAAAGGATTATACACCACAAGAGACTATAGAAGTTGCCCTAATAGAAAACATACAGAGAGAAGACTTGAATCCTATAGAGGAAGCCCAAGCTTATCAAAGACTTATAAAGGAGTATCAGTTAACTCAGGAGGAACTCGCTGATAAGGTATCTAAAAGCAGAGTAACAATAACGAATTCATTGAGATTATTAAAGCTGGATGAAAGAGTGCAACAGATGTTAACTGACGAGTTATTGACAGGAGGTCATGCCAGAGCTTTACTTTCTTTAGAGGATAAAAATTTTCAGTACGAAACAGCCTGTAAGATAATTGACAAAAAACTCAGCGTAAGAGATACAGAGAAGCTGGTTAAGCAAATGCTTAAAGGAAAGCCTACCAAGAAACCGGCGGTGGCAGACGATAATGATTACATCTATCGTGACCTGGAGGAAAAGCTGAAAAATATTATCGGAACCAAGGTGTCAATTAACAGAAAGCAAAAGAATAAGGGCAAAATAGAGATAGAATATTATTCAAACGAGGATTTAGAAAGAATTATGGATCTTTTTAATATGCTTGCTTAGAAAAATTAAGTACAACGGAGGATAAAATGAACCTGATAGAATTAATTGAACAAAACACAGAATATATTATTATTGGATTAGCCGCGTTATCTCTTTTACTTTTGATAATTGTTATTGTACTTATGATAAAGCAACGAATTTTAAACAAAAAATATCAAAAATTCATGAAAGGTGCTAAGGGAAAAAACCTTGAAGAAACTATTCTAAAAAGATTTACAGAAATTGACAATCTAATCAACGATAATATAAGCATACATAATAAAATCGATAAAATTAACGAGAGTTTATTAACAACGATACAGAAAATAGGCATTGTTAAATATGACGCATTTATGGAAATGGGCGGTAAATTAAGCTTCGTGCTTGCTCTTCTGGATCAAAATAATGACGGCTTTATTTTAAACTCTGTTCATAGTAGCAGGGAAGGATGTTATACTTATTTAAAGGAAATAATTAAGGGAGAATCCTTTCTGGAGCTGTCATCAGATGAAAGGAGCGCATTAGATCAAGCCATAAATTATAACACTTTTATGGAGTAATTAGAGTCTATAGGTACATAAGTTGTTGAAAGGAAAAAATATGAGAATTATTTCTGTCGATTCTATAAAGGGACATGAGCTATTAGCAAAGGACATATTGAATGACAGCAACTCAGTATTAATGAAGACAGGAACGGTTGTTAAGAAAGAATATATCAGTCGCCTGAAGGAGCTAAACATAGAATTTATATATGTTGAAGATGAGATTGCACAGGGCGTAAGTCTGACCGACAGTCTTGAGCTTCAGATAAAGGACCAGTGTCAGGAGGCTGTCAGAGAAATTTTAACGAAATACTCATATCATACCGATAATGAGCTGGAGGAAATTATTACCATAGCCGACGAAATCATATATGATATTATGAGGGAGCCGGAGGTCATATATAATATTTCCAGCATAAGGAATAAAAGCGAAGGGACATATTCGCATTCACTGAATGTCTGTGCATTATCGGTTATTTTGGCGCTCAAAATGAAGATTCCGAGGAAAAAGGTAAGAGAAATAGCCATAGGATGTCTTCTTCATGATATAGGTTTTACATATATTACAATGGATTACAGCGATCTCATTATGGATGAGTGTTCAGAAAAAGAACAGAATGAGATAAAGAAGCACATAATATACGGTTATTCGGCTGTTGAAAAAATGGAATGGCTGACCCCAACATCAAAGGATATTATTATCAGTCATCATGAAAGAATGGACGGCACCGGCTATCCCTTCCGTCTAAAGGGCGAAAAAATTAAAATAGGAAGCAGAATAGCCGCCATATGTGATGAATTTGACAGCAGGGTATATGGCAATTTGGTGCCTAAGATGAAGGTACATGATGCAATTGATCTTATCGTAAGTCAAGCCGGGGTTAAATTTGATTTGGAGGTTGTTAAGGCATTTGTAGCTTCTGTTGCCGCATATCCTATAGGAGCACTGGTAATAACCAATGATAACGAGATAGGAATTGTCTTAAGACAAAATCCAAAATGTCCTACGAGACCGGTGATAAGAATAATTCAGTTGGCAAATGGGGAGAAGCCCTCCGAATGGATTGAAAAGGACTTGACTAAGGAGCTTACACTCTTTATTATGGATACTATTATGGACTAATTCTAATCGCTAAAATAAAATGTATATACTTCATTTTTATCATTTTTATTTACCATAGAATCTTCCTTGCAGATTATAATAAAGTATGATATATATAATAACACATGAATAGATATATAGAAGGAACTCAAAAGAAAAGTTAACAGTAACAGAAAAGCAGGTGAGTATATGCATAGTTATTTAAGGGCTATAGGATTTAGTAATATTAATAACAGAACAGAGCTAAATAAGCTGATTGATCTTGTTATAGAGAAGGCTTCAAATAGAAAAACAGTTCAAATAAATCATCAAAATAGCTTAACAGAGATGTCCATGAAATTTGGACCGGATTTTGGTATAACTCTTCGAGGAGAGTATGACCATAACGATTATTTTCATTTAGATAATTATTTCCCTTTTTTATTAGGCGACGGAACCAATGCCAGAGAGGAGGTTGCCATAAATAAGCGCGTGGATACCGAGGCTTATACCGGTATGTGCGACGATTATCGCTTAGGAGTCTCCTTAATCTTTTATCTTCAAAATGTTGCCGATTATTTGGAGAGAAGGATTCGGAATGAAAAGATGAATCATCATATGCCGATAACTTTGGCAGCGCTGTCATTGGAAGGAAGAACCTTACTACCCATAGAAAAGGACGAGGTTCAGGTCAAAAATCTTAGGGCTAAGAATATAAACAGAAGTAATCTTATTGCCGAAGCAAAAAAAGGAAATCAGGAAGCAATAGACAGCCTGACAATAGAAGATATTGATACCTATGCTATGGTATCAAGAAGAGCCAAAAAGGAGGATATCTACTCCATAGTAGACACCTGCTTTATTCCCTTTGGATCCGAATCGGACAATTACAGTATAATAGCCACCATTACAGACAGTAAATTAATTACGAATTCATATACGGGAGAGGAGATATATGATTTAGACGTTGTATGTAATGATATTTCCTTCCGCCTATGTATTAATAAAGAGGATTTACTGGGAGAGCCGTTACCCGGCAGAAGATTTAAAGGAAATATTTGGATGCAGGGAAGGCTGGCTTTTTAAAATTATGGTTTACAGGCCCTTGACTTAGAAAGAAGGAAATAGTAGAATTAACGTGTTGTGCTAAGTGCCTGTAGCTCAGCAGGATAGAGCGTCCGCCTCCTAAGCGGAAGGCCGTGGGTTCGAATCCCGCTAGGCACGCTGAAATTATAGGATGCTTCTTTACTATATGTTTAGAAGCGTCCTTTTTGTATCCGTTAATATATTCTCTTATCCTGTCGATAAACTTATATAAGTGTACAAATACGCTGAATATATTTAAAATAATCTGATAGGAGCGCAGTATGAAAAGAAAAGCAGGTGTTTTACTATTTGGGGCAAGCTTTCTGATAGCGATATTGGGAGAGGCTTATCTACTTAATGAACCACAGCCACATTTATTAAGTATTATAGGAATAGGTATTGTGGTTATATTAACGGGATATTTGTTTTTAGACGCAGCTTTAGAATATATAGCAAGCAGCAACAAAAAGAATGATTTGTTGTCGGATGAAGGGCAGAGGTTGGAGGCTGAAAAGTGGGACAGCAGATTTACAGAGCTTTTAAACATTCAAAAAGCCACCTATGCTGCACTTAAGAAAAGTGACAATAAAGTGCAGGAAGATATAAAGGCATTATACGATATGTTAAAACAGATTATTCAGCTTCAAAATATGACTATAGACGGGCAGAAGAAAGCCCTCAATATATCTGTTAATTATAGCCGGGAGAATATGAACAAGCTTTTAGATGCAATTATAAACGAAGGTAATGATGACAAAGAAAAAGCCGCATCTGAAATCTCACCGCTATACGATGATCCAAATGCGACTCTTACTGCCGACGAAATTACCAAATTATTCGACAGCTACGGTGAATAATTTCTATTATCATAAATCCAGAAAAGTATCGTCGGAATAAAGCTGCTTTCGCTTTGCACGTTTTTCATAGTAAGCGTTCCTGCGTTTTAGCCTTGGTCTCTCAACCAGTACAAAATAAAGACCAATAACCAATACAAATACACCGACTATTAATCCTATAATGACAGGACGGAAATCTCCACCCGAGCTTTCAGGTTCCGTATCAATAACGGACGGGGCATCTGACGGCGAGGGTTTTTTCTTGTTCAAGGCATGGGTAAGACCCGGTGTTTCTATATTATCATACAGAATATCTGCACCCCCTACGTACATTCCGTCATAGGTGTATGAAATAGTACCTATGACATTACGGCCTTCTTTTATCTCGGATACCGGATAGAAGGAGACTTCCTTTTTGGCATCACTAAAGGAGGCTGTATTAGGAAGCACAAGATAGCCCTTTTCATCCGTCTTTATGGAAGTATTAGAATAATCCAGCAAAGAATTATAACGGGTAAAGAAGGGTGATTCCAATTGAATTTTGGGTTTTTCCAATTCGTTTATGGGATATATTGAGAAATTATCGAATCCAAAATCCAATAACTTCCTGGTATCTTCATATTGATGGGCACTGGTATCAACCTTTAATATAACACAAATAAGCTCCAGATCCCCACGCCTTGCAACGGTAACAAGGGTATATTTAGCCTTGCTGGTATATCCGGTTTTACCGCCTATTGTTCCCTCATAAGACAAATCATTCTTGAGTATAAATTTATGATGATTTCTAAGGTATCGGGTTTCCTTTTGTTTATTAGTAGGCGGAATCTGATATGTTCTTGTGCCGGTAATCCGTCTGAAGGTTTCATTCTTCATGGCTTCCCGGGTGATTAAGGCCATGTCATATGCCGAGGTATAATGATTGTCATCAGGAAGTCCGTGAGGGTTTACGAAATTAGAGTTAAGAGCTCCCAGACTTTTTGCCTTTTCATTCATCATTTCCGAAAAGGAAGGGATGCTTCCCGCCACATGCTCAGCCGCAGCATAGGTAACTTCATTGGCCGATTCCAATAGTATGCCATGGAGGCACTGCTGAACGGTAAGCTGTTCGCCCACATCGATTCCGATATGAGTGCTGTCACGTTCAATATTAAATACCGAATCCCTAGAAAAGGTGACCACCTCTCCGGGAGAAGTATTTTCGATAACCAGTAATGCAGACAGAATCTTTGTTATACTGGCAGGATAATATGTTTCATGTATATTTTTTTCATATAGAATTAAACCTGTCGAGGCCTCCATAACGATAGCGGCTTCTGCATATACTTTGGGTCCCTCAGGCCATGAATCAGTCTTCACATAGCTTCCGGCGGATGCTGTGGCCGAAAGACCGGATATGATTAAGCATGTAGTGCACAGGACAGATAGGATTAGCTTTTTCATATAAACCTCCATAGATACAATATAATTACAAAAATGATTAGTCCTACTCATATGGAGAGGTGTCTCTGTCTATCGAAACAATGGAATCTGCATTGCCGAGTCTTTTTCTTCTGTAGTGACGCTCAAGCAGATCCTTTTGCATTGGAACAAGATATCGGTCAGGCAGAGCCATACAATGCCATGCCATAAATGCCACTTCCTCCATAACAACGGAAATATTAACGGCCTCAATAGGACTGCTTCCCCAGGTATAAGGGCCGTGATTACAAACTAATACGCCGGGCATTTCATCGGGGCTTATCTTTCCTTTTATAAAACGCTCTACAATAACAGAGCCTGTCTCCTTCTCGTATTCACCACGTATTTCATATGCCCTTAATTTTCTCGTACATGGAATCTCCCCATGAAAATAATCGGCATGGGTAGTGCCAAGAGCCGGAATCCCAAGCCCCATCTGGGCAAAAATTGTTGACCATCTGGCATGGGAGTGAGCAATTCCATTTATTTTTGGAAAGGAGCGATATAATTCAATATGGGTAAGGGTATCCGAGGATGGTAAATGCTTTCCTTCCACTCGTTTTCCATCAAGGTTAACAACAACCATATCTTCTGGAGAGAGATCGGAAATTGTCATCCCCGAGGGT
>JGI24712J26585_10001815_pt1 | contig 17902 bp, 17 predicted proteins | sample BioPla3DNA2_FD_26585 | JGI IMG/M metagenome (IMG submission 26585) | reverse complement strand
ATATTGTTTTTGACCTCTTGCCATTTCTAACACATCCTTATCTTATTTATATTTTAATGTGTTCGGCTTTCCGTGTCTACAATATTATACTAACACCATATTGACATAAATCCAGGAGAATGATATAATGAGTACAATAGCGTTACAATTGCCATCTAGCTTTGTGGATATTGACAGAGATGAGATGGAGTATGTTGATGGAGGAATTTATATTTCAAATTCTACCCTTTGTACTTTTTTTAAAACAACTTTTGTAGCAGTAGGAATCAACTCTGTTGGAGCAACACTAATTTGTGCTTTGAAGTGATGGAACTTCATAAGTCCTATGACTTCAGGAAACAAAGATGTATAGAAGATATCCGACTTCTAAAAAGCAAGAAGGAGAAAAAAATGTCGAATGTAAGCTTAGAAGGAAAAACTGTCCTGGTTACTGGTGCTGCAGGATTTATTGGCAGTAATCTGGTTAAACGTCTTTACAAGGATCTGAAGGACGTTACGGTCATTGGGATAGACAATATGAACGACTATTATGATGTTCGATTAAAAGAGGCAAGGTTAGAAGAATTGGCTGCGCACCCGTCCTTTACTTTCGTAAAAGGGAGCATTGCTGATAAGGAGCTAATCAATCGGATATTTAAAAATCACAAGCCACAGATCGTTGTTAATCTGGCTGCTCAGGCAGGCGTCCGTTACTCCATCATAAATCCGGATGCTTATGTGGAGAGCAACCTGATTGGTTTTTACAACATCCTGGAAGCCTGCCGTCATTCTTATGATGGATAGGAGTAGATGATATGTACAGTTTCAACAACATATACGCATCTACGCCCTTTGAGTGTATAAAACAGCACTTCGCAAAAATGGCATATGAGCATGAACGAGGTTCGACAGTATAAAACAACACTTCGTTTATTGCGGAAGCATGATAGGTGTACTCAATAAACCGGGGAAAAGTAGAAATATGATTGCTGCGCCGAAAGGGTATGAGAGTAAGGAAAAAGACTTAGGTGGGTGTGGGTATCATAATCACACGGTGAGAGTTTTAGAGAGTTAATACCATCTTTCGAGATGTGTATATAAATTAAGAATAAATTTTAGGGGAGCCCGGAAAGAGCCGGAGGAGAAATACTATGAAGAACTACAAAATTGCTGTGGCGGGAACTGGCTATGTTGGTTTGTCGATTGCCACACTGCTTTCCCAGCATCATCATGTGACGGCTGTGGATATCATTCCGGAGAAGGTCGAGATGATTAACAACCGGAAGTCTCCGATTCAGGATGACTACATTGAAAAATATCTGGCGGAAAAGGATCTGGATCTGACTGCAACCCTGGATGCAAAGGCTGCATACTCGGATGCGGATTTTGTTGTAATAGCCGCCCCCACAAATGTCTACTCAACAAACCGTATTGATGTTGCATAGTCGAAAAGAACCTGTTTTGTACACTCAACACAGTGCAATGATGTTGCACAATGCACTGAAATATGAGAGCAAAACAGGGGAATGTAGTACATATTGACGGAATATTCATAGAAGAAAGCCGCATGCAGATCACATCGGCGAGGAATGTATAGGAAAACCGCTGAAATGGCCTTTTTGATGATAAATACATCAAAAATCCATGAGTTTATCATCTACTTCGTAAAGCTGCTGTTGAGTACACTATCTGATCTGCTAATGACACCTACATCATAGACGGTTTGTTGAGTAACGAAAATTACGGAAAAACAGATGATTTCTACTTCATAAAACGGCTGTTGAGTAGAGCATGAGTGAGGATGATAAGTACATATCAGTGAGCGGTGTTGAGTGATGAAGCGGTATGTATTGTTCATGTTGAACAATGTGGTGCGAGAATAAATTGAATGATATGCACAGTTTCAATAAAGCTCATACGCCAACAGGGTTCAATACAATAATACAACACTTAGAAAAAACATCATATTGAGCTATACGGGGTTCGACTGTATAAAGCAGCATTTCGGTTATTGCTGATGCCAGACGAGTGTACTCAACGGATGTTTTATGAAGTAGAAAATAGGAAAAATATGATTGCCGTACCGAGAGGATACGACAGCACAAGAAAATACTTAGCCGTGTGGATGAACACAGCTGATGAAAGAGAAATACCATCCAAGAGGATGTGTAGATAGATAAAAAAATTACCTTTCAAGGGGATGGGTCCGAAGAGGGCCGGAGGAGTAGATAACATGAAGAATTATAAAATCGCCGTTGCGGGTACCGGTTACGTTGGATTGTCGATTGCAACTCTGCTGAGCCAGCATCATCAGGTGACGGCAGTTGATATTGTTCCGGAGAAAGTTGAGCTTATCAACAATCGCAAGTCTCCGATTCAGGATGATTATATTGAAAAATACCTTGCAGAGAAAGAATTGAACCTGACCGCAACGCTGGATGCAAAGGCTGCATACTCTGATGCGGACTTTGTTGTAATCGCCGCACCTACCAACTACGATAGCCACACTCAGCACTTTGACACTTCTGCGGTTGAGGCTGTGATCAAGCTGGTCATGGAATATAACCCTGAAGCGATTATGGTCATCAAGTCTACGATCCCTGTGGGCTATACAGCTTCTGTGCGTGAGAAGTTCAACAGCAAGAACATCATCTTCAGCCCGGAATTTTTAAGAGAGAGCAAGGCTCTGTATGACAATCTTTACCCTTCTCGTATCATCGTTGGCACTGACCTGAACGACGAGCGTTTGGTTGAGGCTGCGCATGAGTTCGCTGGTTTGTTGCAGGAAGGCGCAATCAAGGAGAATATCGACACACTGTTCATGGGCTTTACTGAGGCAGAGGCAGTCAAACTGTTCGCTAATACATATCTTGCCCTGCGCGTGGCTTATTTCAACGAGCTGGACACCTATGCAGAGAGCAAGGGTCTGAACACTCAGCAGATCATTGATGGTGTCTGCCTTGATCCTCGTATCGGCAGTCATTACAACAATCCGTCCTTCGGCTATGGCGGCTATTGCCTGCCCAAGGACACCAAACAGCTGCTCGCAAACTATGCTGACGTGCCGGAGAACCTGATTGAAGCTATTGTGGAATCCAACCGTACCCGTAAAGACTTCATCGCCGATCGTGTCCTGAAGCTGGCTGGTTATTACGGCTATGATGCAGAGAACGAGTTTGGTGAGGATAAAGAGAAGAAGGTAACGATCGGTGTTTACCGTCTGACCATGAAGAGCAACAGCGACAATTTCCGCCAGAGCTCTATTCAAGGTGTCATGAAGCGTATTAAGGCCAAGGGCGCAACGGTTGTGATTTATGAGCCGACCTTGAAAGATGGCGAGACTTTCTTTGGCTCTGTTGTAGTAAATGATCTGGCTAAGTTCAAGGAAATGAGCAATGCCATCATTGCAAACCGATATGATAAGTGCCTTGATGATGTGAAAGAGAAAGTTTACACCAGAGATATTTTCCAGAGAGATTAAGAAGCAGGAGGAACCTATGGCGGAGAAAAAGAAAATACTGTACATAGTCGAAGCTATGGGTGGAGGCGTTTTTACTTATATAGTTGACCTCGCCAATGAGCTTGTCAATTCGTATGACATGTATATTGCTTATGCGGTGAGAAAGCAGACACCGGAAAATTATAAGGATTATTTCGATAAAAGGATTCATCTGATTGAAGTCAAAAATTTTGGACGGGCGATTGATCCGGCTAAAGATATCGCTGCATTTTTTGAAGTCAAAAAAATAGCAGCAGAGATCAAGCCTGATGTGATCCATCTACATAGTAGTAAAGCGGGTGCGATTGGTCGGGTTGCATTCAATGGAAAAATCCCAATGTTCTATACCCCACATGGCTACAGCTTCTTGATGGAAAATTATAAACCGATGAAGCGCAGAATGTTTAAGCTGATTGAATCGGTGTGTGCAAAGCGAAATTGCACGACCATCAGTTGCAGCGTGGGTGAGCATCAAGAATCTCTGAAACTTACCAAACGTGCTACTTATGTAAATAACGGCATCAACATGGCAGAACTTCAGGAGATTATTGATAAGACAGAAAAAGTTGAACATCCATTTACGGTTTACACACTAGGTAGAATCTGTTATCAGAAAAATCCTACATTGTTTAATGAGATAGCTGAATCACTTCCAGATGTGAAATTTGTCTGGATTGGTGATGGTGAGCTTCGAGGCGAGCTTACGAGCAAGAATATCGAAATCACAGGATGGGCTGATCGAAGCACTGCGATTAGATATGCGGTCAATGCAGACGTTTTTCTTCTCCCTAGCAGGTGGGAAGGCCTTCCGATATCGCTACTGGAATCCATGTACATGAAGAAAGTATGCGTGGTAAGCAATGTAATCGGAAATCGAGATGTCATTCACAACGGTGAGAACGGTTTTGTATGTACGAAAGTTGAAGACTTCGTAAAGGCTATTGAAGAATGCCAGAGCGAAGATGGAAAACTGATAGAGCAGGCATACCAAGATATTTTGAAGATGTACAACACTAAGGTAATGGCTGAACAGTACAGTAAAAAATACGAGATGGCTATAAATAAACTGGGGGGGGGGTACAGCTTAAATTAACGCTGTATGCCTTAACCAATGACGATTATGCCACTGCAAAGGCGGTGGCATGATGAAAAAGGTTCGTATTTTACATGTGGCGCAGGCCGCAGGTGGCGTGGATCGCTACATCCGAATGCTTCTCAAGTATTTGGATAAAGAAAAGTTTGAGAATATATTGGTTTGTTCACAAGATTTCCACGAAGAAGACTACAGAAGTCTGGTAGATTCTTTTGAACAAGTAAAGATGACGAGAGCTATTGGAGGCAATGATCTAAAGGCAATTAAAGAGGTTAGAACACTGATAAAAAAATATAACCCAGATATTGTCTATGCCCATTCCAGCAAGGCGGGGGCTATTGCTCGTGTTGCAGATATTGGCCTAAAGAATCGCTGCGTATATAACCCACACGGATGGGCGTTTAACATGCGGTGCTCGGCAAAGAAAAAAGCAATGTACACAGTGATAGAAAAAGTTGCAGCACCGTTCTGTGATAAGATTATTTGCATTTCTGATGCAGAGAAACAATCAGCGTTAGACAAGAAGATTTGCAAGGAGGATAAGCTGCAAGTCATCTTTAACGGTGTAGACATCGAAGCCTATGAAAATGGAGTACATGGTGCAGTTAAAAGGAGAGACCTGAACATTCCAGAAGACGCATTTGTTGTTGGTATGGTTGGACGAATAAGTCCGCAAAAAGCGCCAGATGTCTTTATTAAAATGGCAAAACTGGTGAGAGATAAAATTTCAACAGCGCATTTCATTATTGTTGGCAATGGAGAACAGGAAAACGAAATCAGAAAGTATGCGGAGGACAACGGCTTTTCGGATAGTTTGCATATTACAGGTTGGGTTGATAATCCAATGAGCTATGTTGAGCTTTTTGATGTTGCATGCTTACTGAGCCGTTGGGAGGGCTTTGGTCTTGCACTACCTGAATATATGATGGCAGATAAACCCATTGTAGCAAGCAGAGTAGATGCAATTCCAAATATAATCCGGAATGGAGAAAATGGCTTGCTTGTCGAGCCAGATAATTATAGAGATGCCTGCCAAAAAGTTCTAGAAATTTATTGGAATTCAAAGTTAAGAGAAAGATTAAAGGAAAATGAAATGGTAAGCTTGCATAGATTTGATGCAAAACGAGTAGGAGTACAGCATCAACAATTGTTTGAAAAAATAGCAGAACAGTGATTAAAGGATTGGAAATATGAAAATTTTAATATGTGCGCATGATGCAACTATTACGGGAGGAGCAAATAGATCATTATTAATGATAATTGATCGATTATTAGATACATATGGGGTTCAAAATATAGAAGTAATTGTTCCTCGAAAACATGGTTCGTTTAATGATGCTCTTAAGGAAAGAGGAATTAAGTGGTATGGAAGTCTATATTTTGGTGTGACATCTAGTATACGGAACGATGGGAAGGACTGGATGCGGATTTCTAAAGTATATGGCGGATATGTTTTGGAGAGCATACTTTCAGTTTTTTTTGCTCGAAAGCTAAAAGGTAAAAAGTATGATTTGGTTTATACCAACACCAGAGGTCCTATTTTAGGAGCAAAAATTGCAAAAAAATTACATATTCCGCATGTGGTTCATGTTCGAGAATTTGGTGCTGAAAAACCTTTGTGGGGTTTTTGGGGATACGAGAAAATGTATCAAATGTCAGATAAGATTATATTGATTTCACAAGCTTTATATAATGAGTATGCACAACATGTACCAAAAGATAAACTCGTGGCAATACCAAATGGAATAGATAGCCCACTCGGGTTGCCCTTCCATGTTCATCGTGATAAAACACAGTTTAATATGGTGCTTACTGGAAGACTTGTTCCAGATAAAGGACATGCTGATGCAATTCTTGCATTAAAAGAATTAAAAAATCGTGGATATAAAAATATACATCTGTATATAGCAGGTAGTCTGCAAGCGGACATGCATATCGGTTGGTATGAAAAGAAACTGAAAGAAATGATAACAGAAAATAATCTCGAAGAAGATATTACATTTTGTGGAGAGGTGAAAGATATGATATCACTTCGGGAAAAAATGGATGTTGAATTGATGACTGCTATTAAAGAAACTTTTGGGCGTGTAACGATTGAAGGAATGAGAAGCGGACTCGTTGTTATTGGATCTAATACTGGAGGAACAGTTGAGTTGATTCAAGATAATGTTACGGGGCTGTTATATCAACAGGGTGATCCGATAGATTTAGCTGATAAAATTCAAGAGGTTTACGATTCACCGAGTTATGCAGAAAAACTGGCAAAATCAGGTTATGAGTATGTACAGACGCACTATACAGCGCAAGAAAATGTGAAAAGGGTCTATGATGTGCTAAAAGAGGTAGTTGGAGGTGGAATATAATGACAGATAGAAATAAATATATTTTATGTTGTATTTCCAGAACTCTTATGAGATTTTTTTATGTTTTTCCGATAAAAAAGAATCGCATTATGTTTAACAGCTACTCAGGACGTCAATATTCCTGCAATCCAAAAGCAATTTCAGAATATCTTGAAGAATTTTATCCGGGAAAGTATGAAATAGTTTGGAGTTTCCGTGAACCAGAAAAACATGAAGATTTAAAGAAGCGGGGAATTAGCGTTTGTAAAATGCGTAGTATTAAACATTTTTATTACAAACTTACATCCAAAGTGGCAGTGTGTAATGGAACATGGGGGAGTGAAATTCCTGAACGTAGTGGGCAGTATGATATAAACACCTGGCATGGTGGAGGGGGCGGATATAAAAGGCTGTATGCACAAGCAAAGAATATGGATCCAATCAAACTTAAATGGTACATGCTTGATGCCGGAAGATATTCGCTGATGCTGGCAAGCTCACAAACAAGTTTGAAAAATACGGTTAGAACTTCATTGAATCATAATGGACCTACTCTTGGTGGTACGGCAAGAAATGATATGTTAATCAATAGAAACAGAGATGACCTATATAATACAGTGAAAAAAACTCTCGGAATGAGTTCTGATGAGAAACTTCTCCTTTATGCACCTACATTTCGAGAGGGAAAACAAGCGGAAGAGTATGATATCGATTTTAACGCAGTAGTAAAAGCATTAGAGCAAAGGTTTGGAGGAAAATGGAGAGCAGCTGTACGTTTTCATTATTATATTGCCAGTCAAATGGCAGCAACAAATCCCAATATTATAAATGCTTCTGATTATCCAGATATGCAGGAACTCTTATATGTTGCAGATTGCGTTATTACTGACTATTCATCTTTAATTTGGGATTATTCATTTACATATAGACCATGTCTGTTATATTGTACAGATCTTGCTTACTATGAGAATAAAAGAGATTTTAACAAGCCCATAAGAACATGGGGATTTCCGGTTTGTGAAAACAATGATGAACTTGTTAATACTATTTTATCTTTCAATGAAGATGATTTTTGTAAAAAAATGTATAAACATCACGAAGAAAATGGTTCCTTTGAAGAAGGGCATACAACCAAGGACGTGTGTGAAATAATTGATTCGGTATGTTATGGAAATGGTGACATACCGGATGGAATAAAGATTTATTGAGAAAGGATATTTGAGAATGAAGATAGCGGCAGTAGTTGTAACCTATAACCGGAAAACATTGTTGCAGGAATGCCTTGATTCAATTTTATCTCAGACGAGAAAGGTTGACTCACTAATTGTTATCGACAATGCAAGTACAGACGGAACTGATAAACTTTTTGAAAGGGGAGCAAAATACGACCTTCCAGTTGTTGATTACAAGAAAATGAGTTCAAATCTTGGAGGGGCAGGGGGATTTTATGAGGGCGTAAAATACTCGTATAAATCTGAAGCTGATTGGGTTTGGATTATGGATGATGATACTATTCCGACTGAATCAGCTCTTCAGGCATTTTGTAATGCGTTGGAGGTTATTAAAGAAGAACCAAGCTTTCTTGCAAGTTCAGTCTTTGGTATGAACATGGAGCCAATGAATGTACCAGAATTAGATAATAGAAGAAGCGAAAATGGATATCAAGATTGGTATAAGTATTTGGATAATGGAATACTAAAAATTGAGGATGCAACATTTGTTTCGCTCTTGATTAATCGCAAGGCAATTGCGAAAGTTGGATTTCCGTATAAGAATCTGTTTATTTGGGGAGATGACAAGGAGTACACTTTGCGGCTATCTAGATATTATGGTCCAGCATTTATGTGCGGAAATAGCATTGTAATTCATAAAAGAGTTATTGCTAAGAGAATCTCTATTGAGAATGCTGAAGATCCTAAACGGATTGCACAGTATTATTACAATTATCGAAATATCCTTATAAATACAAAGGAATACCGTAGAGGAACTCTTGCTGTTATAAAGCAGATCATTATGTTTAATATTTTGTGTATTAAGATTCTGAGAGACAAGAATCAGGTGTATAAGTGGAAAAAAGTATCTACAATACATCGAGGAATATGGGGCTATTTAACGGGAACCTATAACAAGGAGGAATTTAGGCACAGATTTGAAATAAAGTGATTGAGGGGAGAAAAACATAATATGAAATCAAGAAAGGTAATAAGTTACGAGAATGTTTTTTTTCTGTTTTTCTCTGTATATGAGCTATATAACCTTTTAAATATTACAATGTTCTATAAATATCTGCCACAGACAATGACAACATTTTTTATGTTGGCAGCTATAGGAATGGTAATATTAAAATTTGTTTATAACACAAAATGTGGCTATACAGAATTTGCGTGGACAGTAGTAATTGTTCTGGCTGCATCAATGATTTCATACCTATCTGGATATAGAGGAATAGTCATTACTTTTTGCCTTATTATTGCAGCCCAGAATATGAGCATGGATAAAATAGTAAAAAGATATTTTGCAATTTCTGTCACGGTTATGCTTATAACCGTGTTATCTTCACAAATCGGAATAATAGAAAATGCGGTGTGGACTTCAGCAGCATCAGGGATTGTTAGATATGGATTTGGATATATTTACCCTACAGATTTTGTTTCGNGTGTTTTTTTCCTTGTCTGTGCTTATATTTATTTAAATAGAGAAGAAGATTTTAATATTGTGACATTTGGAGCAATGATTGGAATTGCGTATGTTACATATAAATTCTGTCATACACGTTTGGATTCACTTTGCATTATTTTTGCTGCATTTGTTTATGTGCTATTGAAATTAAGACAGGGAAAAGCATTAAATCGGATACTTAAATGTGCATCATACATTTCGATTCCGTTGTTTGCATTTTGCTCGATATATACAACAATGATATATGATGGAACGAATCCATATATGGCTGGATTAAATATTTTGCTCTCGAATAGATTGTTTTATGGAAAACAAGGTATTCAANACTATGGATTTTCTCTGTTCGGACAGTATGTAGCAATGCGAGGTCACAGTGTAAAATCAGAAAATGCAGTTGGAGATTTGTTTTATCTGGATTGCTCATATCTGAATATTGCACTTAGGTATGGAATGATTTGTTTGATTGTTGTATGTGCTTTGTTGGTTTTTTTGATATATAGACAATATCAAAAAGGTGATAGAGTGGTTCCGGCATTGATTATTCTAATTGGAATTAATAGTATGATTGCCCATCATCTATTTGATGGATATACAAACATCTTTTTATTTGTTGTACTTACTAATACATCATTATGTTCGGAAAAGAAAATGACTAAATTAAAAATTCCAAAAGTGTGTATTGGTTCTAAAAGAATATTTTAATATTGGAGGAAAATGAAATGATTTATGGAGCTATTTTGGCCGGTGGAATTGGTAAGCGCATTGAGCGTCACACTATTCCAAAACAGTTCATTACGATTGGCGGCATACCAATTATTATTGTGACACTTCGAAATTTTTTGCAGAATGATAGATTTGAAAAAATCTATATTGCTGTTCATAAGGACTGGGTGGATTATCTTGACAATTTGTTGAAACACAGTTTTTCCGCTGAAGAAAATAATAGGATAGTTATTATTAATGGCGGTAAGGAACGTCTGGATTCTTTTTCTAATATTATGAATGCGATAATTGAAAATAAAGGATTAAATAACGAGGATATCCTTATTTGCCATGATTCTGTTCGCCCGTTTGTTACACAGCAGATGATTGACGATTGCATCGATGCAACTTTAGAAGATGGGATCGCTTTGACCGTAGTTCCTACAACAGACACCATTCATATTGCTCACGATGCGAAGTTTATTGATGGAACATTGGACAGAAACGGTTTATACAATGGTCAAACACCGTCTGGTTTTAATATCAAGTTGCTTAAAGAAACTCTTGATAATGCATCTGAGGATGAGAAAAAGAAGGTGACGGGTACTACACAGTTAATGCTTCAGAAAGGCTATAAGCTTCGGATTGTAAAAGGACATACGAGTAACTTTAAAATTACAACAGATAATGATTTGGATATTGCAGATAGAGTGATGCGTGCGGCTAAGAAAACTAGAAATGTTGAGCTGCTGGACTGTACTCTCCGTGATGGAGGAATCGTAATTGATTTTAATTACGGACTTGACCGAATGGAGAAAATAAAGCAGGTGCTTGAAACGTCTGGCGTTGAATATATCGAGTGTGGATATATCGATGAAAAGAAGGGAAGCTCAAAAGAAAGAACTTGCTTTGATAACGAAGTATCGATTGAAAAGACTTTGCTCGCTACTGGGAAAAAGCAAGGCATTCAGTATGTTGCTATGATTGATTACGGCACATTTGATGTAAATAAGCTGAATGCTCGAACAGAAACTGGTATAGATGGCATTCGGTTGGCATTTCATAAGGAAAAATGGAGAGATGCTATTAAATGGGGACAGATTATCTTAGAAAAGGGATATGATCTTTATATTCAGCCTATGGTGAGTATGAGATATTCTGATGATGAATACAGAGAGTTGATTAGTGTATGCAATACTGAGCTTGCAGGTGCAAAGGGATTCTATATCGTAGATAGTTTTGGACAGATGGACAACCTTGCACTTCTTCATTTGCTTGAAATAGCAGATCAATATGTGAGTCCGAATATGAAGATTGGTTTCCACGCACACAATAATCGTCAGATGGCCTATTCTAATGCATTGGCATTCATTGGGTACAATGCTAAGCACAATATAATGTTGGATGCAAGCATTATGGGAATGGGAAAGGGTGCTGGTAATCTGTGCACAGAACTTATTGAGGCCGATTTGATTAAAGAGGGAAAAAACTATAATTCAACGATTGTATATGAAAGTATTTCTGAATACTTTGCAGAGCAGCAGAGAAAAACGCCTTGGGGATATAGTTTGGACTACTATCTCTCTTCGCTGTACTCTTGCACACCGAGCTACATTAAAATTTTTACAAAGGATGCGAGAGTTACAACGGATATCCTTGTTGAGTTAATTAGAACTATTCCTACAGATAAAAAGGCTGCTTGCGATAGAGTTTTTGCAGCAGAGCATTTGAAAAAATATTTTGAATAAAGGATTATCATATGAAGATATACAGCATATTTGATGATTTTGACGAGGAATCTATTTTAATTCTGAAAAATGCAGGAATTGATTTGACAGTTCATCCATTAGGGGTGCCAAGACCCGATGATATGCAAATGAATAAAATTTTACATGAATATGATGGAGTTATTATTGGTACAAGTCAAAAGATTAAGTCAGAGATGTTTGAAAATATAATAACTCATAAAATCATTGCGACTGCATCGGTTGGATTAGATCATATACAAATTCCAGAAGATAAGAGATCGTTAATTACAATTTATAATACCCCAAAAGCAAATGCGCAATCTGTAGCAGAGTATACGATGGGAGTGGCACTTAGTTGTATTAAGCGTCTAGCGGAGGGGGATTCTCTTTATAGAGATGGACATAATAATAAATCTCTTTCCAACAAACCAGAGGATTTGTTTGGCAAAACAATAGGGGTAATAGGCGCAGGAAATATATCTCAAAAAATAATGGAATATGCAGATGTTTTGGGAATGAAAGTTCAATACTGGACAGCGCATCCTAAAAAACATGTTATTCCATATGAGTATGTTCCGTTGGAAAAATTGATAGAAAATGCAGACGTTCTTTCTGTCAATCTCCCCAATAATGCTGGAACAAAGAATTTTATTTCAAAAGACTTAATTGATAAAATGAAGAGTAAATGTATTTTTATCAGCGTATCACGTATTGATACAATTGATTTAGATGCATTGATTAAGAGAGCACAGTCTGAAAAAAATTTCTATGTTAATGTGGATATTGATGTTAATGGAGAAGTTGTTAATGCGATTCAAGGAAAGAAAAATGTGCTTATAACACCGCATATTGCAGGCGGAACAGTTGAAACAAGAAAACGCATGTTCAAAGAAGTGTCTGAACAGATAGTAAAAGGTCTAAATTAATCACGGCAGGGAGTATTAACGATGGCAAAGAAAAATATATCTTTAAAGAAGAACTTTATAATGAACATGATATTGACGATGTCATCGTTTATATTTCCTTTAATAACCTTTCCGTATGTGTCAAGAATTTTGCTGGCAGAAGGAACTGGGAAGGTGTCATTTGCGACATCGTTAATATCTTATTTTACGTTGTTTTCACAACTTGGAGTTCCAACATATGGAATCCGTGTATGTGCGAGTGTACGAGACAATAAAGAAGAACTATCGAGAACAGTTCAGGAACTGTTTATTATTAGATTTATAACAACTTTTGTCTCATATATTGCTTTTGCAATTGTTCTTTTAACTGTACCAAGATTACAAGCAGATAGAACTCTTTATATAGTTGTAAGTTTTAATATCTTTTTCACATTTATTGGGATGGAATGGCTATACAAAGCATTGGAACAATATACGTATATCACGGTGAGATCCATTGCTTTTAAGTTTGTAGCACTTATGGCTATGTTTATGTTGATACATGAGAAGAATGATTATGTTATTTATGGAGGAATCACGATTCTGGCTGCTTCGGCTTCCAATATATTCAACTTTTTAAATCTTCACAAATATATTAACATTAAGCCAATTGGAAACTATGATTTAAAGAGACATTTGAAGCCGGTATTGATATTTTTTGCAATGTCTTGTGCAACTACTATCTATACGCATTTGGATACATTAATGCTTGGATTTATGGCAACAGATACTGATGTCGGATATTATAGTGCAGCTGTAAAAATTAAAAATATTCTAGTGAGCGTTGTAACTTCAGTAGGAGCAGTTTTATTGCCGAGAGTATCATATTATATAAAGAATGGCCAAATGGATTCTTTCAAAAAGGTGACAAGCAAAGCACTGCATTTTATTATTCTTATTGCTGCACCAATGATGGTCTATTTTATGTTCTATGCAGGTGAATCCATTCGGTTCCTTTCTGGCTCAGGATACGAAGGGGCTATTATACCAATGATAATAATAATGCCAACATTGCTGTTTATTGGCGCAAGTAATTTAATGGGAATACAGATTTTGGTTCCATTTGGAAAAGAGAAGATTGTACTTTATTCGGAGATATTAGGGGCATTTTTAGATTTAATTATAAATGCAATGCTTATTCCAAAGTTTACTTCTTCTGGTGCAGCAGTTGGTACCGTAATTGCTGAATTCTCAGTAGCGTTATTTCAGTTGGTGGTTTTGAAGGATTTAATTATTCCGATTTTAAAGGAGATTGATCACTTCTCTATTGTTGGTGCGCTAACGCTGGCGTCTATTGCATCGTTATGGGTTAAGGCGATTCATTTAAATAGTTTTTTCACTTTGGCTATATCCGCAACGTGTTTCTTTGTCTCCTATGTGGTCGTTTTAAGGTTGAGAAAAGAATCATTGTTTATTGAGTTAGAAGAACAAATATTTGGATGGATGAGCTTACGGGTGAAAAAATGGAAAATAAAATAAGGATTCAATATTTTGATTGTGTAAAAGGAATTGCTATTTTATCTATTGTACTCGGACACATGGTAGGTTTTAATGGTCACATGCTTGAAGACGGATATTTAATTGATTTTCTATTTACATATCATGTTCCAGTATTTTTGACTATAAGTGGATATTTTTTAAAGGTGAAAAAAGGTACAGAGAGAAAGTATTGCCTAAGACTCTTAAAGCCCTATATATTTGCAACTATAGCGATAACCATTTTATTTATATTTAGAAAACTGGGAAAATTTTTACTAACAGGAGAACGTTTTGACTTGGCTGAAATAATAGTCTACTGGCTTGTAGCTGGATTATTTGGTGCAGGTGGAAGAACGGATTTTTTGGGCTTTGATTTTCCTAGAATAGGTGCAATATGGTTTTTGTTGGCATTATTATGGTCCGTTCTAATATTGTGCTTTATTGTAAAAACTTCATTCAGATTTTCTAATGAAAAGACGAAGCTGCTATTTATTGTATGCGTGACATGTGTTATCTCAACTATAGGGGTTCTTTCAGCTAAATATATTACATGGTTGCCATTATCCATCCAATCAGGAACAGCAGCACTTCCATTTATTTTGATAGGATATTTGAGTCAAGGCAAGCTGCAGTTTAATAAAAGGATTGAAGTAAGCAGTCTTTTGATTTGGAGTCTTGCAATATTTAGGAGTTTTAGCAATCAACGATTAAGTGTATGTAATGCAAATTATCCAGACCCATTTCTAAATATTGTGGGGGGGGGCGCAGCCACTTACGTACTTATATATATAATGAGAGAACTTGAACAAAAAAATGCTTTAAAGAAAATTAGAGCTTTTTTGAATTTTTTTGGAAGAAATTCAATCGTTGTTTTAACATTCCACTTGATTGAAACAAAAATTATCCCATGGCGATTTATGTACCGTTTTGTGCAGATACCAATAATTGCTTTCTTATTGATATACATATTAAAAATTATCTGGGCAACCGTGTGGATAATTATTGTTAACAAGATTAAAATACTGAAGAAAGTATTCTATTAATAGGCAGATAGATCTAAATTTTAGGAAAGGATATGTATGGCAGATTTCTGCGGTACAAAGGAATTCAATATGTATGATTATTTAGTAGTAGGCTCTGGTCTTTACGGGGCAATTTTTGCACATGAAGCCAAAGCACATGGTAAGTCTGTTTTAGTTGTGGACAAGCGCCCGAACATTGCGGGTAACATTTATACAGAGAATGTTGAGGGCATCAACGTCCACAAGTACGGTGCGCATATTTTTCATACCAACAATAAAAAGGTGTGGAGTTACATCACTCAATTTGCTGAGTTCAATCGTTTCACGAACTCGCCTGTAGCTAACTACAAGGGTGAGTTGTATTCGCTGCCGTTCAATATGTATACGTTCAATAAGATGTGGGGGGTTGTGACACCGGAGGAGGCCGCCGCAAAGATTGAAAAGCAGCGTAAGGAGATTGCTGGAGAGCCTCGGAATCTCGAAGAGCAGGCCATTTCTCTTGTCGGCCGTGATATATACGAGAAACTTATTAAGGGCTACACTGAGAAGCAGTGGGGGCGCGATTGTAGAGAATTGCCGTCCTTTATTATTAAGCGTCTTCCAGTTCGTCTGACTTTTGATAATAACTACTTCAATGCACTTTATCAGGGCATTCCTGTTGGTGGTTATACCAAGATGATTGCTAATCTACTGGATGGTATTGAGGTTCGTTTGAACACAGACTATCTGGAGAACAAGGCCGAGTTAGATGCATTGGCTGACAAGGTTGTATACACTGGACCAATTGATGCTTACTTTGATTATAAACTGGGTACGCTGGAGTACCGTTCTGTTCGCTTTGAAACGGAAACCTTGGATAAGCCAAACTTCCAGGGAAATGCTGCAGTGAACTATACTGACCGTGAAACTCCGTGGACTCGTATCATTGAACACAAATGGTTTGAGTTCGGTAAGGATGAGAACGGCAATAATCTGCCGAAGACTATCATCAGCCGCGAGTACAGCAGTGAGTGGAAGCCGGGAGATGAGCCGTATTATCCGGTTAATGATGCTAAGAATGGCTTGCTTTATTCTGAATATAAAAAGCTGGCAGATGCAGAAGAACACGTGATTTTTGGTGGTCGTCTTGGTGAGTATAAGTATTACGACATGGATCAGGTAATTGCGGCTGTGTTGGATAAATGTGAAAAAGAATTCTTGTAAAACTTATGAGGAAAGTGGCGTGTGGGGATTGAAGTTGCATAATATCAGTGAGATAATTTTGACAGACAGACAGACAGACAGACAGACAGACAGACAGACAGACAGACAGACAGACACGGTTGGAGTGGCTTGACATTGTTCATGCTATTGGAATTGTTTTGATGGTGGCAGGTCACATAGGCTTCGGAAAATTTTTTGATCACTATATTCATGCTTATCATATGCCTTTGTTTTTCTTTGTTTCAGGATACTTATACAGAAAACCAAGGTCTATTAAAAGTTTGGTAAAAAAAAGAGCAAAGACTCTTTTAACTCCATATATCGCATTTGGATTAATTTACTGGATTAGCGATTGTGTTTTTATAAAGTGTCGATTGAATGTTGAATCGCTAGTAAGGTTGTTTACATTCAACTCAAATGGATTAGCTATTTCAGGAGCGATTTGGTTTTTTACTGCTGCCTTTTTTGCAAATATTCTTTATTGTAGTATTCATGAAAAGATAAAAAGTAAGTACGGTGTTGCAGGAGTCGTTCTTTTAATATCTCTATTTGGAAATATATTTCCAGAGCTCTCTGGATTTCGGCTTCCGTGGAGCTTAGATGCGGCTTGCGTTGGTGTTGGTTTTATATATGCAGGAAATATGTTGAAACAAAAAATAGGTGACAAACATCTAATAAAGAATGATTTGATTTTAGGACTGCTATTGTTGATTAATATTGCTATGATATTTGTCAATGGCGATGTCAATATGAAACAAGCGCAGTATGCAAATATTATATTGTTTTGGGTTAATGCAATTTTAGCAATAATACTCATCTTTGAAATTTCAAAAAAATTAGATTGTTGTAGAAGCGTTTTAGTAAAATGCGTATTACAAGAATTGAAATATATTGGAAAAAATACAGTTGTATATTTGTGCCTCAATCAGTTGTTTATCCTGTGGATGAACAATCTTTGGGATTTTATGAAAATACAAAGCTTGCTGATAGAAGGTGTATATAAAATTATAATGTTGGTCGTGACGTTGCTCGTATTGCATCTCACAACTGAAATTATTAACGGTACCAAGTTGAGACTCTTAATTGGTAAATAATTCTAGGCGTTTGATAGTAATAGGGGTATTGACAAGCAAAGTGAGAGGGGTAAAATTTTGAGCAGAGCAGAGCAGAGCAGAGCAGAGCAGAGCAGAGCAGAGCAGAGCAGAGCAGAGC
>JGI24712J26585_10001812_pt1 | contig 17941 bp, 19 predicted proteins | sample BioPla3DNA2_FD_26585 | JGI IMG/M metagenome (IMG submission 26585) | reverse complement strand
TCCAAGCTTTACTTTTTTCTTTCTCTTTGCTATAATTCACTGGCAATTCAATTCTCGATACGCGCCTGTAGCTCAGCAGGATAGAGCGTCCGCCTCCTAAGAAAACCAACTGTGTTCGACTTTCGAGGTCGAGGGAGGCACTCCAAACTTAATATGCGCCCGTAGCTCAGCAGGATAGAGCGTCCGCCTCCTAAGCGGAAGGTCGCGCGTTCGAATCGCGCCGGGCGTGCCATCTGGAACGTCGAAAGCCTTGATTTTACTGGGTTTTCGGCGTTTCACCTTTTTGGAGTTGAACTTCCGTTTTGCTAATACGGCGATTTTTTTTGCTAATAAAACCGGTTTTGCTAACAGAAGTCGAACAGTTTGGAGAGCGGGAGGCGGCTCTCCTTTTTTGCTAATACACCGGCCTTGCGGCGGGCCTCCCGATATGATTTTCGGGGTCATTTGCTAATAGCGTTTCTTTACCCTTAATCCAATCTGCTAATAAATTATGACCGATTAGCAGACTGGACGGACTGAAGGACTTGTATTAGCAAGTCGGGATTCGCACTCAGGATGGAAGCAAGCGCGTTTGCGTCCAGCGACGCGGGTGCTTGGACTTCGGGAGCGAGGGTTGGCTTGATGCTGCCGCCGCCCTGATAGAACGCTGCCTCCATCTCCGTGGCGAGATTCCTTCTGTCCTCGTCGAGAATGTGGGCGTACCGCTTCGTGACCATATCCGGCGTGTTCCATCCACCGTCGCCTTGGACTGCTTTCAAGTCGCCCTTGGACAACCTCAGCTTCACACCCGCGCTGGTATGCCGGATGCTGTGGAACACTACCTCGTTCACGTCGATGTCGGGATCGCCCATCGCTATCAACATATCCTTGAAGCGTTTGTTCAGATGCTCGGTCATAATTGGCCGCCCGTTGGCCTGACATATCATCAGACCGTAATCCATGTAGCCGTCATCACCAAGCTCCTGCTTCAGCTTGTCTTGCATACGCTTTAAGACCATCAGCTTGTGCGAAACGGTTTCCGGCGTATAGACATTGCGGATACTGCCCTCGGTCTTGGGCTGTTTGAGCACGATGACCGTCCGTGTGCCGGGGTAGAGGTTGGGGAACTTGAACATAATGTCCATCTTTGTGAGCTTGTCCATGAGCTTCTTATCAACGCGGTCAATCACTCTGTCGATGTAGAGCATTTGATTCTCAGCGTCGTACCTGTCCCATTGCGCCCCGCCTACCTCGCCGCCGCGCATACTGCAAGCAAAGGCAAGCTGTATCGCACAATGGATGATGTAGTAATCGTAGATGTCGGGACGGTCTGTGAACTCCAGCACTTTGTGGAGTTGCTCCGGCGTAAGCGCCTGACGCTTCTTCTCCTTGTGTTCGGGGAGCGTCGCGTTGAGAAACGGGTTTTTTGCTATGTACTCCCATTTCACAGCTTGGTTGAAAGCGCAGCGCATTACCTTGTGGATGTCGTGAATGAGCGACGGGCTGATTTTGTCGCGCTTGGGCTTGCCCGCATTTGCTACCGGCTCTCCCTTGAACAGCAGGAAGTGATAGTAGTCGTCCACCGTCTTTGTCCTGATGCTCCGCAGCTTCTTGTCTCCAAGGTGAGGATGCACATAGTTTTCCAGCAGCCCTACATTTCCGTCGTAGGTGGAGGCCACCCACTTCTTCTCGCCGTACTTCTCAATGAACTCATAGAGAAACTCGCTCACGGTCATGTCGTTTTGGTCAACATGGATGTTCTGAGCAACCTCATATTCCAGTTGGGCTTTCCGCGATTTCGCGGCGTTGTAGCTCAAGCCCGATTCCCAAACCTGATGTCTGTTCTTGCCTTCTCCCTCATAGAAAACGATGGAGTAGGTCTTTCCTCTTTTGACGATTGATGCCATATTATTGCCCTCCGATTTGTCCGATATTATCCAGCCAATAATCGAAAGAGGCTTTGGATACGCGCAAGGCACGGCCTACACGGATTACCCTAAAGGTATCGGAGTTACACAGTTCATACGCTTTTCGTCTGCTTATTCCAAGGATTTCACGGACTTCTTCGACAGAGTATGTCCTTTTCCCTGTTGTTGCAATAGTGTTCACCTGCCCGATTTTCAAAACCTCCTTTCACCACATTAGCTGATGAACTGCACCAAGCGTCATACAATGCACTTGCATTATACGGCGGCTCCCGCAGCCCATCAAGTTTGTGGCTTGTGTTTTTGTTGTTATGGTATCGGCAAAAATCGTCATATATTACGATAGCCCGTTCCCGAAAGGAACGAGCGCGATTTTGAGATAATGGGAAAGCCGTGCTTATGTAGTTGAAGCTGTATTAACAGTCGAGATTACAAGCACGGCTTTCCTTGACTTGTATTTGGTTGCTGTTCGCAGATGCCCGGACGGGCGTTGGCTTGCCCTCATTGGATTTTCACCACTCCCCATGCTGATGGCGAGGCGTACTCATTGCCTGCGGCGGATTGGCTACCGCTCGGACTGTGACTATACGCAAGTATCATTATCGGGCGCGTGAGCTTCAGCCGACAAGCCAGCTATTGCTCGTCTGCGGCATGAGTATTCTCGCTCTCCCTCCATTACTGTTGGGGTCATGGCGTACCTGTCGCTCTGCTCACGCGCCGTATGTATCCGGTAATCCTCTATGCAGTTGTCAATGTTCAGTAGAAGAAAAGTATCCTCTCACTTCTAAAGCCGAAAATCACGGGCTTTGTACGGATTTATTTTTCATTTCTCCAAAGTTTTTTTCATCTTTTTCAGGATACGCGCCTTTCGGTCTTGGATTGTCATCGTCGGTATGCCTGTAAACTCCGAGTATTCGCGTACCGTCATGTTCAGGTAGTACAAGGATGTAATCAAATCGAGGTCATTTTCAGGCAGTAGTTCCACCATATTGCGGACAGTCTCCCTCATCATATTGCGTACTACTTCACACTCCACGTTGGTGACAATATCGACGATTAGATCCTCGCCGCTGTAATCGGAGCAATCGAGCGAGTTGTACGAAAACTCATTGTGCAGCTCGGCTTCCTCGGCAAGATACTTCTGCCTGCGGCGCTCACGCTGGAAGTCACGATAGGTCATATCATCCACTTCCATGAGATAGCCGTGGAGCTTAACAAAGCGCCTGTCCTGATATTCGGGTTTCCATTTCTTGTCCTCAACAAGCTCGCTCGTCGGAGCTTCCTGATAACTGCCGTTCTTTATGATGAAGCTGATTTTTTTATCCATATCCGTATATCCTCCAGTTTTTTTGTTGAGTTGAGTTGCCGAAAACTGGAGGTTAGGGATACTTTGCCGAGTAGGTTTCCCACCGATACATTGTTTAGCCCTTTCCGCTGCCGGTGGCCGGAAGGACTAAACGAAACGGAGCCGCATGACTGGAAACGAGCGAAGTCGCACATAGATAGCTGCTGCATATAGCAATAGCTGTTCATATCATGCGGCTTCGGAAGTCTCGATAAAGTCATATCGGCCCCGTAGCACTACCACGAAGTCTATTCAGTTGTTTAGCCGGAAGTTACCTCTTGTGTCTTGACCTTCTCCAGCTTACAAGGTCAATCACCATTTCTTTTCCGCACTTTCCGCATTTCCCGTCGATATGCCCTTTCGTGTCGGGATACTTGCGGACGAGTAATCGCCCACAGAACGGGCAGCGCACTTCCTTTGGCGCTGTTCCCTCAACCTCTGCTTTGGATATGCGGACTTTTTCCAAAGTGTCGGTAGTTGGGGTCTTAGCTGTCACTCTCATCTTTCACCACCTCCAATGGGTCAACAAATTCGCTGAAAGGCTTGTCCTCGATAAAACCGAGTTGACGAAGCCTTATGACAAGCGCGGTCTTTGATACATCCAGCACCCTGCACAGGTGAGATAGCACCAACTTGTCGTTACTGGCAAAATGGTTATCGTAGCATATCAAGCGACGGTTGCCGTGTTTCGCCATCAGCAGTCTTATGCTGACTGGCGGCATGAGCAGCGCGGCTCCCAGCGCGTTTGCTTGCCATTCGCTCCAATCCTCTTTGGTTACGAGTTCCCGCAGGGAATATGAGCGACCTGAATACTGGCGCAGCAAAACTTGTTGTCGCTCCACAGGCTCCCGACGAAATAGTATCTGATGGGAACATTCATGGGATATTGTGAAGCGACGTCTGCCCCTGTTCACATCAGGCCGCGCAATCGGCTTAACAAGGCTATCGTCGATAAGGATTGTGTTTTTCGGTACGGTGATGGTCTGCTTATCCATATAGCGGTCAAGCTCAACATCAACGTCGGCATAGGTGGTCAACCCAAGTATATCGCCGGTGTCGGACAGCCGAGTATAGGCGACATTGAGGCCGAGACACCGTGAGGCAAACGCCTCTATATCAATAGAACGGACTTCCGATACGTCGTCCGGCAAAGCTCCAAGATACTCTCTGAGCATGGAATCAGCTATATCCTCAATGTTTGCGAGGGATAGAATCATCTACTTGTCTCTCCTTACGAATACATCATTCCGGGCATTATTATGTCATGGCTGCTATGGCCGGGGATTTTCAAATCCCCCATAAGCGCGGCGGGATAGACTGCCCACTTCCCGAAGCGCCCGCGTATTTCCTCAATAGCATCATCCAATCTGTCGCGCTTATCTCTTTTCGCTGCATCATCAAAAAGCATAAGCTGTTGCGGAGTGGACTTCGGTACGAGGTTGATGGCACGGACGGTAATGGCGCGTACATCCGTATTCCATCTGTAATTGGTGTCAAACAGCTTTCGAGCGAGAGCCGCTATCTCCATTGAGTTCTGCGTAGCGATCTCCAGTTTCGTTTGGTACTGCTTATACGCAAGCCCGTTGTCCTTGACGGTAATCTGTACGCCTTGGGCGCATAGCTCATGGACGCGGAGCTTATGCCCTATGTCCTGAGAAAGATAGAGCATCACCTTCCATACTTCCTCAGGCTTCTTTAAGTCTGCATTACAGGTGATACCATGCCCGATAGACTTCACAGGCGAAACGAAATCCGTGTGCATCACGCGGGAAGTGTCCGCTCCATTGGCAAACACCCATAACTGTTCGCCATTCTTGCCGAGCTTGCTTCGCAGAAAATCCGGCGTGGCCTTTGCGAGATCGCCTATGGTGTGAATCCCATACGAGGCCAGCTTTCTTTCGGTGGCCCTGCCAACGTATATCATTTCCGACGCAGCAAGTGGCCACACTTTTTCTTTGAAGTCATCAGTACCAATGGTCGTGATGGCATCCGGCTTCTTCATGTCGCTTCCGAGCTTGGCGAAAATCTTGTTAAACGAAACACCGATGCTCACGGTCATGCCAAGTTCTTCACGGACTGTCTTTCGGATTGATTCAGCTATGGCAAGGCCGTCACCGTATATGTGCTGGCTGCCCGAAACATCGAGCCAGCACTCATCCATACCAAAAGGCTCAACCAAATCGGTATAACGCTGATAGATAGCGCGTGTGAGCTTGGAATACTTCAAGTATTGCTCATACTGTGGGGCTACCATTATGAGATTCGGGCAACACCGTTTTGCCTCCCAATTCACCATACCTGTCTTAACGCCAGCCTTTTTTGCCAGTTCTGATTTTGCGAGGACTATACCATGCCTGTCCTCCGTGGAGCCGCAGACCGCGACGGCTTTACCGCGCAGCGCCGGATTAAGCATTGTCTCCACGCTGGCATAAAAGCTGTTCAAGTCGCTATGCAGGATAGCCCGTGTCATTTTTCTCACCTCCCTCTTGACAAGTCGCGTTGCTTCGTGTATTCTGTAAACACGAAGTAACATTCGCCTCTCGGTGATTCAGATTATAGCGAAAGTCGCTTCGTCTGTCAAGAGGGTTACGAAACAATATTCGCGCTAAAGGAGGCTCCCGATGCAGTACGGAGAAAAAATCAAAGCCGCTCGTGAAGCGGCGGGCATGACGCAGAGAAAACTGGCTGAAGCAATCCATGTTTCTACGCGCACTATCCAGCTATATGAAGCCAATTCCGTCCAGCCCAAGAACATCAGCATCGTTATCAGCATCGCTCACGCGCTGGGTGTAGAAACAGATTATTTCCTTTCTGCACAGGAGGTTGAGCGCATACGCGAACAAGAGGCTTTCATGTCCGAGGCATCGGAAAAGTACGGCTCTCGTGGTAAAGCGCAGGCGCGGCTTATTCTCGATCAGACCAGCGCCCTTTTCGCTGGCGGTGAATTGTCCGATGAAGATAGAGAAGCCTTTTTTCAAACCATGAGCGAGATATACTTTGATGCAAAGAATCGCGCAAAGAAGTACACGCCCAAGAAATATCGCAAGGACGAGGGCGACACGGAGTAGAGTCCTGTATTTGGTACAACGGATTTGATACACTCAGATACAACACCCGACCTAAAAGGAGGTGGGCTGTATTGAATAACTCGATAACAACGGAGATTGACCGTCTAAAGAAGCGGTACGGTACTTCAAACCCGTATGAGCTAATTGACGCGCTCAATATCCATCTGATATGGAAACGTGGAATCGGAAAGCTCAAAGGTTTCTACTATGTAGCTATGCGGGAGCGTTATATCGTGATTAACGACGCGCTCCATGCGCGTGACAAGCTGCTTGTTGCAGGACATGAGCTTGGCCACGACAGGCTTCATCAACGCTTGGCGAAAGTTGCCCCACTCAAAGACTTTATGCTTTATGACATGACATCGCGGGCAGAGTACGAGGCAAATGTCTTTGCGTCCGAGTTGCTCATTGAGGATGAAGCTATTGAGGAGTGCATAGCGGAGGAAATGGACTATTTTCAAATGTGCAGCACGATAGGCTTCAAGCCTCAGCTTGTCACGTTCAAACTGTATGGCATGATGCAGCGTGGCTACCCCATTAACCTTCCTGAACCGCCAAACAGTAGCTTTTTGCGAAAGTGAGGTTGCGGGTATGAATAACGCTAAAGTATATGTACCGGTGCTTGCAGCATTTGGAGCTGACGGCAAAATGATACCCCGGCGGATTCGCTGGGAGGATGGACAAGTATATGATGTTGATCGCGTGCTCGACATTCGCCCGGCGGCGGCGTTGAAAGCGGGCGGACAAGGTGACAGATATACGGTGCAAATCTGCGGAAAGCAAAGCTACTTGTTCTTTGAAAGCAGCACAGACCCCAGCAGCTTTGTAAAGGGCAGATGGTTCGTCGAGAGACGCGCATGAATTAAGTAGACAAATCGGAATTTGACAATAAACGGTGATTGAGGAGATGTGCAAAATGGATCGATCCGCAAAGGAACATAAGAATTTATTTGCGATGCTGGAAAAGCTAAAGGACGAAAGTAAGCCTCATTCCACCAGCGAAATTCTGGGTATTCTCAGCAGCAGTGAGTTTAACGATATAAAGAAGCAGTGGTTTGCACCTACGCCATCTGTTGTCATGCCTGCTTCTCAAGAGAGCTATGTAAGAGAAATTACTGAATATACGCTGAATGCCATTCGATTATACGAGACTGCTATTCCTCACAAAACAATTTCCTCCATTGAATTATTTTTCAATCAAGATGCTGCCTGCGAAGAAATACAGCCTCAGATAGATATACAATTCGACACAGGACTGTATCACATTGATATCGGTATGTTTTGGGATGATGAAATTGGATTGGAACGGGAAGGGAAAAAGAATTGCCAAACAATGGCAGAAACTGTTTGGTTTGAATTCAAAGGAACGCCTTATATGGAATTATCTTCCCTGTGCAACAGCATTAAGCAAGCGGTCGGGGAGCAATATCCAGCAAGCAATGTAATCTGCACAACCATTTAAGATAAAAGAATATTTTATTGTCAAATTCCCGTTTAAGGAGGGCTTATGCCATTAAGAAAAGTAACGATTATCTCCAATAACATTTGCTATGGCCCAATGCCAGCTCCAGAAGATGAGGTTGAGCAGCGCCTCACCCTCAATGCCAAAGGCCAAGTATGGTTTACAGGCTATTCCTATGCGGCTGGATTTGGTAAGCACGCTCCCTGCCGAAAACAAAGGCTCTCTATCGGGTTAGAGAGCGCGTTTCGGGTATTGGCGATGTTCGAGCAATACTTCTCAGGAGACTATCCTATTTTTGATGCAACGGACATTGGCACTTGGGAGCTTACTATGACTGATGATGCCGGTACGAGTAAAAAGGAAACCGGCTCCCTATGTGCGGATTTGCTTGTTGGTGGAATTGGTATATCACAGGTTCTACGAGAACTGTTGCCGATAGAGAATATGCTTCTGTTTGACGAGAACTGCGGCTATAAGGATGAGCAAGAGTAAAGGCACGGGCAAATGCTCGTGCCTTTACTCTATAACCGCTTGCCGACATGATATGATATGGCTTGCGTTACCGGGTCGATGAATATGATGTTACGCTCCAGTTTTATCGCTTGATTGACGGTATAGCCCGTTCCACTCCTAACGCGGGTGTTTCTGTCGTACACCGCTACTACAACCTCCGAGTGAGCAATCATATAGTCGTTTCGCTTGAAGAAGCAATCCTTGGTGTATAGCTCTTGGAGCACGACGACATCATCCGCTTTTTCCAGTACCTCTTGATAACGAGCTTGTTGCTCCGGCGAGAACTTCTCCGGCTGTCCGCGAAACGGTACGGCGATAAGCAGGACAACATCAGGGTGATCTGCGCGAAAGGCCAGCACAGCTTCTGCCGCCCATTGGTCAACGCCTATCGCTCCACCGGCAACAAACCGATAAACTCCACGCTGTTCATATAGCCGCGTGATTTGTTGAAGCAACGCCGCTTTGATTCTGATGCAAGCGGGATGCTGTTCGTTGTTACCGCAAGGGAGCTTGTCCGGCCTGTGGCCAGTAAAAGAGCATGACAACATTCTTTTTTTTCCGTAAACCCTCTAATAGAGTGCAACGCTTTCTACTGAATACTGTATGGCTTTCGTCCCAAAACTTATACTAATGGTATCACTTACACTCCAATAGGAGGTGATGCTATTTGGATTATAAGTCGATAGGGCGCAACATTAGGAAATGCCGCGAAGCCCAAGGAATCAAGCGTGAAAGACTGGCAGAAATGACCGATCTGAGCGTGAGCTATATGAGTGCCATTGAACGTGGCGAGAAACTTCCCAAGCTCGATACGTTCATACGCATCGCCAACACGCTTCAGGTTTCGTCAGACGCTTTACTCGTTGATGTACTCGCAGTCGGTAATACCATTGTAGCCTCCGAGGTGTCCGATAAACTGGCCCGTCTACCGTCATCAGAACAGAGAAGGATAATGAACGTACTGAACACAATGATTGCCGATGCAAAGGATTAACTGAGTTTGAACGGTCTGCGGTACGACAAGTACCGCAGATTTTCTATTTCTTTTTTGACCTTCGACAAAGGAAGTGCTCATTCGACATTCTCCGTATGCTACTATACCCTTATAGAGTGTAACACACTCTAATAGAGCATACAAGGAGGACTAAAGATGAGACAAACGTGGGAAATGAAGTGGCTGGCTTTCACTATTGAATGGCATTGGTTCTTTATCATGCGGGGAAGGAAAAAGGGCAACAAACTGATAGACGCAGGAGAGCCATTTTCATCCCCAAAGCTGTTGGCGCTAAGTAATCGCGTGTCACAGCATTGCGCTCGTGTAATGGCAGCCGAAAAGAGATATGAGGATTTAGCCGGGATAACTGAATTGCGGGATACATACCACTCATGCGAAGCCTAATGTAAAGCAGCGCCGAGAAATCGGCGCTGCTTATTTGAATATTATCTTTAATATCGCACGAGATTTATTGAAATACTGCACGATATGCTTTATAATGGATTTATTACTCGGATAGCAGAGGTGAGAAACGTGAATGTAAGTTATAAAAAGCTCTGGAAACTCCTGATTGACCGCGAACTGAAAAAGAAGGACTTGCGTGAAATGACCGGAATCAGCTCTGCTACCTTGACGAAATTAGGCAGGAACGAAACTGTCAGCGGCGAGGTACAGTTGAAGATTTGCGCGGCGCTTCATTGTGATATTGGCGACATCATGGAAATCGTGCCGGATGAACCGTAAGTCCGTTATATGGTACTGCTGTATTGATAAGATTGCTAAGGGGTGTACTGCATGGAGCTTTTTGATAATGTAACAAAAATTGTCAAGCAGGATATGGAAGCAACAATAACGAAAGGCAGTCGCCTTTCCATCGCTGCTGCTTGCTTTTCAATATATGCTTTCAGAGAGCTAAAGAAACAGCTTGAAGGAATTAGTGAATTGCGCTTTATCTTTACCTCCCCTTCTTTCACCACCGAGAAAGCTCCAAAGGAAAAACGTGAGTTTTACATTCCTCGACTTGACCGCGAGCGCAGTTTATACGGAACAGAGTTTGAAATAAAGCTCCGTAATGAACTTTCACAAAAAGCGATTGCGAAGGAGTGTGCAGACTGGATCAATCGAAAAGTCACTTTCAAGTCTAACACCACCAATGAGAACATGGGCGGTTTCATCAACATTGAAAATAATGAAAATGCCATTACATATATGCCTATCAACGGTTTTACTACCGTGGACATAGGCTGTGAACGTGGCAACAACACCTACAATATGGTAACGAAGATCGAAGCGCCACACAGCAGCGAGTTTATCCGCTTGTTCAATACCGTATGGGCAGATTCGTCCAAGCTGCAAGACGTGACGGACGTGGTGATAGACAATATCACGGCAGCATACCGAGAAAACTCCCCCGACTATATCTACTTTGTGACACTCTACAATATCTTCAATGAGTTCCTCGAAGATGTATCGGAGGACGTTCTGCCTAACGAGGCGACGGGCTTCAAAAGCAGCAAGATATGGGAGAAGCTATATAACTTTCAGAAGGATGCGGCGCTTGCCATCATCAACAAGCTCGAGAAGTACAACGGCTGTATCCTTGCTGACAGCGTTGGCTTGGGCAAAACCTTCACCGCACTTGCGGTTATCAAGTATTACGAAAACAGAAACAAGACCGTCCTTGTACTCTGTCCGAAAAAGCTATCCGATAACTGGAATACCTTTAAGGACAACTACGTCAATAACCCCATCGCTGCTGACCGCCTCAATTACGATGTGCTGTACCATACAGACTTGGGCAGAGAGCGCGGAAAATCCAACGGTCTTGACCTTTCGCGCTTGAATTGGGGCAACTACGACCTTGTCGTGATTGATGAATCCCACAACTTCCGCAACGGTATCGGCACTCATGCCAATACCGTAGAAAATCGCTATGTCAAGCTCATGGAGAAGGTCATACGGGCAGGGGTAGTGCTGAATAAATTGTGTAAACCTCCAAAGTCATGTAAAATAAACATGAGTTTGGAGGTTTTGAAATGGCACGAAAAGAACGCGGGAATCCAAAGTTACGGGCAATGATGGAAGAGTTTGGTGTAAAGACGATGGACGATGTACACGCCTTTGTAAAAATGCTGACAGCGGACACCATACAGGCCGCCCTGGACGCAGAACTTGAAGGTGAACTTGGCTATTCCAAGTACGACTACAAGAACAAAAACACTAAAAATAGCCGCAACGGCTACTCTTCAAAAACGGTTCAGGGCAGTTTCGGAGAAATGGAGATTGATGTACCCCGTGACCGCAACGGGGAGTTTGAGCCGCAGCTGGTTAAGAAACATCAGACGGATGTGTCGGCTATCGAAGACAAAGTAATCTTTCTATACTCTCAAGGTGTGTCCACTCGTGATATCCAGCGCACCATGCAGGAGATGTACGGCATTGATGTGGATGATAGCCGGGTATCAAAAATCACCGATAAGCTTCTACCTGTTATACGGGAATGGCAGGAGCGCCCTCTGCAAAATGTGTATGCCATGGTGATTCTGGATGCCGTTCACTACAATGTGAGGGAGAATGGAATCGTCACAAAAAAGGCAGCGTATGTAGCTATTGGAACCGACCTTGAAGGCAAAAAAGATGTTTTGGGAATCTGGCTGGGTGCCACAGAGTCTGCAAAATATTGGTTAAATGTGCTTACAGGTTTGAAAAACCGTGGTGTCAAGGATATACTGATTGCATCGGTGGATGGCCTGTCTGGCTTTGTGGATGCTATCCATACCGCTTACCCCAATACGGAGGTGCAGCGGTGTGTTATCCATCAGATTCGAGCCTCTACCCGGTATGTGTCTTACAAGGATTTAAAGGCATTTACCGCCGATTTGAAGCCTGTTTACAAGGCACCAACGGAAGAAAGCGCCCTTGCGGCCATGGACGAGTTTGAAGCTAAATGGAGCCAGAAATACGCCCTTGGGGTAAAGAGCTGGCGGGTAAACTGGCCGGAGCTTTCTACCATGTTCAAGTATCCTCCGGAAATCCGCACCCTAATTTACACCACCAACGCCATTGAAAACTTCAACCGACAGCTTCGAAAGGTCACAAAAACCAAGAGCGCTTTTGTTTCCGACGATGCTTTGATGAAGATTCTCTATTTAGCAACAGTCAACATTACCGAAAAATGGACGATGCCCATCAGGAACTGGGGCAACATTTTAAACCATTTGATAATTTACTTTGGCGACAGGGTCGATGCGAAATTCTAACTGATTGAATATATGACTTTGGACTTTACACAAAATTTTACGCGCTCCCCGGGCAGGCGTGAGAACGAAGGTACTGATGTTGTCGGCTACCCCCGTCAACAACCGCTTCTATGACTTACGCAATCAGCTTCAGCTTGCCTATGAAGGCAAAGCCTCCATGATAGACGAGCAGCTTGATACGACCCATACGATAGACGAGATATTCCGCAGCGCCCAGCGTGTGTTCACCGCATGGAGCAAGCAACCGCCCGAAACACGGACGACCGCATCGCTCCTGCGTATGCTTGACTTTGACTTCTTTGAGGTGCTGGACAGCGTGACTATCGCAAGGTCGCGCAAGCATATTCAGAAATACTACAACACCGCGGATATAGGCAGCTTCCCCGAAAGGCTCAAACCCATTTCGGAGCGTCCCTGCCTTACCGATCTCAACGACGCCATAAACTACAATCAGATATACGAGCTTCTGATGCAGCTTAATCTGCACATTTACACGCCGACGGATTATGTGTTCCCGAGCAAGCTCGATAAGTATGTCGATACCTCGAAGAACGTCAATCAACAAGGACGTGAGCAAGGCATACGCCGCTTAATGAGCATCAACCTATTGAAGCGACTGGAAAGCTCGGTCTATGCTTTCAAGCTGACGGCGGAGCGTATCCTCTCGACGATTAACGAGACGATAAAAGCCATCGACGCCTACGCCAACGGAACTGCCATGATCGAGGTGACGGACATACCAAACCTTGACGACTTCGACGACGACGACCAGAACACGGACTTCTTCTCGGTGGGTAAAACCCTAAAGATAGACCTCAGGGATATGGACTATCGCACATGGCGCTCTGAGCTTGCAAAGGACGCTGAAGCCTTGGAGCTGCTTTCATTGATGATAAGCGACATCACGCCCGAGCATGACACGAAGCTGCAAACGCTTCTCTCGCGTATTCGGCAGAAGATTGAGCAGCCCATCAACGAGGGCAATAAGAAGATACTCATATTCACCGCGTTTTCCGATACTGCGGATTATCTCTACAAGAATGTAAGCAAGTATGTGAAAGCGAATTTCGGGCTGGATGCCGCCATGATAACAGGCTCGGTGGATGGCAAAACGACGATACCCAAGCTCCGCGCAGACCTCAACACCGTGCTGACCTGCTTTTCTCCCGTATCAAAGGACAAGCAGCTTCTCATGCCAAACAGTAAGGACGAGATCGACGTGCTGATTGCAACGGACTGTATTTCAGAAGGTCAGAACTTGCAGGACTGCGATTACTGCGTCAACTACGATATTCATTGGAATCCTGTCCGCATTATCCAGCGGTTCGGGCGTATTGACCGTATCGGAAGCAGGAACAAGACCATTCAACTTGTGAACTTCTGGCCGGACTTGACGCTCGATGATTACATCAACCTTAAAAACCGTGTGGAAACGCGCATGAAGATAAGCGTAATGACCTCTACGGGTGACGACGACCTCATCAACGCTGAGGAAAAAGGCGACCTTGAATATCGCAAGGCGCAGCTTCAGCGTTTGCAGGAGGAAGTGGTGGATATTGAAGATATGTCGAGCGGCATATCCATCATGGATTTGGGCTTGAATGAGTTTCGGCTTGATTTGCTCGAATACATCAAACACCATCCCGACATAGACAGAGCGCCGCATGGCATGAGTGCCGTCGTTCCGGCTTCTTCGGAAGCGCCTGCGGGCGTGGTATTCGTCCTGCGAAACATCGAGGGCGGCGTGAATATCAACAATCAAAACCGCCTCCATCCGTTCTACATGGTCTACATTGCGGAGGACGGCGAGGTGGTATGCGACCACCTTTCGCCCAAGCTCATGCTCGACAAGATGCGATACCTGTGCCGAGGGAATACAGAGCCGTACATGAAGCTGTGCGAGGCTTTCAACCGTGAGACGAAGGACGGCAGGAACATGAGTAAGTACAGCGAGCTGCTTTCCGATGCGATCAATACCATCATTGACGTGAAGGAAGAAAGCGATATAGACAGCCTATTCAAAGGCGGTGGAACATCTGCACTACTGACGCAGATAACGGGGCTTGATGACTTTGAGCTGATATGCTTCTTGGTGATAAAGTGAGGGGATAGTATGTTAGGTCTACCGCGTTCAACAGAATACGGGAAGCGAATCCCCAAGCAGAAGTTTTACGATAACCTTTCCATATCGCGGGACTTGAAGCGCGTGTTTGTGGAGCAGATCGCTACGGTCTATTGGAGCAACAAAATATCTGCGGATACGCTGAACGTCGCAGCGGGCGAGGTTGTGAAAGAGATAGAAGTATTCACGATAAAGCTGAATCAGCGCAGCCTTGATATACGGGTGCTGCAACAGATTGACAAGCAGATTCCATACCACATCCTCTTTGCGCTTGAATATGAGGACAGGGTGCAGGCGTGGATCGGGTACAAGGAGCCGAGCCTTGCAGGAACAAACAGCTTTAAGGTGAACAGCTATTACCATACCGACTGGATGCCGTCAGCAGACCTAACGCTCAGAATTGCGGGCTTGTCGATGGACGCGGTATATGACGGCTGTGTACGGCAGATTGCCGGAGAACGCCTTGGCTTCAAAACGGCAGATATAGAGGGAACAACCGAAAGCCTCAAAGACGCCGTGGAGCGCGATTTGAAGCGGCAGCAGCTTATCAAGGAGATAGCCGCTTTGGAGAGCAAGATTGCGAAGGAAAAGCAGTTTAACAAACAGGTAGCGTTGAACGCAGAGCTAAAACGTCTTAGTAATGACTTATCATTACTAATGTAGTATGGAGATAGAACTATGAAATCATTAGAACTTCAGCCAAGTAAAGAGAACCTGCTTCGGACGTTTGAGCAAAATGCTATCGAGAGGAATATAGACATCTTTCGTTTCGTAAGCCTGCTGAATGTTATAGAAGATAATTGCTCTATCGCACTTGACGGCGCATGGGGCAGCGGAAAGACCTTTTTTGTGAAACAGACAAAGATGGTGTTGGATGCCTACAACAAGTTTATTGGTAGCTATGATACCTCGGAGAGCAATACAGTACGAAAACACGTTGAGGATATGCAAACTGGTATGCGGCGTGAGCCGATAGACGTTCAACCAGAAGTATCGGTCTATTATGATGCGTGGTCAAACGATAACGACATTGACCCTATGTTGTCATTAGTATATGAAATATTGCAGACTGTAAATACGGATTATTCTTTTAAGAAAGGTGCCGACTGCTTGAAGATAGCAGCTGCAATAGCTGATTTCTTTACTGGTAAGAAAGTGACGACGCTTGTTGAAGCATTTACGCAAACAGATAGACTGGCGGCACTTAAAGAACAAAAGAGCATACATACTGTTATTTCTGAGTTTCTTGAGTCTTTGTTGGCAGAGCAGGGAAACCGCCTCGTGATATTCGTTGATGAATTAGACCGCTGCAAGCCAAGCTACGCTGTTCAACTGCTGGAGCGTATTAAGCACTATTTCTCCAACGAGCGAGTTACCTTTGTTTTCTCTATCAATACTAATGAGCTTCAACATACCGTTGAACGATATTACGGGGACAACTTCGACTCGTGCAAGTATCTTGATAGATTCTTTGATTTGAAACTGTCTTTGCCTCCGATAAACCTTGATAAATACTTCAACTTCATCGGGTTTAACGATTCACACTACACTTATGATGTTGTAAGTGGGTTAGTAATCAAGCACTTCCATTTTGAAATGAGGGAGATAGCTAAATATGTCCGCTTGACGCGAATAGCAGGATACAGCGTCTCACGCGATAGTAGCCGACGTTTCTCTTTCTCGGACGGAAAAGGGCTTCAATTCTGTCTCTTATGTTTGGTTCCAATAATGATTGGTTTGAAAATCAGCGATACGACAAGATTTTCATCCTTTATCAACGGCAAAGACAGGTCGCCGATAATTGAGATTTTGGGCAACGGAGACAATGCTAAATCCATGTGCCATCAGTTATTGGGCAATAATGAATCCTATACTGAGGATAAAACTGATAAGCCAATGAAGATGGTGAAGCTGGAAGATAAGCTCAACGAGGTCTACAACGCTTTGTTTATCAACAAATACGCCGGCAGCGATTACGAGAAATATATCGGAGATGTTTCGTTTGATAAATCCTCCCGCGCGTTCTTGCTCCGAATAGTAGGGCTTCTCTCAGACTTTACGGACTATCAAGCATAATTAGGAGGACAACCACAATGGATAAAATGAAACAGGAAACCCCAAACCTCACCGAGCAGAATATCGATAGGATTGCCGAGCTGTTCCCGAATGTCATCACGGAAAAGAAGGACGAGAACGGCAAGCTGACCCGTGCGGTGAACTTTGACCTTTTGAGGCAGATGCTGTCCTCCGAGGTTATTGCGAGCGACGAGGCATACGAGTTTACATGGGTGGGCAAGAAGGCTTCCATCGTGGAGGCGAATAAGCCGATTCGGAAAACGCTGCGCCCGTGTAAGGAAGAAAGCAAGGATTGGGATACCACCGAAAACCTTTATATAGAGGGCGACAACCTTGATGTGCTGAAACTCTTGCAGGAAAGCTATCTTGGCAAGGTCAAGATGATTTACATTGATCCGCCGTATAATACAGGTTCGGACTTCGTGTACCGGGATAACTTCGCCACAAGCCGAGAGGATTATGAGGATAGTGCAGGTTTATACGACGAAAGTGGCGACCGCTTGTTTAAAAATACAGAAACCAATGGTCGCTTCCATTCTGATTGGTGTTGTATGATTTACTCTCGACTTGTCTTGGCTCGCAACCTGCTTAGGGATGATGGGATTATCTGTATTTCGATTGATGATAACGAACAGGATAATCTTAAAAAGATGTGTGACGAGGTATTTGGCGCGAGTAATTTCGTGGGTTGCATTGTATGGGAACGTGCCTTTGCTCCGAAAAATGATGCGAAATACTTTTCCGCAAGCCATGACTTTATACTCGTATATGCTCGTATACTGGATCAGTTTAGTATTGGAATGATGCCACGAACAGCAGAAGCAAATGCGAGGTATAAGAATGTTGATAACGACCCACGTGGTCCGTGGGCAAGCGATAATTTGACGGTAAAAACCTACAGTGCCGAATATGATTATGAGATTGTGACTCCATCTGGGAAAACCATACGACCAACAGACGGGCGGTGTTGGTTTACAAATAAGCGGCGTATGCAGGAATTGATAAATGATAATCGTGTTTGGTTTGGAGAAAATGGCGATAATATGCCGCGGCTCAAACGCTTTCTTTCTGATGTTCAACAGGGCATGGTGCCAATTGTTTTCGGTAAAATGAAAGTATCGCAAAAGGTCTCGAAAAAGTTAGCACCCCAAATGGCATAAAAAGAGAGCCATTGTCAGCACCTGAAATAACGGCTAC
>JGI24712J26585_10001808_pt1 | contig 17956 bp, 20 predicted proteins | sample BioPla3DNA2_FD_26585 | JGI IMG/M metagenome (IMG submission 26585) | reverse complement strand
ATGAGATTCTTGCAGCTTAGTAATCTTTCTCTACGTATTAATATCATGCAGAGAGAAAATGTTCAACTTTTTGTGTCCAAAGTATTGACATAGGTCCAGATAGAATGTATTATGTGTATAGTTTTTTGATTGGAAAACTGGAGGAAATGTTGCCGGAATTTAAAATTGCAAATGCAGTAATTCATTTTGATGAAGCCAGTCCACATGTTCATGTGGTAGGAGTCCCAGTGTGGGAAGGTGCTAAGAGAGGACTTAGGAAGAAGGTTTCTAAGAGAAATGTATTTACACCGGAAACACTTTCAGTAATTTTACAGGATAAATTACGAGAGGAAGCAGGGATGTGCTTCAGATATCATACACATGAAGATTTATCAGAAAAAAGTCTTGGAAGAAATCATGATTTATCTGTAGCAGAATATAAAGTGGCAAAAGAAACAAAGTATCTGGAGCAGCTACAGGAACAGGTTCATGATGCGGATATTGAGTTGCTTGCTTCGCAAATTGCTTATAAGGAATTGGAGCGTAGACAGACTAAGGAACTAAATGAGAAAACAGATGCCATTGTTAAGAAAAATGAGGCTATGGAACAAGAATATACGGATAAGAAGGAAAAACTGGAATGCGAGATTTCATATCTTGAGAGTAAGAGGAATATTGAGAAGTCATTGTCGGATATGGATAAGAGAGAATCGCAGCGTATATCCAATGAATTGGAAGGAAAACGGTTAGAACTTCAATCTGTAAATAAGGAGATTGAATATACTACAGATAAGGCAAAAGAAGCAGTGGTGTTGCTTGATAGAATCAAAACGTTTGTATCATCATTCAGATTATTTGCACCTACAATTGAAGAATATGCTAATCAGGTGGAAGCGGATAAAACAATTGATGCCGGAAATTCATTTCGTGGAATCTTGTATGAAATAGGAAAACTGCTGGAGGCATTTAAAGAACTGATAAAAGAGGGATTATGCTGGTTCCCAAGGCTTATGAGGTGGAATACTTCCAAAGGGGAAGTTGCTCCGGTATTCGGAGATACAAGGGATGGATATAGCTATACATCACTTGGATATATGAATGTGGAAACGAAGGAGATGTATTCAAAAGAAGAAGTACAGCATGAAATTAAAGCTTGTACTCGTACAGGTACTGTGGAGCAGATAGATGCGAATGTCGAAGCTATGGCGAGGGATTTGCAGGAGATATTGAGGATAAGTGCGGAACAGAGGAGATTATGGGAAGCGTATGAGGGAAGATGAAATTTTGGACTTGTAAAATTTTCTCACAGGTGATATAGATTAATTAACAATCATATGATAAAGGAGGTGAGAAGATGCCAAAGACAGAATATGTAGAAAAAACGATATTTAATATTGAGGGAGTTAATGTTGATTTTGTAAAGGATGGGAAAAATGTTAGAAGTGAGGTAAAGCTTCCTTATAACTATAAAGCAACAAAAGCAACAAAAAACTCTTATAATGTTTCGCAGTTTAAAGATAAGTTGAAGAAACAGTTTCCTGGATATGACTTTAATGTATATGATGGTGAGGGGAATAAAGCCAGGGGAAATATGTTGCTCGGGAATTTAAGAGACACATATTTGGATGAAGAGTAAAATAAGGTATCTTGGGCAATTGCTCAAGATACCTTATTAAATTGGTTGATTTGTTAAGAACTGATTTTTTTACCATATTTATAGCCAAGAATATATGCGTCAATAGCACTCTTGTGACGTACAGTACCTGCTTGACTATCGGGTAAATGAGAAAGATCTGATTGTGGGGAATTACCTTGTAAGGCGTCATTTAATCCTTCTTCATAAGCGCAAGCGGCACAAATATGTCTCCCACCATATTTGTTGTCTTGAGCTTCGGGAAGTTCATTAAATCCTTCTAAATATCGATGCTGTTTTTTACATATAGCCATATTGAAACACCTCCTAATATAAATTACTTGAAATCTCAATGCTTACAAACCGATAGCACTTAATGGTAAACTATCAAAGTAATAAGGACAACCAAGTTCATCCATATAGTCATAATAATCTTTATATTTGGGAGCATTAAACCAATCAGAAGACAAGAGATACATATAAACCAAATCGTAATCAATAGGATCTAAAAGTCGTTTGTATTCTCTGATTTTGAATGGAAAAGTAGCTAGTTTTTCGTCAACTGAACCGCTGGTATGTTGAAATTTTTTTTCAATAATGTAAACAGTTTTATCAAGTTCATTAATAAAGGCTTCATCAGGTTTCCAGCGTTTGGAGTTGATGGCTCGGTCATTAACTCCATTTTGTCTCAAAAATACTGTAGAAAATTCATCTTGATTTATAGAGTAACCTAGCAACTGGTTTCTATAGTATACTTCGCAATTATTGTCAATGATGAATCCAGCATTTTGTAACGCTGTATTTAGGGATGTTGTTTGTTCGAAATGGAGTCCATTTCTATTGGTGTTAGCTCCGCCACCGAAGCGATTAGCTTGTCTTAGCATTTGTCTCGTCCTCCTTAAAAAATTCGCTAATCTCAACACTAAGTACATTTGCAATCTGATTAAGCACCGAAATAGACAGACTCTTATCACATCCCGCAGCTTCGATTTTGGAGAGATAGCTGATGCTGATTTTAGCCTGTTCGGCAAGTTGTACCTGTGTTAATTTTGCCTGTTCTCTGTAATATTTTATATTTGCACCTATAACACGATATAGGTCAGTATCATTATCAAAATGCATATATTTTCCTCTTTCACTATTTGTGAATATTATCTCATGAGATGCAGACTATATAAATTCACTTATAGTGAAAGAAAATTGTTATGGATTTTTGTGAAAATATGGGTTACAATATAACAAGCAATATAAGAAGGAGGCATGGCTTATAAGTTTACAACCAAATAATTTTAGGCTTGAACCAACAACAGTCTGGTCGTTTCCAGACAGGGGCAGTTGGGCAACACATTCAGGAAAGTATCGAGGAAATTGGTCACCATATGTACCAAGAAATCTGATACTTCGTTATTCTAATCCCAGTGATTGGATCTTAGATCAATTTATGGGTAGTGGAACAACCTTGGTAGAGGCAAAGCTACTCAATCGTCATGCGGTAGGTGTTGACATCAATCCGCAATCCGTTTCAATATCTGAAACAAATCTACAATTCCAATGTGAAACAAGTTCAAAAATTTTTACACGAAATGGAAATGCTACAGATTTACATTTTATAAAAGATAGTCGCATTGATTTTATTTGTACGCATCCGCCATATGCCAATATCATCAAATACAGCAAAGGGATAGAAGGGGATATTTCATTGCTTGGCGTGGAATCATTTTTAAATGAGATGAATAAGGTTGCAAATGAAGCATATCGTGTTTTGAAAAAAGGAAAAATGTGTGCTGTAATGATTGGGGATGTAAGAAAATATGGAAAGGTAATTCCGTTAGGGTTTCGTATGATGGAATGCTTTTTACAGGCAGGATTTACGAATAAAGAAATTATAATTAAAGAGCAACATAATTGTCGTTCTACTGATTATTGGGAAAAACAGAACAATAATTTTCTGCTTCTTGCACATGAGTATATTTTTGTATTTCAGAAGTAAGATAATTCACAAAGAGTGAAAGTTGTGGTTGTTATTTTGTATGTTTGCAAGTATAATAGATATGTAAAAGATTGTCCTTTTGCGGACATAGAGAAGAGGAATCAAAATGAGTAATTCAAGTGTAGCTCCATTTGTGAAATGGGCTGGCGGTAAGCGTCAGTTGATTCTGCAGATAAAGGAGAGAATGCCTGAAAAGTATAATAATTATTATGAGCCATTTGTGGGTGGTGGTGCAGTCACATTCGAATTGCTACCTGCAAATGCTCTGATAAATGATATAAACAAAGCATTGATAAATGCTTACAAGCAAATATGTAACGCACCGGAAGAATTCCTAAAGGCTGTGAGTAAGCTTGATAAGGAAATGTGGGAGGATGGCAAGGAATATTATTATTCTCTCAGAGAGCATTACAATGACAAGTTGATGAAAGCAGAGTATGATGTGGAGTTGGCTGCATTGTTTGTATTTATCAATAAGCATTGTTTTAATGGTTTGTATCGGGTAAATGGCAAAGGATTATTTAATGTTCCGTATAACAATAGTCGTAGGGCTTCAGTAGATGAAGAGGTTATTATGGCTACTTCAAAGTATTTGCAGGGAGTAACCATTATAGATGGTGATTTTGAATTTGCTTGTAAGGATGCAAATAAGGGAGATTTTATATTTCTGGATAGTCCATATGCTCCATTGAATCCTACTTCGTTTGAGTCATATACAAAAGAGGGATTTGATATAGAAAGTCACAAGCGATTAGCAAAGCTTTATGATGAATTGACAGATAGAGGTTGCTATTGTATGCTCACAAACCATAATACAGACTTGATAAATGAGCTGTATGGTAACAAAGGCTATAAAATAGATGTTGTAAGTGTAAAACGAATGATTAATTCAGATGCATCTAACAGAGTTGGCGAAGAAGTGATTATATGCAATTACTAAGGGAGTCGAGATAATGGAGAACTTATTTACAAAAAAAGTGCCATTATATTTCGAGACTGAAGAATCGCAGTTAATACTAGGTGATTCCTTTAAAATTCTAACAAAAATGGAACTGGAATCTGTTGATATGATATTTGCAGATCCGCCTTATTTTTTAAGTAATGATGGCATTACCTGTCAGGGTGGAAAGATGGTTTCAGTAAATAAAGGCTCATGGGATAAGCTTTCGGAAAGTGGAACCAGTGTCGAAGAAAAACATAAGTTTAACAGAAAGTGGATTAAGTTATGTAAGAAAGTACTAAAGCCGAATGGCACAATATGGATATCAGGAACATTACACAATATATATTCGATTGGTATGGCATTGGAGCAGGAAGGCTTCAAGATAATCAATAACATAACATGGCAGAAAACAAATCCACCACCAAACTTAGCATGTCGATGCTTCACACATTCTACGGAAACCATTTTATGGGCTAAGAAGAATGATAAGAAGTCTCGGCATTTTTTTGATTATCAGAAAATGAAAGAAATGAATGGCGGAAAGCAGATGAAGGATGTGTGGACAGGTGCACTAACTAAACCGTCGGAGAAAACAGAAGGCAAGCACCCTACACAGAAACCGGAATATTTGCTTGAAAAAATTGTACTGGCATCGACGGAGGAAGGACAAGTTATCTTAGATCCTTTTTGTGGTTCAGGAACTACAGGAGTAGAGGCGGTACGATTTGGAAGGAAGTTTATTGGAATAGATGTAAGTGAAGAATACTTGGAGATATCCAAGAGGAGATTGGAGAAGGTTTACGGAGATGCGAAAGAATATTGAAATATCTGATGAGAAGATAAGTGAGTTTTTGGAACAGTTTTATGGATATTTTGAAAGTGGATATGCATTTGAGGAATTTTTAAAAGTGTATCTTGAAAAGATTGGTCTTGATGAGGTTGTTGTCACACAGCGTTCTTCGGATGGCGGAATTGACTTAGAGGCGGTAAGATATGGTGTTGGTGGATTCGCTGGGGCAGATGCTGTTGATTATTTTGTTCAGGCAAAGAGAAATAAACCAGGAACGACAATTCCTATTGAAAAAGTCAGGGCACTTAGAGGCGTGATGCCTTCGGGCAGTAAGGGGATATTTATTACAACTGCAAATTATTCAAAAAAGACAGAAGAATTTGTAGACGCAGACCCGTCACGTCCGATAATTCTTATAGATGGAAAATCACTTGTTGAAAGCTGCATTGATAACGAGATTGGTTTTGTATTTACACCTGTATTCAGTAAAAATGCAATGGATGCATTAAAGGATGAAACAGATGATTTGGTAAAAGAAGATGGAACAATAGATGAAACAAATGAAGGGGTTAAGCTGGTTGTAGATAAACAGATTTCGGCTAATGACATTCGAGCAAGAATATTAAGATTACCGAAAGCTATTACAAATCTGTTACCAGATGACGCACATAAAGTTAAGGTTATATTTAATGGACTGTCACCTAAAGAATTAACGGTAGCAAAGAATAGAGGATATCTTGCAGGTGTAACAGATTTGTATAAGGAATCTGGATTAATTGCTGAGGATGGTTCGTACAATCCATGTAAGGCAATTTGGAAATTTTCCGAAGATAAAATAGATATTACTATAAAGGAGCATTAATAGATGAGAGATTTTGATGAGTGGCTTGGTAAGTTTCGTGCTAGCATCTCTAGTTACGATTATTACATAGATTTTGAGAAGGTTGTTAAGAATGTTGAAGAAATTAAGGTGGAATTGAATATATTAAATTCACTTATTGGTTCCAAGAACATTGAAGAAGAATTTGAAGCGATAGTAAAAAAGTATCCGGAAACATTAAAATGTGTTCCGTTATTGCTTGCAGTTCGTGGGAATGAAATTTATGCACAGGATGAAGATGGTGCATTTTTATATAATTTCAAAACTATGAATTATGATGTAGAGCAATATAAGGTTTTTATGCGTAAAACAGGCTTGTTTGATATGATTGCAAATCATCTTGTAAATAACTTAGTTGATTATGCATTGGGAATTGAAACAGGATTAGATTCTAATGGACGTAAAAATCGTGGTGGGCACCAAATGGAAGATTTGGTTGAAAAGTATATTGTGGCAGCGGGATTTAAGAAGAATGTGAATTACTTCAAAGAAATGTATTTGAAGGACATTGAAGCTAAATGGAGTATTGACTTGTCAGCACTATCCAATCAGGGGAAAGCTGCAAAGAGATTTGATTTTGTAATCAAGACTGATAAGATGATTTATGGTATTGAAACAAACTTCTATGGTGGCGGTGGATCGAAGCTTAACGAAACTGCACGAAGTTATAAGATGCTTTCACAGGAGGCGGACACTATAGATGGATTTACCTTTGTATGGTTTACAGATGGAATTGGCTGGAAGAGTGCCAGAGGTAATTTAAGGGAGACATTCGAAGTTATGGAACATGTATATAGTATTAACGATATGGAAAATCATATTATTAATATGGTAATGGGAAGTGAGGAAAATTAAATGTATACATCAGAAGAAAAAAGAAAATTTATTGAAGTCGCTGAATCGTTAAAAAAATATCGACGAGCCGATTTGCTAGATGAGAATGGTAAAAGTATTTTAGATAAGCTTTATGTGGATTTGCTTCCTGATAATATAATACTTAATAAATGTTTGTTGGACAATACGACATTTTTGATTGGTAGGAGAGGTACAGGAAAATCAACTATTTTTTTAAAACTTGAAAATGAATATAGAAAGAAAAAGAATTATTTACCATGCTATGTGGATGTTAAAACGATATATGAATCATCTCAGGCACAGGTTGTTAATCAACAGTATTTACATGAATATTTTGATGGTAAACAATTAAGTACATATTTAATGGCAAGAAATTTTATACAAAGTGTATTAAAAAGAATATATGAAGAGATAGACTTACAAAGAGTGAATTTTTTTAGTAAAATTGTTGGTAACATATCAGGAAACGGTAATGAAGAGATAAAAAATCAAATAAAAGCATTGCGTATGCAGATAGATGATAATTCTATAATGCAGAGTGTTGAAATTCCGGTTTTGCAACAAATTAAAACAAAGAGTGGAAATGAACGTTCTAATTCACAGACAGATACTATTAGTGCTAATATAGGTAATTCTGTTTCTGTAGATAGTCTTGGAATGTCGAGCAAAATAGATGGAGAAAATAGTAGGTCCATTGAAATTCAAAATTTACATGAGGAAGAATACACGGACATATTATTGAAAGTATTTCAGGTAAAAAAAGTAATAGAGTCAATTAAAACAATTCTGAAGAAAATGAAAATTACTAAGCTTGTAGTCATGCTTGATGATGTTTCTGAAATAGATGGGGAAGCTTTAAAATTGTTTATAGATACGATAGTGGCTCCGTTAAATAATTGGTCTGATGAGTTTGTTAAATTTAAGATTGCTTTTTATCCAGGTAGGGTTCATTATGGTGCAATAGATCCATGTAAAATTGATAAGGTTCAACTTGATTTTTATGAATTATATTCGGAATTTGATTCAACTAGGATGGAAGAAAATGCAATTGATTTTACAAAACGGCTTTTAGATAATCGGTTTGAGTATTATAAATTAGATATTAGTAAATTCTTTTCTAACAATTGTAATATAAATGATGTTTATAGATTATTTTTTAGGATATCGATGAATGTTCCTCGGATAATAGGCTTTTTACTAGCTTATTTATATCAAAGCGTAATAATTTATAATAAAAGTATTACTTTGCAGGATATAAAAAATGCATCGGTAAAGTATTATGATAATAATATTAATGCTTATTTTGAAAGTAGTACATATTGCATGTTATCGCTAGAAGAAAAGAGGAGTATTTCGCAATTAATAAAAATAAGAGATGCAATAGTGAATACTTCAAAAGAAATAAAAAGTCAGATATTAAAAGGCGAATTAAGTGGAAAGTTATATGATAAAACAAAGCCGTACTCGAGCCATTTTCACATACTTCAAGAGGCAGATAACTACTTAGAGTCTTTGGAACTGAATCATTTTATTTCAAAGTGTGAAGAGAGATCTAATAGGGATCAAAAAAAGGTCAATATATACTGTATTAATTATGGATTGTGTGAAAAAAACAATATATTGTGGGGGAAACATGAGGGAAGAGATTACAGAACATATTTCATAGAGAGACCATTTAATTATACAAAAATAATTCTTCAGCAAATTAGCGAAATTAAAATTATAAAATGTAAAGGTTGTGGAAGAATATTTAGTGAAAACGAAAAGGTGGGATTGGAATTTACGGGTTATAAATGTCCAACTTGCCATGAGGACGTTGAAGAAACAACGAAACAGGAGGATAGTGTTGTAAATGACTTAAGAATAGCCTGTGAGTTACCTCAAATAAGTAAAGATGAGTTAACTATCCTTCTTGAACTCAACAATAGAACAGATTATGTACAAGCAAAAGAATTTGCAGGTGATGTTGATATTAATTCATATCGATTGGGAAAAATATGTAAAAAGATGGATGAAGATAAAGGATTGGTTTCTCGAAAAATGGATGTAACACCATATGAATATAGAATATCTGAACGAGGGAAAAAATATGTAATAAATAATGGTGATGATAACAATCTAAATTCGTAGTATTTGTATTATTTACAATAGAAAGCATAATATTTTTCATAATGATTGTCCTTTCTTTGTTAAAGTTATGAGTAGTTCAGGGAATGTGTGGGTAGTTCTGCGTATAAAACACATATGCAACACTACTCGTCACAAATCCCTTATTTCAGGGCTTTTCTCGTTCTCAAAACGTTAACAAAGAGATAAGAGCTGTCCACATACACAAAAGTATGTTTACAATTACAAAGAGTATTCACAAAAGATACAGAGCGTCAGACTGGGAAACCAGCCTGGCGTTTTTGTTTTGTGCAAAAATAGATCCTCCATACGATTAAATTTGCTAACAAATAGTCGAGTTAATCACTGAAAGCTCTGCTATAATCAATTTGAAAGGAGTGAAAGGATGTTAAAAGAACTAAACCAAGTTATCGAATATATTGAAGAGCACTTAACTGTCGATATCACACTTGAAGAAATATCCCAATACGCTGGTGTTTCAGATTATCATTTTCGGAAGATCTTTTATTATTTATCTGGCTTAACATTGAGTGAATATATTAAAAACAGAAAGCTATCAGAAGCAAATAAGGATTTGTTAAATAATGAAAGAGTAACGGATGTGGCGTTGAAATATGGCTACGAATCAATAGATGGCTTTACACGGGCCTTTAAATCTTGGAGTGGATTTTTACCATCGGAAGTTGCTAAAAGAGGTGTCAGTAAATCCTTTCCCAAACTTTCATTTTATATCGATGTTAAAGGAGGAGAAAGTATGGATTATAAAATCGTAGAAATGCCTGCATTTAAGTTTGCTGGTGTAAGTAAAAGAGTGCCAATGCAATTTGAAGGAGTAAACAATGCCATTATAGAATTAGCCCAGAGTATTACACAAGAGCATAGAGAGGCAATGCATGCTATTCAAAATATTGAACCTTGTGAAGTTGTAAATGTCTCTTATGAACATGACCATGATTTCATGAAAGATGAAGGTGAACTTACTCATCTAATTGGGGTTTTAACCACAGAAGAAGATGTAAGTGAACTTTTAGACATCATTGAAGTTCCAGCATGTACCTGGGCAGTTTTCCCCAATGAAGGTCCTTTCCCAGAAACTTTGCAAAAGACTTATGGAAGGATTTATTCAGAATGGCTGCCAGTTTCAGATTATCAAGTAATTCAAGCTCCTAATTTTTCTTTTACAAAGATGGATCAAGAAAAAGAAAATTATGCCTATAGTGAAGTTTGGATGGCTGTAGGTAAGAAAAGATAGCTTTACTTTGAAAAAATAGAGTCACAGAAATGTGGCTCTATTTTTTGCTTTTTAGCTACTTATCCTAACAACTGGTATTTGGAACATTTTCATATTCAAGCCTTATGGTTCTAATAATTTAAGGCTGAATATTTATTCCAAAAGTGCTTAATACTAAAAGAAGATTTATAAGATTAATGAAGTAAAGACTACTATAGAAAGTAGGAGGGTCTATTGTGACTAAGGAAAAAGATGAGAAGGTTAAAAAAGTAGAAAGTTACAGGTGGCTTGTCTGGTCAGTTCTTGCTGCCTTATATGTTTTTGTAGCCTTTCAACGGGTGGCTATTGGGGTTGTTAAGACGGACCTTGAGGAAGCCTTTAATATTGGTGCAGCCCAGTATGCTAATATTGGTTCTATGTACCTATATGCTTACTTTATAATGCAGATTCCATCAGGCATACTGACTGATAAGTTTGGATCTAGAAAGATAGCTAGTTCCTTTTCTATACTTGCAGCACTAGGTTCTGTATTATTTGGTCTGGCCCCTAATATAATTATTGCCTATCTTAGTAGATTTATAGTTGGTATAGGGGTGTCAGTTGTTTTTATCTGTCTTATTAAAATTCAATCAAGATGGTTCTATTCTAGAAATTTTGCCTTAATGATTGGATTTGTAGGAATATCTGGCAACATTGGAGCTATACTTGCTCAAACCCCTTTGGTTATAGCGGTAAATGCCTTTGGATGGAGAAATACCTTCATTTATTTAGGCCTAACCATGGTGGTTTTTGCAATATTGGTAGCTCTACTAGTTAGGGATGATCCTACAGATATGGGCCTGCCAGCCATAGATGAGCTTGAAGGTAGGCCAGCGGTTTCTTCTGACATAAAAGTTATTGAAGGATTAAAATCTGTTATGGGAAATAAGAAAACCTGGCTTATATCCTTGGCATACACTGGCTTATATACCGGATATATTGTGCTTTTAGGTACCTATGGAGTTTCATATCTAATAATACTTTATGAAATATCTAAGATTCGGGCTGCAAATCTTATAATTATTGCTATTGTTGGTACTATGGTAGGGGGCCTTCTTATAGGATATATTTCAGATAGGATTAGAAAGAGGAAGATTGTGGTGGTTACTTTTAGTATAGTGGTCTTAATTTGCTGGATAGTATTCATATATATTAAGCTGTCCTTAATATTACTGGCAGTATTCTTATTTATTATGGGATTTTCCCTGTCATCCTTTTCAATGTGCTGGACAGTAGCAAATGAAGTTAATGACAGAAGATATTCAGGCATTGCAACAAGTATAGTAAATTGTGTAGGCTTTGCAGTGGCTGCTCTTGTACCTGTTATTATGGGAAGAATTATTGATAGCTATAAAGAACAGCCCTTAGTTGGATATCAAAGGGCCTACCTCCTATTAATTATACTGGTGGCAGTAAGCACATTCTTAACCCTTTTTACTAGTGAAACCAATGCAAGAAATATTTATAAGGCTAAATAAATGATTGGGGGAATATAAGTGAATCTTTTTATGAAAAGAGCAAATGAGCTGAAGGAAGAACTAATTCAAATAAGAAGAAATCTTCATTCTATTCCGGAAATTAAAAATGATCTACCCTTGACTACAAAGTACGTAAGAGAAAAGCTTCTTGAAATAGGTTTAGAACCGAAGGAAATAATAAAATCAGGTCTTGTGGCTATTATTGGTGGCAAGAAAGCAGGTAAGACAATTCTCCTTCGTGCCGATATGGACGCCTTGGATATGGGGGAGGACAGTGGCCTTGATTTCGCATCTAAAACAGAATATGCCCATACCTGCGGCCATGATCTTCACACAGCTATACTTCTTGGAGCAGCTAAAATGTTAAAGGAACATGAGGATGAGATAGAAGGAAGGGTCAAGCTCATGTTTCAGCCTGGTGAAGAATATTTTATAGGTGCAAAGGCCATGATAGATGCAGGTGTCCTAGAAAATCCAAAGGTGGATGCAGCCCTTGGAATGCATGTTATGTTAAATGGGCCTGTTGGAGGTATTGCCTTTCAGCATGGCTATACTTTGTCCTCCGTTGATGGTTTTAAAATAACAATAAAGGGCAAAGGCTGCCATGGAGCTATGCCAGAGAAGGGAATTGATCCTATTAATGTAGGAGTTCATGTCTATCTTGCACTTCAGGAGCTAATCTCTAGGGAAATATCAGCCTTTGATAATGCAATAATTACCCTTGGACAGTTTTCAGCAGGTACTGTAGCTAATATAATTCCCGATACCTGTGTTCTGCAGGGAACAATGAGAACCTACGGCAAGGAGCTTAGAGAATACTTGTTGAAGAGAATGAAGGAAGTAATAGACTTAACTTGTAAAACCTATAGAGCATCCTTTGAATATGAGGTACTGTCAGATGTTCCATCCCTCTACACAGATCCGGAGCTTTTGGATGAAATGCTTGGCTATATAGAGGAAATGGGAGAGGATTTTACCTTAATAAAAGATGCTAGAGCAACTCCCACCGACGACTTTGCTTTTGTTACTGAAAGAGTTCCATCAGCACACTTCCAGTTTAATTGTAAAGTCCAGGATGAGAGGGGAGGATTCCCCCAGCACCATCCTAAGGTGGTATTTGATGAAGATGTACTTCCTATTGCTGCTGCTGTTAACGCTCAATGTGCCTTTAACTGGTTGAAAAATAATAAATAGTTGTATAAGTGGAAGCTGTCTATAGGCTTCCATCTTATTGTAAATACAAGTAGGAGGTATAGTTTATGGATACTGATAGGGTACTTGAAATAGCTCTTTTAGCAGGAGAAATTCTCATACAAAGTGGATCGGAAATATATAGAGCAGAAGATACGGCAAGAATAATCTCCGAAAGCTATGGAGTTAAGGCAGAATGTTTTTTTATGCCAACAGGGATATTTATTTCAGGCTATGGTGAAGATAAAAAAGCAATTTCATTAATGAAGAGAATTACAAATCGTACTGTAGACCTTCATAGGATTGAAATGATTAATGGATTTTCAAGAAAAATCAAAAATGAGAGGATATCAATAGAAGAAGCAGAAAAGGAACTACACAAAATAAAGGCATATTCACGGCGAAGGTTTCCGCTTATGCTAATTGCTGCCACCTTTACAGCTCCTGTATATTCACTTTTGTTTAAAGGAACAATGATAGATGGACTAATAGCTGCTCCTATCAGCGCTATCATTTATATTACAAACTTCGGAATATCTAAGATTGGATTCTTTCAATTTTTCTCCCTCTTTGTGTCAGGAATTATTGCAGGGTCACTAACTATTTTTGCCCAAGAATTATATCCTCTCCTTAATATAGATAAGGTCATAGTAGGGTCAATTATGATATTGGTTCCAGGGATTGCAATTACCAGTGCCATTAAGGATGCTTTAAAAGGTGATTTGGTTTCTAGTCTTGCTAGGGCAGGAGAAGCTTTACTGGTTGTAGTTGCTATAGGAGTGGGNCTAGGACTTATGATAGTGGTAGGATTACACTAGAAATAAAAATATGAGGTGGTTTTATGAAAGAACTATTATTAGCCTTTTTCGGAAGTTTCTTTCCTGCAATCTTGTTTAACACAGAGAAGAAAAACTTGATTTGGGCTGGAGTTTCAGGAGCAGTAGGTTGGGCGGTATATAAAGTCCTTGCCTATCTAACAGGCCTGCCAGTACTTGCAACCTTCTTTGGTGCCGCTGCAATAGGATTTTATAGTGAACTAATGGCAAGAAGATTAAAAACTCCAGCATCTGTCCTTTCAATATCCGGTATGTATCCATTAGTTCCAGGAATAACCGCCTATCTTGTAGTAGAGAATATTGTAACTGGAAATCTTTCAACGGGCTTGAATAAATTTATTGAAACCCTTTCTTATGCAGGTGCCATAGCTTTCGGTATTATGTTTGTGACAGCATCCATGCAGTTTCAGGTAAAATATAAGGAGTTTTTTAAAAGAAAATAAAATCTTTTTATAAAAACTTGTAACATTTTTGTATTTATTTTCTTATATTGATGAAGGGGAAACTAGGAAAGACTAATATGTAAATGGCTGAAGTATTTTGGGGAAAGGAGACAGATGTGGATAATTATTTACTGCATATCCTTAGATTTTGCTACATATTCTGAAATTTATCTTCCTACAAAATATTGTTGGCAGGTTATAGCCGATGTAAGGGAAATGGTAACTATGATATAAATATCTTACAGACTGCAAGTTTTAATGGTGAATTTAAAGATGTAGCTGGGAAGATAGAAAAGGGAAAGATGATTTTATATGATCCTAACCTGTTGACTAGGCCTTCTGCAAATATATTTCCACCGGTTTTTGAAGGGGCAGAAGAAAAAAAGTTGATCCTTTGTGGTGTGCAATCAAGCTAAATGATGTTCAAACTTTAGGACAAGCTATTGGATTTATTTATAAAAATTCAACTGGAGAATTATTTTATGATAAGGAGGCTTATCCATACTTGGTTCNCTTTGGTTTAAATATGGCAAGTAAAAACGAAGAAAACTACAAAGTCTCTGAAGAGATTATGAAAACTCATGTAGTTAGTATGTTTAGATATTTGGTGGACCAAAAGGACTTCTGTAAGATGATGGGGATTGAAAACTCATCAGAGTATTACAAGAAGATGGCTGATGAGGTAGAAAAAAATGTCAGATTTATTATAACTGATTTTTTTGATGGATTTTAAGAAAAACTAAGAATGTTAAATCTATGTTAAGTTTTTAAAAAANCGTGACTATATTGTTAAAAAAGTGATAATATTATCATGGATATTTGGCGAAGATATAGTTTTGTGCCTAAGATGAAACGATATATTGGAGGGATTAACTTGGAAGTTACTCAAATGATTATTCAGCTGGTAGGAGGATTAGGATTATTCCTTTATGGAATGAAAATAATGGGGGATGGTCTTGAAAATGCGGCTGGAGATAGATTAAAAGGAATTTTAGAAAAGGTTACTTCTAATAAATTTATAGCTGTAGCTGTTGGTACTGTAGTTACAATGATAATTCAAAGTAGTAGTGCCACCACAGTAATGGTAGTAGGTTTTGTTAATGCAGGATTAATGAACTTATTTCAAGCTACAGGAATCATCATGGGAGCAAATATAGGAACCACTATTACTGCTCAGTTAGTATCCCTGAATTTAACTGCTGTAGCACCTATTTTCATAGGTATAGGAACAGCTTTAGTTATGTTTTCTAAGGGTAAAAAGAACAGAGAAATTGGTAATATAGTATTAGGTTTTGGTATTTTGTTTTTAGGGATGGAAATAATGGGTGCCGCCATGGAACCTTTACGAGAAAATGAAGGCTTTAAAAATATAATGCGTGTTATGTCTGATAACTGGCTTATTGCTCTTGGAGCAGGANTGCTTATGACCGCTGTCATACAAAGTTCTTCTGCAACTNCAGGCATATTAATAGTTTTAGCTAGCCAAGGAGAGGTTACATTATCTGCTGCAATTCCATTTATATTTGGTTGTAATATAGGAACTTGTGTTACTGCTCTCTTAGCTAGTGTTGGAGCTTCTAAGAGTGCTAGAAAAGCTGCTTTAATTCACGTTACCTTTAACGTAATTGGTACTCTAATATTTATACCATTAAGACATTATTTATCAGATATTGCTCAATGGATAAATCCAGGGAATACACCTAATGATATAAGGAGACAGATTGCCAATATACATACCATATTTAATATATCAAACACATTCATCTTAATATGGTTTACAAAGTATCTGGTTACATTTGTTAATAAGCTTATACCAGGTGAAGATGAAAAACTATTTATGGGACCTAAATTTATTGATGATAGAGTTCTACAAACTCCAGTAATAGCNGTAGGTCAGATGGTTAAGGAAACNATAAGAATGGCTAATAAGGCTAGAGAAAATTTAGAAATAGCAATGGAAGCTTTTGAAACAAATAATGAAGAGTTAATTAAAAAAGTTTATGACAATGAGAAGTTGATAAATATACTAGAAAATGAGATTACAGACTATCTAGTAAAGTTATCTAATACTGGCTTATCAGAGGAACAATTAGCTATAGTAACTACAACTTTCCATGTGGTTAACGATTTAGAAAGAATAGGAGACCATGCAGAGAATATTGCAGATCTAACAACAGAAAAAATTACGAGAAAGCTAGAGATTTCTAAAGAAGCGGCAGAAGATTTAGTCCATATGTACAAATACACTATAAACTCCTTACAAACAAGTATAGAGAGTTATGAACACCATGATATGGACAAAGCTAACAGCGTGGCANCTATAGAAGAAAGAATCAATACTCTTGAGAAGGAATATAGAGAAGCACACATCAGAAGATTAAATGCTGGTCAGTGCGGTGCCTATAGTGGAGCTGTATATTTAGATATTATAAATAACTTAGAAAGAATAGGAGACCATGCTACTAATATAGCTGGATCAGTCCTTAATAGAAAAATGCATACTTTGTAGAATTGGTTTGCCCAAATCTACTGTTACAGCTGATAGGAGATATCAACTGTTTTAAAGCGGCTATTATTAGCCGCTTTTTCCTTTAGGGTCTTATTAGGCCTTTATAATAATTTTTAATTAATGGGGGAAAATAAAAAAGCTAGTATTTATAAGTAAGAAATAGCTTGAAGGGAGGAAAGTGATTTTAAAATCTAATCAACTGGATTTTAGAAACTAGATAGTTATGAAGATTAGAAGGAGAATTAAAGGCCTATTTATTTTTATCTTTATGTCCTTAGCTGTGGCAATGGTTTTACCACCACTTTACGCAAAAGCAGATAATTCAGAAAAGATTATTTTACTAGATCCTGGCCATGGTGGCATAGATGGAGGGGCAGTGGCAAAAGATGGAANCTTAGAGAAGGATATAAATCTAATTATCTCCAAAAAGCTAAAGGAACTCTTGCTAAAAGAGGGTTATAAGGTGATTATGTCTAGGGAAGAGGATAAAAGCCTCTGTAGTGAAGGAGGAACTATTAGAAAAAAGAAATTGGAAGATCTAGACAATAGACAAAAGCTTATTAAATCAAGCAAATGCAATATGTTTATAAGTATTCATCTCAATGCATTCCCCCAGCGTCAATATTATGGAGCCCAGGTATGGTATGCTTCTAATAAAAAGAGTGAGAANTTTGGTATAATGATGCAAAATAATTTGAGAGAAGATCTAGATGCCAATAATAAAAGGATGGCTAAGGATGCTAAGGATAGTTTTATAATTATGAGAAGTCCTCCAGATATACCTGCTATAATAATTGAATGTGGATTTTTGTCCAATGAAGCTGAGGCAGAGAAGTTAAAGACTGATAGTTACCAGCAAGAATTAGCCAAATCTATAGTTAGAACAGTGAAGATCTACTTTGAGAAAAATCCTCAATAGTATTTTTTCAATATCTTAGTTAATGATACAAAAATCGATATATTACCCGGGTAATATATCGATTTTTGTATAAAGATATTCTTTTTACACATATTTTCTAGCCTTAATTATAG
>JGI24712J26585_10001807_pt1 | contig 17974 bp, 16 predicted proteins | sample BioPla3DNA2_FD_26585 | JGI IMG/M metagenome (IMG submission 26585) | reverse complement strand
GATTACTGTTCCTTTCATTTGTTAACATCATTAATTTCAGCAAGCTTTTCTGAACAATTTCCCTTGTTATGAAACTTGCCAACGTTTACTTGACACATACCTATATCGTATTAAGTTTTACTTCTCTGATGGATACTGATAAACTGATAGTTGAGCATCTTTAAATCTAATACGCGCCAAAAAGCCGCCTCATAGTGAAATTGAGGCGGCTTTTCGCGTTTTATATGCAGCCGGTTTTATACCTTCTCATACCACATGGATTGGGCATTATACATCTCGGAATAGAGGCGGCAGCTTTTCATAAGCTCCCTGTGGGGCGCTATGGCTATGACCTTTCCCTTGTCCATGACTATTACCCTGTCCGCCTCCTTCACGGAGCCTAGGCGGTGGGTAACTATAATCGCAGTCTTGTCCTTCGATATCTCCATAAACTGCCTGTATATCCTGCTCTCCTCAATAGGATCTATGGCGGCGGTAGGCTCATCGAGCACGATCAGGTCATGGGTGCGGTAGAGTCCACGGGCAACGGCAATGCGCTGCCACTGGCCTCCGGACAGGTCAACCCCATCAAATTCCCGGGAGAGCATGGTGTCAAGCCCCTGGGGAAAAGCATCCTCCCGGATGTCAACACCCGCTTCCGAGAGGGCTTTATCCGGCACTTCCTTCTTTTCCATCTGGCTTATGTTAACATTTTCAGACAGCTTCATAAGATACCTCTGATATTTCTGAAAGACGCCCGAAACATTTTTAAACAGAGACCGGCTATCCGCCGCCAAAGTGTCCATTCCTCTGGTGATAACCCTGCCCTCCGTGGGCTTATATATTCCTATGAGCAGGCGCACCAGCGTCGATTTGCCCGCTCCGTTTTCTCCCACAATTGCAACAGTCTCTCCCTGCTTTATTTCCAGCGAAACACCGTCAATGCTCTTTGTGGTCCCATTGGGATAAGTGAAGCTCACGTTTTCAAGCACAATCCCCTTCGAGCTGTCCGCCGCCTGCTCCGTGCCTCCGCGCTCGGGCAGTTCCATGAAGCGGACGTAGTTGCGGGCTGAACCGTAGTTTTTTGCCATCCTTCCCACATGGGAAAAAGCCTCCTGCATGATTGCGAACATCATTGTGACGGAACCGAATACGGCAGCGAAGGCTCCTACGGTGATCTCGCCCGCCAGAAGGGTGCTCACCAGCATGTAGACAATTCCGCCCCATCCCAGGCAGGACAATAGAGCCGCCACAAGCTCCAGCATGTTTTCCCTTATTTTTGCCCTCCATTCGGCCTGGGCCAGTTCCCTGCAGGTTTCAAGAAACCGGCCTATGAGCATTTTATATATGCCTAAAATCCGCGTCTCTTTGAAAAACTCCCTCGTTGTCATAGTGCCGTCATAAAAATTCAGCTTGCGCCTGACAGGCGCCGCCTCATCCTCGAATTTTGCCACCACCTGGGGTTTCATAAGCTGTCCGAAAAGGGTCGGAATGAAAACGAGAAGTATCGCAAGGATAAACTTGGGGCTCAAATTATTCAAATAGAATCCCATGAAAACAAAATACGGGATATAGAACGTTAAAACGGTAATGCCTAAATTCATTATCTGGACGGTATTCCCGGCACCCTCATCGGCCTTGTTAATCTGGTCCTGTAAAACCGTGTCCTCCAGGCAGACAGGGTCCAGCCGTCCCATTTTTTTATGTATTCTCCTTGCCGTTTCTCCATTGCACTTTGTAAATTCTACCACGTGCAGGAAATTGTGGAGACCATTTAATATCTCTCTCCCAATAAAAGCCGCCCCCAGTGCAAGGACGGACGCAAATATCACCCCGGCTCCGGCTCCGATTTTCAGAGCCCGCTCAATGCTGTCATAAAAGCGCTGGGTCATATAAGTGGCAAACCCATGCGATATGCCGTGGAATATACTTATTATATTTATGACTATATACAGTACCGGTATCGCCGACATGTTTATTTTAAGTCCGGCTTTTATAACCTTCCAAAGGGATACCCTCGGGAGTGAGGTCTCCCTGTCTTTTCCGGACTTTTTCAGACGCGGCTTTTTCTCTTCAGGCATATTCCCGCTCTCCTTCCTCATCGGTATACCAATCAGCCTGGGACTTATACATCTGTGCGTACAGTCCGTCGTTTTGCATCAGCTGGACGTGACTTCCCCGCTCGGCAATATGCCCGTCGTCAAGCACATAGATGATATCGGCCAGCTTTGTGGAGCCCAGCCTATGGCTTATAAATATCGTGGTTCTGCCTTTTGAGATGTTTTCAAACTGTGAATACACCCTGCTTTCACTGAGAGGATCAAGAGCCGCGGTCGGCTCGTCCAGGATGCAAAGGGGAGCTGAACTGACAAGAGAGCGCGCCATGGCAACGCGCTGCCACTCGCCTCCGGATATGTCCACACCGCCCTCATATATCTTGCCAAGATACGAATTCATCCCATCGGGCAGCTTTTTCACCGTCTCCGCCAATCCGATGAGCCGGGCTGCGTTTTCCACTGCGGCTTCATTGCGGTCCGAATTGATTGCGCCGATTGCAATATTGTCATAAAAGCTGAAGCTGTAGCGGGCAAAATCCTGATATACCACCGTGGACATGCCCTTCAGCTCCGCCTGGGAAAGCTCCCTCAGGGAGCGGCCGTCCACCCTTATCTCCCCGGTGTAATTTGTATACAGCCCCGTCAAAAGCTTTGTTATAGTCGTCTTCCCGGCGCCGTTTACTCCCACAAAGGAATAGTGTCTGCCCTTTTCTATAGCAAACGACAGGTCTTTTAAAACAGGCTTCTCGGTTCCGGGATATGTAAAGGAGACATTTTCAAAGGTAATTTTCTCAAAATCCATGCCCGGCTCCGGCAAGGCATCGAATTCCTCAACCGTTTCCAGCTCCATAAACCTGGTCAGGTCACGAAGGTATTCCCTTTTGGCTGCTATATTTTGTATCAGGTTATTGACACCCCATGACGCGGTGCGCACCAGGTTTATAATACCGCCCATCAGCGCAATGAACATGCCGTAATCTATGCTTTTATTCAAAACGGACGGTACCATGGAGAGGATTGTGCCGATTGCTATTATTGAGCCAAATACCCCGCCCGCCTTCATCCTGATGAAGTTTTTCAGGTCAACCCACAGCTGAATTTTCCTGGCCTTGTGAAACTGCTCCATATAGACATCATTTACCGCGTCCGTATAGCCGTATACGGTCCTCTCCTCAACCGCTTCGCGGGATTTGAGCACCTCCGACAGGTAGGCGGTTCGCCTGTGGAGCTTTGAGGTTTTACGCTTCGCCTCATAGCTGCGCTCTCCGGCTTTTTTGGCTATGATTATCAGCGGGACGGCGGAAGCGATAATTATCAGCCCGGCCCACCAGGCTCCTGCCATAACCGTGATGACCACACCCAGAGCCGCAATCACCTGCTCGGCAAAATAAACCACCGATTCAAAACACTCGACAATCTCGGTGTCAAAAACTGGCGTGACACGGCTAATCAGGTCGGCCGTATCCGGGTTTTCAATGTGGTGGTATTCCAAGGCGGCCACCCTGGCTATGATCATGGGCCTAAGAGCGCGGCGGAAGTAAATTTTCCTCCTGCAGTTTATGTATTCCATTATCACGTTCATCAGCGTTTGAAAGAACTTAACCACAATCAAACCGCCAATTGGGAGAGCTATTGCGCCAAGCCCACGCGTACCCGCCATCACGGCAAGAGCTGCGTTTATAAATCCCGCCGTCGCAACGATGGTAAGTGTGGGTATGGCCGCGCCGATCAGCCGGTAGATTATCGCGACGGCCGAATAAAGCGGACTTGCGCGGCACATTAAAAGCACCAGGTCCCTGCCCTTGTATTCTCTTTTTTGAAGTATGTTTTTCATATCTACCTCACAAATATCGGTAAACTCGAACCAGCGGTTTGCAGCAGGTATTGAAATTTATTCCAGAAAATATTATTGCAAATTCCCAGCATATTCAATAACCGGTTCGTTAAAAGGCCTCAATTAATAGTTGAGCAAACTAAACCGACAGGCAAGCAAAAAGAAGCAGGAAACGGCGTATAAAGTGTTTTCTGCCATTGATTTATTGGCGTGGATTGTTATATTATGGATTGTATTCTAAACCTATGAAAGGGGTACATTATGTCTGCAAAATCCGAAAAAGCTGCAGAGCTTTTCTCATCCAATTTCAACTGCGCTCAATCCGTTTTCGCCGTATTCTGTGAGGACTACGGAATGGATATTGAAACGGGACTCAAGGTCGCCGGAGCCTTCGGAGGGGGCCTTCGCTGCGGGGAAATCTGCGGTGCGGTTTCCGGCGGCGCCATGGTTGTGGGACTAAAATACGGCCAGACCTCTTCTGAGGATTTGGATGCAAAGGCCGAATGCAATATGAAAACCATAGAATTCACCGATGTTTTTAAAGAGAAATTCGGCTCTCTCATATGCCGGGAGTTTCTGGGCTATGACGTAAGAGATGCCGAGGCCAGGGAACAAAACAGGCATAAGCACACTGAGGTATGCCTGAAGCTGGTTCAGGGAGCAGTTCAGCTGCTGGAGGATTTGGGATACTGAGTTTAACCTTATGCTCCCCAGCCGGTCTTAACCACCGGTATTGAATTTACATACGCCGCTGGCGACTCCCTATGCTGTCTCCAGGGCGTATTTCTCCGCCTGCTTTTTGAACATTTCGGCGTATTTTCCGCCAAGTCTCATCAATTCGTCGTGTATGCCACACTCCAGAATACGGCCTTCCTCCACCAGATAAATCCTGTCTGCGTCGCGGATTGTGCTGAGCCTGTGGGCAATGACAATCGTGGTTTCGGGGCGTGTGCGATCCAGCACCAGCTTGTTGAGTTCGTATTCTGCAAAGGGGTCAAGGGCCGCAGTCGGCTCGTCAAGAAGCAGCAGACCGAAGCTTCCAGTCAAAAGGCGCGCCAGGGCAAATTTCTGCATCTCGCCGCCGGACAGCACCACGCCCTTGTCGTCAAACTCATGGGTCATTGTGGCGGAAAGACCGCCCTCCTCTTCAAGAAGGCGGGACAGTCCCACCTTCCTTAGAATTTCCGACAGTTTTTCATCGTCTGCGTCCCTGTATGCGCGCAAATTTTCCGCCACGGTGATTGAGTATACCGATGAATCTTGAAATGCTATTCCCACTGCGTCCCGCAGCTTTCTGACATCATATTCCTTGATTGACCTGCCGTCTATTCTTATATCCCCTTCATTCACATCATAGAGCCTGAGCAGCAGCTTCATAAGCGTGGTTTTTCCCGCGCCGTTTTCGCCTACTATGGCGATCTTTTCTCCCGGTTCTATTTTCATTGACAAACCGTCTATAACATATTTTTTCTCTTCATCCTCAGACTGCGAGTATGAAAAGCGGACATTGCGCAGTTCTATTCCCAGGGGCTTGTTTTCCGGGCATAGGCCCACGCCGTGCTTTGTCTCTATTTCAGACTTTATATCAAAGAATTTTCGCACACGATCCATATACTTGGTAACACGCTGCAGGGATGTGATCTGATACATAACGTTGGACAGGCCGTTGCGCAGCATAGTTGTCGCGGTTAAAAGGGCAGAGTATTTGGCCACATTCGCCATGTCTCCGCTTACAACACTTTTTACAATCAGGGCAACGCTGACAAAAAACGTTATATTCTGCAGCAATACCGATAATACTTGACATTTTGCCAGCCGAAAAGCAAACTTCAGTACTACACCCGCGTTTTCTTCCGCGGCATCATCATAGCCTTTTAAGAAAAAGTCCCTCAGCCTGGTGGATTTCAGGTCTGCTGCAGGCTCTACTGTGTAGAACATGCGCTGGAAGTATCTCAGACGACGGTCGGACTCCAGCTGCTCCTCAAATCGCTCAATCCAATGGGCATTGGTCTTCATATTCACATATGCTCCGGCCAGGACGCTTGTAAAAGCAACCAGCAGCATCCAGGGTCCTACTACGGCAATATACGTTGCCATGGCCACAAACTGGGCTGCGTTCTGGACCGTATTTTCAATGATGCTCCGGGCGCTCTCTATCTGACTGGACAGGTTTTGGGCAGCCCAGGTAAAATCGGCATAAAACTCCGCAGAGTCATAATAGCGGTAATCCGTCTCCAGAGCTCGCTTATATATTTCGCGGTTTACCTGGTTGCGCAGACGTGTACTTTTAACATCCATATACACAGCCTGCATTAACTGGGTCATCGTCCACAGCAGAATATTCGCCAGAGCTATAAATCCGGCTATTGAAAGTATTTTTCCATATGGGAAACCATTGACAAGGGCATTGATAATCGCGCTGCTGGTGTAGACCTGCAAAAGAGAGTTCAATAGGGCCCCAGGCGGCCCAAAAGCAGATTGTAACTATTATGTATCCGAGAGCATATCGCTTGTAAAACCGCATAAGAAAAACGAGATTTGCAAACTCGATCTTTACTTTTTTCATACTTGCCTCCGAATACGCTTCTTTTGTATTCGCCATTCTTTGGCAATATAGCATATCACTGTTCACTTTTCAACCTTTTTTATATATTTGTAATAATTATGAAATATATAAAATCTCCATGCTCCCCAGCTCTTCCTCCAACTCCCGCCGCAAAAATTCCTCGACCTCTGCTCTCGCCTCGGGACGGTAACAATACTTTCCCCTGCCGCGCCCTGTCATCAGAGCTTTATCATATATCTTCACCGCTCCCGGGAAAGCTTCGGCATTGATTGCTCTATGCACATAGCTGTAGGTCATGAAGATAATTTCAATAAAGCCGCTGTTTTTGACCTTTTCACTCAGCTCGTCTCCAAGCAGCTCAATCAATTCCCCATACATTTTCCTCCACCCCGGCAGAAGAATAACAGGCGCAATAAGCAGCCCCACCGGATACCCCGCCTGGGCCATGTCATTGAGGGCGCGGATTCGGGAAGCAAGAGGCGATGTGCCAATCTCAACCTTTTTTATTATTTCAGGCGGGTTTACGCTCATCCGGAATATGGTCTTCCCCCTGTGGTCAAGATCCAGCAGCGGCCCCACCATGTCGAACTTTGTCGGAAATGTGAGAAATCCATGGCCCTCACGGGCAAACCTCTCAATGGTCCAAAGGAGGTTTTCTGTTATGGTGTTTTCCAGTACCAGGTCGCTGTTGCTGCCTATTTCAAAGGTCTGCCGACCAAGGGCGGCCCCATCGGCCCTGAGCAGCTTGTCCATCATCTGCTCCCGATTTACAAAAAGCCGTAAATATGAGCATTTGTTATAATTGCAGACCAGGTAACAGTACAGGCACATTGCCCTGCAGCCGGAGGATGTATATGGTACAAGCCAATCGGAAACCTTGTGGTTTTCCACATATCTGTGGGTTTTGCGTATGCCTATTATCAGGTGCCGCTTGAGCTTTGGAAAGCTCCGGTTTTCTGCCGCGCTGAATTCCGGGATGCGGTTGTGGGATTTAATCTCTATCCAGGGCAGAGACCGGTATTTTTGATACAGTACTTTTCCCAGGTAATATTTCATAACATCCGGCTCATAATAAACCCCGTCGAAATCCAGCTTCAACACCCGATTTCCCACCTTATTACCCCTTTATTGTCGTAAAGCATAATTGCTTTTCAACGACAGCGATATCTATGCTTCACAAATAATATCGCAAATCCTTGGCCAGCTTTTCTTCAATAGATATAAGCTCTTTACAAATGCCCTTTGAAGTGCTGTCAGCTGCCTGATATTGATTAAGATATCTGTGTAATGACTTTACACCCATATTGCATCCGTCCGTAATAAGATCGGCCACGGTGGCGTCACTTTTTTCCATTCCCATCTTAATATTGGTTTTTATCCACGACATCCCCTTAGCCATCGCAGTGGGATCTTTTTCATCGCTGCCGTGTTGCAGCAGTAAGCCATGTATTCTGTTGCCCAGTTCGCCGTGATGGCTTTTGCTTTCTTCCAGCAGCTTCTTCATCTCCTGGTTTTCCACCTTGCCGAGGACCTCATCAATTGAAGTTACGGCCATTTTTGTTCCGGAATCGCACTCCCGAAGAAGTTTTACCGTATCGGTAATCTCCATAATAAATCACCCCTTCAAGTTTTCTAATAGTATCTCATTATCATCAGCGCAATATACCGCAGACCGGATGATAACAGGATTTTAAGTACAAAACATCTCCTTCTGCCGGTCCTTCACCGAGTTTAAAAAAGCTATAGGAAAACAGCCAGGAGGCCGCCCCATTGGACTCAGCCTCCTGGCACTTATATTGATTTTTATTTTTTACGCATTTATCATCCCATAAGTCATTGCCCATAATATGCCTGTCCTCATTTATGTTGCATTTTTCAGCTTTTTGACCGCCTCTTCTATTGTGGAAACAAAAAATATGTCGTTTCCGTTATTGCTCTCGTAAATAAAATCCTTCAGCGACTTGCTGGTGTAATCCGAATAATCTCCTACAAATGATACTTTAACACGATAATTAATGAATTTCTGAAGAACTTCACCGGCAAGACCAGTTCTCAAAACAAAAAAATCATCTGTCAGGCAGGACTTATTTAAAACAAGTCTGTTTGAATTCGTTTCGTAAAATACCGACGCAATTAAGTCAAGTGCTGCCTGAGCATCGGCTATTTTTTCATCCATATCCACCTGAACAATATTTTTATCATCATCTAAAACCCTGTATTTCATATACTTTCCTTACTCTTTCTTTCGACTGTGCCAGTGCTTTTAACCATCGATCCCTTCCATTTTGAAAATCACGGGACGTACGCCGTCCGGACAAGAAGCTATATGTACCTCATCACGATTGTAAACCCATCCGCCCGACGCGAGAACATGGGCAAAGGCAGCAATCGACTGCCAGGCTGGCGGGCAAAACCCCTCCGGCATATCAATGCCGTGGGGACCTGTTGTATAAAAAACGTCCCCTTCTTTCAACATTGTGCAGGGCCCCTTTTCATAGGGCGGATAGCTTTCCGCCAAATCCTTAATATATAGCGTTCTCAAAACGGTTATTTTACATCTTCCCATTAAAAAATCCTCCAATCTTTTATAAGCAAAGCCGCATTTCTTCATATTAAACTGATTTATGCTTTTTTTCAACACGCCTGCTATCATTTTTTTCCGGGTTTACATGGACCATGCAGTGCTTGACACCCTCGAAATAATTCTCAATCACGTCATGTACATTATGGGCAATCTCATGGGCAGATGACAATGTGTCTTCGCCATCTGCACAGATTTCAACATCCACATATATTTTATTGCCGAAAAGCCTTGTTTTTATTTGGTCAATACCTATAACACCTTCCTGTTTCAGGATTATGCTTTTCATCTGCTCTATAATCTCTCCGTCACATGATTTATCTGTCATCTTCCCCACGGCATCCAAAAATATTGATACGGCCGCTTTGACGACAAACAGGCATATGACTATGCTCGCTATTGAATCCGAAACCGGAAAGCCAAGCCTTGCGCCCACAACCCCCGCCAGGCTGCCAATCGAGGAGAAGGCATCCGAGCGATGATGCCATGCGTCCGCCATCAGTGCCGGCGAATCTATTTTCTTTGCCGCCCCTCTCGTGTACCAGTACATCCATTCCTTTATAACTATGGAGGCCAGAGCAGCAACCAGGGCCAGAGCGCCGGGAACAATCAATTTGTCATGCTCCCCGGATATAATTTTTTGGGCTCCGCGGTAGCCTATGCCAATACCAATCAAGCATAAAACGGTCGCCAGTATGATCGCCGCCACATTTTCAAATCGTTCATGCCCATAGGGATGGTCGTTATCCGCATCCTTGTCGGACATTTTTATGCCGATTATAACGATAAATGTGCTCAGTACATCGGAAATCGTATGCACTGCGTCAGAGACCAGGGCCGTTGAAGCTGCAAAAATACCGGCAAAAAGCTTAAAAGCGCCGAGTAACAGGTTGATTAAAATGGTAACTCCGGAATTATTCATGGCAATTTGCCGGTTCGATTTGGTCTTCACATTCTTACCTCCACAGATCTATTGTTTTTTATGCAAATGGCGGAAAAGAGAGAAAGGCACATCCATGGAACTTATTACTGTCCCACAGATGTGCCTTATAAAACACTTCTGCTGCTGATAAAACAGCCCGGCTCCTGTTCCCTTTGCGGGTCTATGGCCTGATCAGTTTGTTTTAAGGGATAAATTCTTTACATTAATTCCAGTTTGCACACAATGGATTACGGCGTATCCGCAAACCCATTGAGGCAGCCAATCAATGTATCTGATACGGGCAAGGCAGGTTTGTATTACCCGTCAAAAAGAGCAAATTTGCCCTTTTTGCAAATCCGTTTCGCAAACCCATTTGTTCAGTAGGCATTACATTATATTCTCCATACCATGAAAGTGTTCCAGCTGAAATTAAAACACCTGTAATTTCCGCNAATATCGACAATCCCCTCAGCCCTGCAGCTATTTTGACAGAGAGCCAGCCCTTCCGGCGCCGGCTCTCTATATACTACTTAACTATATTGAGGTTTATTACACAAAATACTTCATGATATCAAATTTACCAAGGCTGCGTGCATACGCGCCGGTGATATTAAGGCTCAGCCCCGTGTGGCTCACGCCGAAGAAGAAACCACTGTCATGCAAAATCTTCGGGTTGAATACCACCAGACCCTGGCTGCCGTTGCAGTTTTCCTCCACCCATTGGAACAAATACGCATCGTCACGAAGCTTGATATAGAAGCAGGGACTGCTCCAGGTTGCTCCTCCGCTATTATCGCCCTGGAATATGGTCCAGCTGTAGCTCTCCGGTGAACTGTATACATGGATAGAGCTCATTGTGTCGCTATATGCCCATGCGTAGCATTTTCCGACCAAGTCTGTGGTGAAATGGTGACGGCGCGCGAAAGGTGGCACAATATCACCGTATTCCAGAACGCCGAACTTGGCATAGGCTCCGATTTCCCACTCACTGTTCCAGCTGCCGATTTGGGCGTGTACCGTTGTGGCAAGCCCGGTGGAAAAATCGACCGCCTGGGTAACATTTGCGTAATTGGGGTCGCCGGTCAGCATATGGGAAAATAGAATTATATCCTTTGCCGGCTCAAAAGCTACATATTTTTCCTCCTGCCATGTTCCGCCCGGATAGCGCCATTTCAGCCTGTCCTTGCTGACAACGTTGTATTCGTACACAGGCTCCTTCGTCCCGGCCCAGGGAGCTGCCACATGTTTCTCACCGTCCAGCTTCACCTTAAACTGCTTGCCCACAAGATAGTCGGAGAAGGGCAGATTGTTGCCGCTGGCCATTATATTGGGGCCGCCGAACTCAAAAATTCGCTGGGACTCGGCCGCGTGCTTAAGGGCCTCTTCCCTGGTCATGGGAATATCAATATCCCTGGGGCGATATGAATACCTTGCGCCCTTCCCTTTCAGCATTGCCATGGGCGGCTCTTTGTCACCGAATGTGGTAATCTTCTCCAGATGGGCCGCGTCTCCGGTTATCTCAAGCTTCGCGGTATGCGTGGCATAGACAAGCTCATCATCCTCACCGAAACCAAACTCTACGCCTACCGCCTCCATGTCGAAGAAATTCATGACTTCAATCCACATTTTCCCGCTGAACTCAACATCCCAGCGGGCATAAATGTAGAACTTATCGTCAATGACTATGTAGTCCGAGGGGTTTGTCATCGTGATGCCGCCCTGGGGATCGCTGAGCTCTACCAGGGTGGAACAGACGACACTGGGGAAGAAGGTCAGAAGCTCATAGCCGTTGTCGTACTGCCAGTGCAGACCACGCCCCTCAATGCGGTTGGTGGTAGTGTGTAGTTTCCCGGGCTTTTCATTGTTTCCACAGTCTGCCCAGCCGAAATGATAGTGCCGCTGTATCTCCCGGGGAATCTCACGTGTCCCGGTGGGCTCCCTCATACCGAAAAGGTCTCCTCCCACAGGTACCTCAATGCCGAACCAGGTTTCAAACGCGGTGATTGCATAGGTCTCTGTGTCAATTACCAGGTGCCAGCCACGGGTTGTGCCCGGTATCAGGTGCGTTAACAAAACCACGCACCCTAAAGAAATGGCGGTATATGGAGCGTTATAACTCTTTCCGTTCTCAATCACAGTCAGATTGCCGGTGTCGAGAATCTTATACTCCAGCTGTTCAGGAGCAAATTCCCCTTCAAGCCGGGCTTTGAATGTCCAACCTACAATAAGGTCGCATTCCGGGCCGTCCGCCTTGGGCTTCGCGGCAACTTTTTTATCAATTTCTTCTTTGCTCATGGGATTAAAGTTAGTAAAAAACATAGGCCTGCCTCCAATAAGTATTTTATGGTAATTATATTATGATTTATGCAGATTGTCAAAGACATTGTGTGTTGAAAGGAGAAAAAAATAACACTATGTACAGAAGACTATCGAATATATGCGCAAAGGCGTGTTTAACAGCGCAAACACGCTCCCGTTGCTCATAAAACAAGAAAAAATAAGTCTTTCCGCCATACAGACCACCGACCGAAGACCCCGGGCCAGTTAGCTACGGGCTGCCACAAGGCGATTGAGCCATTCCGTCATGGCTATCGTCAGGATTAAAAACAGGCTTAAATAGACCGGATAAAGAGCAATGGATACGCCTGCCAGCAGACCGAATAAAGGCGGCATAAATGTTGAGCCGGTATAAGCGCTGGCCATCTGAATACCTATAATGGCCTGGGAATTTTCCGCTCCAAAGTTTCTGGGCGTCTGATGTATTATGCAGGGATATACGGGAGCGCACCCCAGACCGGTTATAATCAAGCCCGCCAGCCCAATCCGGTCATATTTCAAGGGTAAAATCACAGCCAGCAATCCCACCGCAATAATACACAGCCCGATGCGAATCATATTTCGGTTATTTAATCTGTCCGACACAATGCCGTTTAAAAAACGTCCAGCGGTAATGCCCAAATAAAACAGTGAAGCCCATCCAGCCGCGTCCTGCGCCTCTATCCCTTTGTGCAAAACCAGGTAACTGCTTGCCCACAGGCCCCCTGTGGTCTCAAGACCGCAGTAAGCGAAAAATGCCAGCAGGGCCTGTTTGACTCCCCTGATTTTCAGGGCCTCATGGACCTTTAAATATTTCGACGTGGCTTCCTTCCCATCATTCCCATGGCTCTTCTGCTTCTCCCAGACCGGCAGGCTGATGACTAAAACAGCCGTCAACGCCATCTGGAAAACGCCCACAGTTCCATAGCCGCTCCGCCAGCTGTCTTTTACTGTCAGGCAATAGCTCATAATATAGGGCCCAACGGATGCGCCTATACCCCAGCAGCAATGGAGCCAGCTCATGTGCCTGGAGGAATAATGCAGGGCCACATAGTTATTCAATGCGGCATCCACCGCCCCTGCTCCAAGCCCATAGGGCACAGCCCAAAGGCAGAGCATCCAAAAACGACCTGCAACGGAAAACCCAAAAAGGGCCACCGCCGTCATTAATACGCTGGCCGCGGTGACAGGGCCGGTACCAAATCTGTTTACCGCCCGGTTTGCGTTCAGGCTGGAGATAATTGTGCACCCGGCGATAATCATAGACACTATTCCCGCGTAAGAAACAGGTGTATTAAGCACGGGATATATGGAAGGCCATGCAGCACCCAGCAGAGCATCGGGCAATCCCAGAGAGATGAATGCCAGGTAGATCAGCGCCAGCAACAGTGAATACACTCTTTATCAAATCCAAACATCAATTCATTTGAAAGCCATTTAAGCTGTCATGCTTCAATAGTGTCGATTCAAATTGTACTCTACTAATAATGCCCGCTGAACAAATGCGTTTTGCAAAACGCATTTGCAAAAGAGCGAATCTACTCTTCTTGACATGTATTGATTGGCTGCCTGAATGGATTTGCGGACACACGCCGTAAACCCATTGCCCTGCAAACAGGAGTTTATTACTAACAGCTTAAGGCTTTCAACATCCGTGAAAGCCAATTCAAAGCTTTGAATTGGCTTCAAATATTATTCCTTTACATAATGCTATAACTCGAGTATTGTCAACAAATGCCGTGTTAAGTATATATACTATATAGCGTTTTCAGTTCCCTATTGTGTAATCAAAACCATTCATAGTGGATTTTTCCGTAGGGCAGCTTGCTTTCATCATGGGGTTCCTTTTTTTCATCGGGATAACCTATGGCAATTATACTCTCAACGCAATATTTTTCAGGTATCTGCAACAGCTCCCTGACATATTCCTCGGCGCTTTTCTCTTTATTATGAAACCTCTGCCTCACCTGTATCCAGCACGAACCGAGACCCAGGGACTGGGCAGCCAGCTGAATAATAATTGACGCTATGGATGCATCCTCTATCCATACATCGCTTTTATCCGGATTTGCGACTACCACAATCGCCAGCTTGGCGCCGGATAAAAAAACTGAGCCATGCTCCCTGCACAATGACAGCTTTTGCAGCATATCCATATCGGTCACAGTGATAAACTCCCAGGGTCTTATGGACCTGGAAGAGGGTGACAGCAGCGCGCTTTTCAGAATAATATCAACCTTTTCCTTTTCCAAATCACGGTTTGAAAACTTTCTTATGCTTCTTCTGTTTCTTAGCATTTCATAATACATTAATAAATCCCCCCTATAGATCACGCCATAAATCTAAGCTTTTCTAATCTCTTTTAATCTGCTCTCAACCAAAGCTATGTCTTCGCCTATTTCAGCCAGTTCCTTTTCATATTTTATAACCAGCTTGCTTGAAATATGAAGATTCTCCTNGCCGAGAATAATTTCCCTCTCTTCCTCTACTTCCTCCAACAAATCCTGGAGTTCTTTTAGCTCTTTTTCCAGTTCAGGCTCAGTCATACCCATAATATCAGACTGCCTCACTTATTCAGCCCCTTCCTGTTATAAAATCTCGTATGAATTCTCACGGATTCTTTCAATTTCTTTTTTCGGCATTAATTTGATTAGCAGATGGGCGATGATTATAATTCCCGGGATATTGATGGCAAGCCTTGTCAGGGCAAAAGCCGGTCCCAGAGAAGCTATCTCAAACATCAGGGTAGGTATTTTAGTGGTTGACCATGCGCCTAGGAAAATCAGGATATTTGAAAACTTAGCGCCTTTTTTCATAAATACTGCCGCAACCGGAAACGCTCCGTACAGGGGCCCCGCCGCCGCGGAACCTATGAGTATGGATAAAACTATGCCCTTGATACCTGATCCCTCGCCCATATATTTCACCATTGTCTCTCTGGGCACCCATACGTCCAGGAGCCCCAGCATGACAAAAACAGGCGGCAGGAGCATGAGCATTTCTTTAAAGGTCCCGGCCATTATACCAAGGGCCTTCAGGCCGGTTTTTGTGCTCAATACCATTATTATTCCAACCGCAGCCACGGCCATAAGAAAACCCATGTATTTTTTTATTAAAACCTTCACTTCAGCCCACCACCAATCCGATTGCTGCCGCCACAAGAAAAGAAAACATAAAGGCGAATACATTTCTCAATAAGGTCAGCCTTTTTCCGAAATATTTAATCTCTACAGGCATAGTCACAATTCCTACCATCATCAGCGTTGAAACGAAAGCTCCCATCTGCATATATCCTGCTCCTTCCCTGAGTAAGAGAGCAGCCATGGGAAAGGCCACATAGGGCGGTATTATTGCAATTGACCCGGCAACAGCCGCAAGGACTACACCCATCCATCTGGATTGACTTCCCAAAAGCCTTGATATGGTCTGTGTATCTAAAACCGCCAGCAACGCTCCCACAATCACCATAACGGTTAAAATCTGCGGCAATATGCTCTCAAAGGATTTCCACGCCTTTTTCAGCGCCACTTTCGTCTTCTCTCTGTCTTTCAGGAATGATATCACAAGCAATATAATTGCCGAGCTATATAAGATTATCCCACTCATACAGGCCCTCCCCATGGATGTGAAATTTGCTTTTCCCGAGTATGGAAAATCCGGGCGTAAAACAATGCGTCCGGATTTTCCTTTTAAATTAGTATTTCATATTCTGCCTGTTATCATCACAGTCTGTTTTCATTCCTTGATATTATATCATTCTGAAGGTCCCGCCCCAGCTCCACGAAATATGCCGAATATCCTGCAATTCGGACCACCAGGTCCCGGTGTTTTTCAGGCTCTTCCTGAGCGGCTCGCAGGGTATCCGTGTCGACCACATTATACTGAACCTCAAGGCCGCCGTTTTCAAAGTATGTTTTTGTCATATCCCGGAGCTTGGCTATCCCTTCCTCATTGCTCAACACACTGGGATGCATCCTGAGATTGAGGGCAATCCCGCCAAGATAGCGGTGATGGTCAAAGGAGCAGGTGGATATGAAAACAGCAGTAGGCCCGTTTTTATCCCGGCCCTGGGCAGGGGACATAGCGTCGGCTATGGGCTCTCCCAGCTTTCTGCCGTCCGGTGTAGCCCAGGTAAGATATCCTTGGGCCACATGGTCCGCCGCTCCGTAAAGCCCCGATTTATAGACCTTTGACCTGACGCTGTAGCACTCCTGGCATATCTCATAGTACAGGTCGCAACACCATTTCAGTTCCTCGTCCGCATAGGGATCGGCGTTGCCGTAATGAGGAACCTCGTTTAGTATACGCTGGCGAAGAGTCTCATACCCCTCCCAGTTGGCCATAACGGCGTCATACAGCTCCCTTGTGGTTATCAGCTTTTTGTCAAAGCACATATATTTAATCGTCGTCAGACTGTCAGCTATGGTAGCCAGACCTGTGGCCGTGCCGCCATAGGAATTATACTTGGCTCCTCCCATTGCGCAGTCCTTTCCGCTCTCCATACACCCCTCAATTGAAATAGACAAAATGGCCTGGGTAGTATTTTGCTGGGACACGTACTCGGCGTAGTTGTTGGCCGATATAAAAAGCTTCATGATATACCGGGCCATTTTGCTGACGGCTTCCCTGACTTCCTCCATTGAATTCATCTCGTACAGGTATCCGGTTTTCAGGCTTGCCTGTTCGCCGTTGTAGGGGTTTATTCCGTTATTGATGGCCATATTCAATATGGAGCCCCACCACACGCTGGCATGGGGAGGATACATGCCGTTAGGCGCCGGGAAGTCACAGCCGCTGCCCACAATCTCCTGGCAGCCGATAATCCCGTAGTTGCGCGCATCCTCAAGCTCAAAATCCAGTTCCTTGATAAGGCTGGGAATAATAACCTCATCATTTTGGAACAGTGGCAGGCCGCCCACCAGCTTCGTGGTCTCCAAGGCGCACTCCCACAGTTCATCGGGAGTATTTTTATTGATTCTCAGGGATATGGTGGGATCATGGAGCTTGAGCCTTCCCACGGTTTCCAGCACCATATATGTGACCGGATTTGTGGCATCTTGCCCGGTCCTGGGACATACTCCCCCGATGGTTGTGTGCTGATATGTATTGCCTATTCCGGTGGTGTTTACAAGCTTTGCCGGGCCTCCGTCATAATAGCAGTTCGCCTTCAGGAAGAAAGCGTCCACTATCTCCTGGGCTTCATCCAAGGTAATAGTGCCTTCCTCCAATTCCTTCTTGAGGAAAGGCCATGTATACTGGTCAAACCTGCCCAGGGCGGGGGAGGGTATTCTTGTGTCTATTGTAATGAGCACCTGATAGAGCATCGTAGCCTGCACGGCTTCCCAGAAGGTCCGGGCAGGATTCTCCGAGATCCACATCAGGCCGTCTCCCATTTTTTCAAGCTCTGCCCGGCGGGCCTCTGTCCCGGCGGTCTGTGCCTTATCATAGCATGCCCGCGCATACCGCTTTCCAAGAAGGATTGCGGCGTCACAGGCGATAACCGCCGATTTGTAGAACAGATATTTGCCCACGTCCTCGCCCATCAGGTTCCCTCTGTGGGCATCTATCCAGTCCTGGGCCTGTTTTCTGATTGCCGCATATCCGGTATTTATGATTTTGTCGTACCCGGCAATAAGGTGCCCCGCCGACAGGATTGTCAGTCCCATGCCGCCGTCTACATAGCTACTGACATTGAGTCTTTTCAGCTCGTCAAAGCCAT
>JGI24712J26585_10001805_pt1 | contig 17980 bp, 16 predicted proteins | sample BioPla3DNA2_FD_26585 | JGI IMG/M metagenome (IMG submission 26585) | reverse complement strand
CTACACTGCCTGCAAGCAAAAACAGGACACTCTGTATCAGTCCAACAGTTAATCTCCAGATTGTCATCGCCCCGATAAATTGAGACCTTGACAGCGGTGTTAGACCAACTCTCAGGAGAATCAATTTTTCACGCTGCTGAACAAGAGGAAGAGAAGTTGCAAAGAGGCCAAGCCACAATATGGAAATAGCAAGGAAATTTGGAAGATAGAACTCTCCAAGTGAATCAGTTGTTTGTTTTATTTTTTCCTCTCGAATACTGAAGATTTTCTCAGAAGCAATTATCTCACGATTAAGCTCAGAAACAATCAAAGATAGAACCTGACGTGCAGGTCCAGTCGAGATGTTTCTGTTTGGATCATAGTATACCTTCAGCTCTGTGGGTTCATGATCTCTAAGTCCTCTCCCCATACCTTCCGGAAGAACCATCACTGCATCCACTCTGGATTTTTCCAGATCCTCTTTTGCCTTCTTTTCATCAAGGACTATGATCGACACGTTTGCACTATCAGCATGTTTCTTAAGCAAAGAAATCATGGATTCAGTAACCGCTTCCTCATCATGATTAACCAGGCAAAGACGAACATTCAAATTTTCTGTTCGGGAAAATATGACACCAAAGAAAATCCCTAATACTATAGGAAGCAGAAAAGAGATTAACAATACAGGAATATCCCTCAGATACAACTTGACCTGTGCTATATATAATGTCCAAAACGATCTCATGCCATTTTCCCTTTGGTCAGTTTTAGAAATACATCCTCAAGACTTCCCTTCCTGACTATTATTCCTTCAACTTTCCCGTTCGCAAAAGACACATCACACAATGCTGATAATGTAGCCCGCTCATCAGTGGAATTCATCACAACTTTTGACTCAACTGTCCAATAACTTTTTACACCTGGAAGAATGGCAATTTCCTCTCTGGTTACAGTCCCATGGACAGTTAATTCAATTGTCCGTTCACCAATATATTCAGAAATAAGCTGGGCGGGGACACCCTCCTGGATAATTTTTCCTCCTGCCATAATCGCGACTCTGCTGCACAAATGTTCAGCCTCTGCCATATCGTGGGTAGTAAGGAAAACAGTACGTCCTTTTCTGCGAAATTCAAGAATCACATCCCAAAGCATCCTTTTAACAGACGGATCCAGCCCTGTGGTAGGTTCATCAAGAAATACAAGCCTGGGATCATGCAATAAAGCAATCGCAAGGGAAAGTCGCTGAAATTGCCCGCCGGATAAATGCTGAACTCTGGTCTTTTCGATCTGCCAGAGATCCAGTCTCTCCATGAGTTCGAAAAAAGACGGAACACTCCGATATAAACCCGCAAACAGCCTGATCGTTTCTCCAACTGTAAGAAGCGGATAAAAACCTGTAAACTGGACCTGTACACCGAGAATTGACCTCAGCGATCGGGGTAGACCTGTTTTGTTTGGTTCCAGCCTATGTCCAAGAACTGTAACAGCTCCACTGTCAAATTGACGTATACCCTCAAGGCACTCAATTAAGGTTGTCTTTCCAGCTCCATTTGGTCCCAGCAACCCAAAGCACTCTCCTTGAGCAACCTTTAAATTTATTTCATTGAGCACAATTCTGGAATCGTAGGATTTTTTTAAACAGATCAACTCCAGTGCTGCAGATGAAGGATTAATCATTCCCAGAGAAGAGCTGTTCGACAGAGTCCCCCTGACAGAAACCGTCTCCGGATTTTTTTGTTTCCCGGAGAAATTCCTGAACCAGTCAATACATTCCTGTATTAAAAGATGGCTGTCCCCTGAAAAATAACTGTCAATATCCTTGTCAGTCTGCTGAGTCGGAAGTATTCTCTTTGCTTCAGCGGGCACAAGGTTTACAAACCGCAGCAGTTTTTCAAGAACTTCAATCCACTCCTCGCTTTTATCCCTGAGCACAGCAGTATCATTACCACCGCTGCAGCCCTCTATATTTCTTTTCCATTCATCTGAAATACTCTTCAATTCCTCGATACTGCGACCAGTCGTTAATTTCAGACCATTTAAGGCCAATGCCTGGAGTCGTCGAGGCATATCTTTGTGATTAAACTCCCGTTCAAGTATATCGATATAATCACGTAACTGGGAACTCAATCGAATTCCATCCTCTATTACTTTTTCTTTCTCAGCTTGCTCTTCCATACGATGTCAGACTCTTGATAAATGGACAAATCGACGCTTTTGGACGGGAATTATCTTTCCGTTATCTTTTTCTATCGAAGCTGTGATCAGCTCTACCAGATCACCATGAATTATGTCAGAAGTCTCACAATTCAACAGAATTTTACCAAAAAAAAATGAGTTTCCCGATTGCGTAATACCTCTTTTCGCTGATTCCTTGTGTACATTTAAGACTCCCTGGCTGCGATATTCATATTGGCACACAGGAACACCATCTATCTGACAAAATCCTATTGGCTTTACTAAAAATCTACCGTTTTTGAAATATGATCTTCCTTGTTCACATCCCTTAAGTCCAAGCTGAACATAAGTTCCCCCAAGAGCAACCAGTTCTTCTGTTCCATCTCTAAGCGTACCATCAATGGCCATATTTGCAATTCTTGTACTGAATTCCTCAAAAGTCAGCACATCCCAGTTCATCATCAACATTAAATTAATTGCCGGGGTTGCAGGACACGAGGAAAACCAGTTTCCAATTTCTATATCTTCACCCGCACACTCATCGGTGCCACTATCTGATTCTGTAAATGGTTTTTCACCCTTAGGCACACTTATTGTCTTAAAATACTTGAATTCCATTCCATGCGCGAATGTCCATTTGATTGATCCATTGTGTCCAGTCTGATCTTCCGATGTAAAATTCACATCTTTCCACTGATACCGTGTCCCGATTGACCATGAAGATATATTCTTTTCAAGATGTCGTTCCAGTAATGCATTGATACTCTGACGCTTAGTTGTATACCCCCATGGTGAGAGGTATTCATTTTCCATAACCATTTTCATAATGCATGATGAACCAGGTTGGAGGTTCTGTTTAAGTCTGAAATATTTTTCCAGCAATTGGTTAACAGATCTCCGCCCGAGGCCGAAAAAAGTTACAGGCCACTTACTTTCAACCAAAATCGACCACCTTTACCTGTAATGTCAAACTGTATGCTTCTGGAGTAATTTGAGGCTGTTTTGCCTTTTGGGCATACTTTTTAACAACCCTGGCAATTCCTGCAAACTCGAAACAACTATGTCAGCAATCCGATCCGCTTCATGTCTACTTATTGTAAGTGGTGGTGCAATATGAAGATGATCACTTTTCAGGCGCAAAAAGAGCCCCCGTGAACGCATTAAAGAAGTNAAAATATCAACAAAAGGTGAATCATGACTGAATTGGCGTTTTGTCACTCTATCCTGTACAAGCTCCAGACAAACCAATAATCCTTTTCCACGGATATCACCTGTGAACGGATGATCAGCAAGGTCATGCTTCAAACGAGACAACAGATAATCCCCAACCTCTGCTGCATTATCCGCCAAACCTTCTTCTACGATACAATTGATATTAGCCAGAGCGGCTGCACAGGAAACGGGGTGACTTGCGAACGTGTACCCGGGAACAAGAAATGCCGCTGGTGGTACACTCGAAGCAATCTTCTCGTTCATCACAACTGCACCCAGAGGAGAATATCCAGAGGTAAGAGCTTTTGCAAAAAGCATAATATCCGGGGCGGTATTAAAATGCTCCATTCCAAAGAGCTTCCCGGTGCGGCCAAACCCTGTTACAATTTCATCTGCAATCAACAAGATTCCATGTCTATCACAGATCTGCCGGATTCTTTTCCAATACCCTTCCGGAGGAATGGCAACGCCGCTGGCAGTAGAAATCGGTTCAGCAATAAACGCTGCAACACTTTCACTTCCCTCTTGTTCAATTACTCTTTCAAGATCTTCAGCACATTCACAACTGCATGATTCGGGACAGAGTCCAAATTCACAGCGGTAACAGTATGGATGGGCAGTACGAATTATTCCAGAAGGGCGCGGGCCAAAAGCATCGGTAAAGAGATCATAATCTGAAACTGAAAACGCCAGAAGAGTAGCACCATGGTATGAACCACGACGTCCAATCAGCTTATACTTTCTGGGGTTACCGGTTAATTTGTGGTATAAACGGGCAAAACGCAATGCAATTTCTACAGATTCCGATCCTCCACAGGTAAAATATACCCGTTGCATTGGAAAAGGAATTATTGATATGAGTTTTTCTGCTGCTTTAATTGCAACAGTGTTGGAGTATCCTTCCTCTGAAAGAGCATACGCCATTGTATTAATCTGCTTCTCTATGGCTTTGATGATCCTTGAATTTCCATGCCCTGCATTAACCACCCATACNCCCGACATTCCATCGATATATGCCTTCCCGTCTGTATCGTAAACCATATTCCCTTCTGTACGCTCAAAGATCAAAGGGCCATGGTCCTGAACTGTCTTTTCAAGACTTGATCCGAATTGCCATATAAATTTCCGGGCATTCTCCTGAAATTCTTCAGTCTTCTGATGCCCTGTGGTTTTATACTTACCTACCATCTCTTTCCTCTTTACATTAACTGTTCTTCAAGTGGCCTTAGCCTGGATAACTTTGAAAAATATACCTGTTGTTTTTCTCTAATCTCACTGATCGCTGATTCATCAAACAGATACTTTTCAATAGCTTTCTTACATTTTGATGGTTCCATAACCGGTACTGTTAGAAAGGTCTCCTGATAAGGATTATCTGCAAACACATATGAAAGAAATTTGGACCATCCCCAGGGAAACATCCTGAACGCAAACACACTGGAGACATGCTTTGTGACATCCTGGTACCAAGACGGCATTTTTGGAAGAATTGACGAGATTCTCTGAAAATCAAGTACTTTGAAGTTATTCAATAGTATAGACGGAGTGCCCAGAAAAACCGCATTGGATAAAGTGATAGAAATTGCATTAGTACCCATGAAGAGGTCTGCATGTGCAAGACACTCCCGGTAGAGGTCCGATTTTAAAGCCGGAAAATAACGATAATCAATTGTAGATGCAATCGGAAAGGTCCACTGGCGCGGCCCGACATGAATCAGTGTAACCGGCTCACCCACAAGTGAGATATTCCCATGTATAATCTTCGGCATCTGTTCAATCATTGCTTTTGTTGACACAGAGTTAGAAACATCCACGTATTCCCAACTTGAATTGACTGTAAAAATGACTTTCCGGTCCAGATTTATTGAGAGCGCTTCAGCCCACATTGACCGGCTCATTTTCGGCGTATTATCATTCTTACCGAAAAGCCTGCAGGTTATTATTCTGGAATCCTGTGAAGCATCAACTTTGTTAAGAGGACATGGGCGAATCAGAAAATCACAGCTTTTTATCAGTTCCGGTCTTATTTTGACTGGAGGCGCATGAGTGAAATCCCATTCAAAATTAGTCGATTCCCACTCATATTGATCAAAACTGCCAAGAGGCAATCCAAGCCGCTTTAAATACTCGAAATCTATGCCACACCAGACAGATGCATATTCCATTGTGTATACATCTGCACACAGAATTCTGCCTGGATTAAAATCCGTAAGGATCTTTTCAAACAGTGTTCGATTCTCCCATGTGGTTGTCTTGTCCAGACTCATACATGGTATTCCAGCCGACCTTATATAGTTGGCTCCATTAGGATGACTGATAAAAAGCAGTTCAAAGCCATTTGACGGTAGATGACGCACCGTTTCCAGGGCTATGGTTAACTCTCCATTGGAAAGATGTCCCAATCCAAGTACAAGAATACGATTATTACTCATCTATCATGCCTCAATAGCTTCATCCGGTTCCGGAAGTTCAACCAGTTTTTTCTTGAAGTGTTCTATTCTTTTATTGAATTCTTCACGATAAGTTGATTCCAGCATGGACAGAATTGTACCAGTTATTTTTTCATTATCATAAATCTCAATATGAGGAAGTATGCTGTAAAACGGATTATTGGTAACTATAGGATCTAGAAACAGAAACCACCCTACAGGAAACATCCGAAATGGATACACTTTCTCCAATGCAGCCACTTGTGCAGGCTCAGGAGCTTTTCTACCTCCCGCCCATCCTTTTCTGTCTTTGAACTTGAAATAGGAGTTTTGCAGCAGCAAAACCGGTATTCCTTTTAGAGCCACCTCAACCATCGATGTGGAGATAAAGTTATTACTTACAAGCAGATCTGCTGCTGAAATGAAAGTTTTAAATTCTTCTTCAGGCATGCTTTCTATATGACTAAAATTCTTACTACAGTTTGTGGGAAAGAATCTGCGAGGCCCAACGCAGATTATTTGTATATCCTGAGGTAAATTTGTCATAGAACTATAAATTGAATCATAACAGGATGAGATGAATTCAATTGTTTCTGGATAAAGACGGTGATTCTGCTGCCAGGTTGCGTTTGTAATGAATACAATTTTCTGATTTTCATTTATCCCAAGTTTGTTTTTAGCATCTGTCTGTTCCTTTTTTCCTACCGGTTTCTGCATCTCAAACAATGAGTAACGAACTGAGCCTGTCTGTTTATTGGTAAATGGTGAAAGAATCGGACAAGGCTGCAGGAAAAGTGATAAATAACTGAAATCAAAGCTTTTAATTTTTCTGTCAATAAACCCAAAAGTATCGACTTTCCCGGCAGTTTTCTTTAAATCGTATAAATCAAATCCTCCACAAGGACACTTGAACAGCTCAAGGTCTTCAAATGTCAACCCATAATGGGTATCGCAGAAAGCATAATTTAACAAATCACTGAGAATAACAAGATCCGGACCGAACGCGCTTTGGACTTCTGAAAAGGTGAGCCTGTTAAGTCGTTTTCCGTGGGGAATCAGAATGCGGTATTCAAAACCACTTCGTTTAATACGGCTCTCGTGTGATGGGGGAACGATAAAAAGGCATTCTGCCCTTTTTAATCGTTTTGCAAACTGAATTGCAATGGTCAATTCTCCCCATGCCCAGTAGCTTGTGTTAATGAATACTATTTTTCTCATTACAATAAACCGTTAAATCAGCAAATTACCTGACTTTTACCGGCGGGAAATGCTTTACGCAATCTTTGTTCAACTATACACAGTAGATCATCACAACCTTTTGCGTGCAAAACCTGCTTAAGAAGAGCCAGAGGAATACTGAGCACTCTTGATAGAACCCCTATTTTTCCTTCTGGTATTTCGCCGGCACCACGAAGCAGAATCTCCCTCCCTTCAGCCTCTTTCCCCTGGCTGAAATAGACAAGGCATAATACCGCAAACGGGATAAAGAAATAGGGCTGCGGGTCAAGTTTTTCCTGAATACTTATCATATGCAACTGGTCCCGGACAGCATCCTCAAGACGATATTCCGGAGGCAGAAGATAGCTGGCAAGCATACTGTTATCAGCTATTTCCAGAAGAATCGCTACTTGAGAGCGGATATAAAGAGCAGGCCAATGATCTGCATCCAGATTAACTGCCCTGGTGCAGGAATTGATGGCACCACACAGAAACCTGTGCTTCGCCTGACTCTGCTCTACAATGTTCATGAATTCAAAACAACACAGACCATACTCATACCAATACTCAGCGTTTTCAGTGTCATTTTCCGCACGCTGAAGCAAATTTGCGGCAAATTTCTCCGGGAATGATTGCCTCGCAGCAAACCTGATTGTCTTCCATATCGTGTCATCTTTACTATCTGGCAATCGCATTGACATCCTCCACTCTGGGCATATTTATTCCATAATTATAACCGATCTCACTCCACCCAATTTTTGCAGCATATTCCTTATAGACTCCGCCACAAATCGATTTACGTTCACATTTCATGCATGGAGTACCATGAACCCGATGCATCCGATCCATCATCTCGGAATAATCATCATAAACAAACGACCTAAACAACATTTTGAATTGTTCGTTCTCCCATTCGATCACATAGTTTTCTGCTCCTCTTATACAGCAATACGGGAAACCCTCTAAGGTAATTTGTACCTTTGCTTTATCAACCATTACTGCAGTAGCAACAACTTCAGATTCTACATCGCGATATCTGGGTGTTACCTGATCAAAATTACGATAAGCTGTACCGGCTGTATGTAGAGCTGAAATGTTAATATGATCAACTCCTTCATTTATCAATAAAGATGCAATCTCCTGAATCTGACCCTGATTCATCTTTGATACAACAGTGTTGGTCCGTACTGATGCACCCAGTGTTTTTACATTGCGGATACCCTGCATCGCCTGTTCAAAACTCCCACTGACCCTTGTTATAGAATCATGAGTTGCACTGTCTTTGCCATGCATCGACACTACTACAAGGCATACTCCCCGTTCAATTACCTTTCTGGCAAAATCGATATCTGATAACTTGCGGGCATTTGTCTGAAGAATGATCTCAGAATATCCACATTCCTGTATTTTCTCCAGCAAATCAAGAACATCCCGCCTTGTTGTTGTCTCCCCACCATGTAAATTCACAGCCACATACCCTGAATCACGGTTTTCCTCCAGAAAGGCATCTATTTTTTCGCGGCTTACCTGTTGTTTAGTCTGGCAAGGAGAATCGACAATACAAAATATGCATCTGTTATTACATAAATCAGTAGTATGAATACTCAACATTTTTTTTGCATTCTGCATAATTAAATTAGTCCTTTATGTAAGTAAGGTATAAGTCATATTAATACTTTCAGCTATTGAGCGGGATTTGGGGAAAACTGTCATTGCCTTTTGCTGGACCTGAAGCGCAAATTCCTCCAGGCATAATCTCTTTAAAATTATAATTACATCGAGAAACACCTGGCTTAACAGTCGAGTATGATAAGTCGGTTTGCATTCGACCTTGTCACATGCTCTTTTGAACATTTTATATGCACCATCAATATTCCCGCTGCCAAGCAGTTCTCTTACCTGCCCCATATAAGGACACATGAAATATGGTTCTGAATATACTGACCTTCCCTGCATCTCTATCAACACTTCTCTATCTTCATATGGCTTTACAATTGAAGCGCCTATTGAATGAACACCCGATGACATTTCGGCAAGCCCATCTGGAATTCCCAATGAAATTTCACTTCTAAGATACCTTGGCAACCACCAGGTACTATGAATTTTCAAACACTCGCTCATAATCATGTAACCGCTGACCTGAGCTTTGGCTCTTTCTATTGCCTCTGTCTTAGGACCGATAAGCAGATATATTGCAATTGCCAGAGAAATGGCTGATTTCTCATCTGAAGGGTTACTTTCATGCTTTTTTTGAAGAGCATTCAAAATACGAGACCTTGAATTACTCTTCATACCCATGGACAAGGCCAGTAAAATCTCAAATTCATCTTTTGAAAACGGAATTATGTCTTCCACATTGGTGTTGATATTTGACATTAGATTCCTATTCCTTTCCACCCGATTTTCTTTACATAGTCTTTATAAACACCACAACATTTTTCAGTGCAGGGACAATTTGTACAAGGCCCGCTTTTTATACGAGTTGTTACAGTTAGAAATTCATTGAAGTTACTCATTCTCATTTCTCTATACAATACATTCAACCTCTGCTTAGACCAGTCTACATAGTAACGGGAATATGCTGGAACCGCACATAATGGAAATCCCTCAAGAGTCACTTTCCTGTCATGTGTAATAGCATATTCAATTGCTTGCTCAATGTATGGACGGCATTCATCGTAACCTATTAGCAGATTGTCTAATTCTCGGAAAGCGCTTCCACCTGGCTGCATAGCAGAAATATTGATGTGATCGACACCTTCATCTATTCCTTTTTTACATATATCAGTCAAATGCCTATAATTACCTGAACAGGCTACCGTAGTTGTTCGTAAATAGTTATCATTTTTTTTAATCGATCGTATACCATTTATTATTCTGTCAAAACTATCTGGTATCCTGGTTAAAGTATCCATAAGTTTTGATTCATGAGCATGAAAACCCACAGTATAAATGTCTATTCCGATTTCATGAACACGTCTGGAAAATTCTTTCAAACCCAGCATCAAAGCATTTGTCTGGAGAATGATGGTTTTATAACCCGATTTTCTGATATAGGAAAGCAAGTTTATGAAATCAGGTCTGATTGTCGGTTCCCCGCCATGAATATTTACTGCAGTCCATTCAGATGGATCGTGTTCATCCAGAAAACTGATAAGCTGTTTTGACTGTACTGTATCAGTCAGACTGGAGTGTGAATCTTCACCACAAAATATGCATTTACTATTGCATCTATCGGTAAGATGAAGGCTTAATGTCTTTGGCGGATATAGAACACCATCAGAAGTGTGTATATCACCTATAATCGAATCATATTTGACCTTCATTGTATACCCACATTTATTGTTTTCTAAAATTCAGGAACATCAGAAAGAATTACAGAGATGCAGGAGATTCAGGGAGCAATGACACGAGGTATAAAAGGGAAGAATTGCTCCCTTTTATTATTATTTTACTCCTGAAAATCATCGATAGAATACATCTCAGCATTCGGATCTTCTCCTTCATCCGGAGTGTAGACCGCAGCATCTGCCGAAAAGAATTCTTCAAGATTATCAAGAGTAAGCTTCTCGATATCCTCAGGAGACAGATTCTTCACCATGATAATCTGAGCATCATTCAGTTCGTACTCCTTTATGGCTTCATCCGGGTTTTCCATCAGGAGCTTTTTAAATTCTGGTTCACATGCCACACGTTTGAAAAGCTCTACTATCGGGGAATCATTTTCCACATTCATCTTAGAATCCATATCAGACATTTGTACCTCCGGAAAATTCTATTGGTGAATTGATAACAATCTGCCTTCGATTATGCCTAAATCCATGCATAATCATCAGCCAGATACAATAACCGTTTGTTTTTGTTTTCGTTTCAGTGCCAGATGAAGATTACACAGACGAATCTCATCAGTAATACTCAATGACTTATACAAATCCATTACCTTCGAAAAATGCCTGTCGGTATCAATCTCTACCTGCTCCACAGATCTTCCGTTTACCTCTTTGAAGGAATAGATCCTGAAATTACCGACTGAGACTTTTTCACACCGTTCATTCCTTACCTGTAACAAATGATCCTTATTCTTTTTCAGAATGTCTTCATATTCAAACCTGTTTTTAATCAACTCTATCCCGAATTTATCAGGTTTCATCCCAATCAGTGATGAGGGGACAACAAAATAGCGATTTACAGCAAATGTATTGATATATTCACGGTTTTTCAGAATAAAATCACAAGTTGCCTGAAAATCCTCATCAAATTCATGTGGCAAACCGATTATAACTTCAAGATCAACCCAGATTCCCTGCTTTGAACAAAGTCTGATTATTTTTTCAGCATGATTAAGATCGAGTCGTTTATCTATCATTCGCAGTAGTTTTTCACTCCCGGTCTCAAACCCGAAGATTAGTTTTCTACAACCTGATTCATACATCATTCGAATAAGATTTTCATCAAGGTTGTTAAACCTCGCACAATCACTCCAGTACAACTCTAACTTTCTTTTTGTAACCTTGGAATGAAATTTTTTTACAAAACCTGGCGAACTATTGAATGTATTATTGAAAAAGTAAAAATAAGGAGACTTGTATTTTTCCATCATTATTGCTAAATCATCAACAACATTTTCCGGATCTTTTGTAATTACTTCATGTCTTGAAGGATTACTTTGCACACAGAAAGCACATTTAAAAGGACAGTTGTAGTTAAAAATATAGGGGATAAAAGTGACCTCTTTCCTTTTTTCAACTGGTAAACAGAATCTGTTCATTGCAGATGCACGTAAAGTATGGGGAAAGGGCCATTTAAAAAACTGAATATGGTTAAGATTATTCCTGCTGTTGTCACTGATAGAATTATCTATGCATGTTGAATAGTAAGATAATGGTAAACCAGAAAAATCAGGCCTTGTGAGAGATGGTTCATCGGGTGTATTACAGACAACTATATCACCTTTATAATAAACAACTCCAGGTAGAGCTTCCGGTTGAATTACCTTCCCGGATTTAAACAGCGAATCTGCCATTCGGACAAGGACTTTTTCTCCCGGTCCAAAAATGATGTAGGGGAAAATCTTACATACTACACTCCAGAGCTCATGAAACGATTCTCTGAAATTATAAAGATACTCAACATTTTCTCCACCAAAAACAATTGTGGTATCATACTTTTCCTTTAAATACTTCCCAATCAAAAACCCTGTGTGTATTTCAAAAAAGGAATAATTCGAACCAAGTGATATACCAACCAGTTTTCCATTTGAAAAATCAATGTCTCTCAGCAAATTTCTTATGAGAAAAGCATATTGATCTTTCATTGAGTATTGGATACTATTGAGAAAAAGGTCCTTATCATACAGGATTGTGAATTTTTCCTTGCTCAGTTCTTTTATCTGCCTGGCAAGAGAAACATTCAAGTCATGAGTTATAACAACGAATCCATTTTCACAGAGATACCCCTGCAGTACACCCAATGAAAGCGGTGGTATATTAGTCCGCATATAGAATGGCCGCTCGCCAGGACTTCCCAGTAAAATTATCTTATCCATTTATATTTGCCACAGATGATATTTGGTTTCCCTGATTTATTCAGAAAAAGGGCAGCTCTTATTTGTATATGAAGTATCCAGGAAATAAGAATATTTGACTCAATTACGAACTATTTACTTGTCTCTCTGGCAACGATACCTGATATTTGCCAAAGTAGTACAATCTTCCTGGATTCTATTCAATTGGTCTGATATCAGAAGCTCCTCAGCCAGCTTCAAATCTGCCAGTTCATTGACATTTATATAATGAGAACAAAGACAGGAATAGTAGACCTTCTCCCCAGCATCAATTGCAGCTTGAATCAGGTCAGGAAGTTCCTTCTCACCCCGGACCGGATTTACCAGGACACTTTCTATGTAATCAAAAATCGCATTCTTGAACAATACATGACCTGTACCAATCAGATTATTTAGTGGCCGTGATGGTTTTTCAATCAGGCGAAAAACTCTCCGCGATTCATCATGAAGCAGAGTATATGTTTTTTTAATCCGTGATATATCCGACACAGATGCAACACCAATTGTGCAGATATTCTGTTTTTTTATTGCTTCGGAAATAAATTTCTCATAATCTGAACCGATAACGATCTCATCACCTAACAGGAGAAAAAAATCACTCTCCTTTACCATCGACTTAGCACACAGAATCGCGTCAACCAGTCCTTTTTGTTCACGCTGAATTATGTATGATATTTTTGTACCATAATAGGAGATACCAAAATGATTGATTATGTCCTCAGCACGATATCCAACAACAATCAATATCTCATCAATCAGTGGAACCTGACAGCATCTATTAATTACATGCTCAAGAATGGGTTTGCCATTTAACAAAAGCATACACTTGTTAACTTCATCGGTTAATGGTCGAATCCTCTGGCCCTTTCCTGCAGCTAAAATAAGCGCCTTCATAATTCCTCATCACACCTGGTTTATGATATCTTCATCCACTTAATGTTCACCTTGAATTCAGCCAGTAACTTTATTTGAAGAATAACAATGATCAGAACAGGTTTTTCCTGCAAATTGATTCGAGCTGGTATTTACTTACAGTGACACTTGCCGCTCCCATCCCTTCAACAACTAATACAATTGATACACCACTCTGATTCCGGATTACTCTGCCAACCAGCCCTTTTAAAGGTCCTGATATTACTTTTACAAGATCACCAATACAGTAATTGCCTGCACTTACAGGCACTATTTCAATACCACTATTGTTTACAACGTCTATCCGGTTTAATTGTCTTTTGAATTTGGTTTGTCCCTGAACAGGAAGAATCGTAGAAATTCTGTTAAAAGACAGCAGAGGGTAAGGGTTTTCTGAGATGAAAGGAACATAAGAAGGGAACAGAACCAAAACAGATTTTCTTTTTTTGCCGTCCGATCTTCTCGTTACTTTTATATAACAGGGAATGTAATACCCGACCCCGCGCTCCAGAAGGTCACGGGCAAACGCTTTTTCCTGCCGAGGTTTCACTTTTGCAATCCACCATGTACCTTCAGATTCAATAATCGGGCGATCCAGATTACATATGGGTGGATTATCTTTGTAAGAAATGATGCCCATTTTCTTTGATGCCTGAAACCATTATGATTTTACAGGTACAAATGGATCAGGTATACCTTTTCAAAATGCTGTTTTAAAAGTCAGGAATCCATAAAAAGAACGGAAGCCTTTGTTCTTCATAAAGGTTTACTAACTACTTGAAAAATCTGCTCAAAAGCTGTAGAATCTTATTACCCGTCATACATCGGACACACACCTGTAAACCTTGATACTCGTACGTTCATGTCTTTCATGAACCGTATGCAGCAGGGGGAGGGGTCAAACAAGTCGCGTTGTATGCCCCTCAACCTGTATTTTTCCCTTTTTAATTTCAAATTTAGATACACTTTGACCCCGTGGGTGTCACCCACGCTTTTGTGACGTTAACAGATTCAGTACTTCTGCATATTTGCAGAACAATACAGAATGATAGGACATACTACCTATCAATGGTTCCGGATTTTCACTGGAAAATGGAACCACCTGCTTTACTGTTTTCTAACCCTTATTCGGTTTAGAATCTTTTTGGAAAGGTGAGCATAAAAGGAGTGACTTTACTCATTCAAGCCCTCATTCCGTGATGCACCCTCTATAAACCCTCAAATCTTTCTCGCGTTGTATAGAATCTATAGAGGTTTTGTCAATATACTATTGGTAATTTGACAGGTCAATATTTATTAATACAAAAAATCATAATTCGTCTACTCAATCCTCCAAAAAACACCACAGCTTCAACTTGAATCCCCAATGACAAAAGTGACTGTACCCAGTAAATATAATGAAGATAGATATATTAACAAACGTGCACGCGAGATAGGCTTCTTCATTTAGATGAATACCACCCTGTAAGTTTAGGCACTCAATTTGCCTAATACACAGGGTAAAAGGATACCTGCTTTGTCTGATCAACTGGTGGAGATAATTGGCTCATTAATTGAGATGCTCGGCATTCTGATTATCGGGGCAGATGCCCTGTATATTGTCATTATCTCCCTCGTTCATCTATTCAGTGGAAAAGACAGGAGAAGCATCTATCGGGTGGCCAGAATTGACCTGAGCAGAGCGATTCTACTCGGTCTGGAATTCCTTGTTGCCGGAGACATTATCAGAACTGTCGCAGTGGTGCCCACTTTCTCCAGTGTCGGCTTGCTTGCCGCNGTCGTTCTTATCAGAACCTTTCTGAGTTTCTCTCTTGAGATAGAGATAAGCGGAAAACTGCCCTGGAAAAGAGGTTCAGAACATTTGAGTTGATCGGGATCGCAACGTAGCATCAGAATATTTGTCAATAAGAACAATTAATCTCTTTCTCTAATTATATCAGTGCAATCATTCTAGTCAGCATTATTAGTAATCAAGTCTTTTCCTCTATTAAATCAGTGCAATCATCTTATCAGGTTAATCAGTGGTCAGGTTCATCTCTTTAATCGGCATCGTCGGCCTCTTTGGCGACACCACCTACTCCGGCGGCGCAGCCATAAACGGCATGTTTTTAGCTTCACTCGGGGCAAGCGCCGCTGCAATAAGCATCACCGGAGGAGCCAGCGAATTTTTAAACTACCTGACACGCGGTCTCTCCGGCTTTATCGCAGACAGGATCAAAAATCACTGGTCAATAGTTTTCACCGGCTATATCTTCAATCTACTTGCGGTGCCCGCAATAGCACTCACCGGCCACTGGCAGGCTGCTGCACTCCTCATTCTTATTCAGGGCCTCGGACGCGGTGCCAGGAAACCGGTTATCCAGTCGATGCTGTCGTTTACAACAGGGGTTTATGGCCGGGGATGGGTCTACGGGTTGCATACTGCACTGGATTACACTGGAAGAGCTCTTGGTCCGCTCGTTATCGCCATCATACTTCTTTTTACAGATAAGTTCCGCACCGGATACGGGCTGCTTCTTATTCCCGCACTTCTGGCATTTGTTTTCCTGACACTTGCCCGTGTCAATTACCCCTTCCCTTCCAGGCTCGAACTGAAACCATCGGCGACAAAAAAAGGTTTTACAAAAGCATACTGGTATTACTACGCGGCAGGAATATTCTTTGCCGCCGGCCTGACAAATTTCGAGCTGATCTCATTTCATCTTTCAGAAAGCGGCATCGCACGTCAGACCGTACCGTTTTTCCTGGTCCTGTCAACGGCTTCCGGAGGAATAGTCAGCCTTTTTCTTGGGAGGCTCTATGATAAAAGAGGACACTCTGTGGTCCTTGTGGCTGTTTTCCTTAGCGCGATGTTCTCACCGTTTATCTTTTTGTTTCCCGCAAACTTCGCCATTGCAGGAATTCTTCTATGGGGAGTGGGCCAGGTCACCCAGGACATGCTTCTTAGCTCAGTTGTTGCCTCGGAACTCCCCAGAGATCACCGAAGCCTGGCGTTTGGTCTCTACTATACTGGGTATGGATTCGGATGGCTGCTCGGTTCGATTGCCACAGGGCTCTTGTATGAACAGTCCCGTTTTAGCCTTGTGGCATTTGCCGCGGGTATGCAGGTTCTTTCTCTGCCATTTTTCGTTTTGGGGCACAGGGTGAGGGGGTGATTAGATAAGGAGTTGGCTGGTTGTTTTGATGGGGATTGGGGGGTGGGAGCGTTCTGTCAGTAGTAATGAAGCATTCGACTCTCTCGCTGTGTCACCTTGGGGTGAAAGATTGACTTAAGCGGTTAAGTTCAGGATTCACCCCGGAGATGAATTTAGAACACTGAGGTTTTTCTCCCAGGATAGCCCTCCGCCGAACAATAAGAAAAAGGTATGAAAATTCAACCATTATAATAGAAAACAAAGAAAATGATTCGGTATAAATGTGTGGATGTATGTAAAACAAAAACCAGCTCCTTCCTTTTCTATATATATAAAGAGTGTCAGTCGATTTGATAAGCTTTGGAGGTGAAATCTTTTGTGTCGGTAGTAAGGAAGCCTTTAATTCGCTCACAATGTCATCTCCGGGGTGAAAGACAATCTTAAGCGATTAAGTATAAGATTCACCCCAGAGATGAATTAAAGACTCTGAATTTTTCTCCAGAGCGACCCTCTNNGAACACTAAGAAAAAAGAATGAGAATCTAATCATAATAGTTGAATTTAAAGAAAAATGATACTGTTTTATTTGGGAACAGGTGAACAAAATAACCTGCTCCATCTTCTTCATATATGAATAAAGGGCCAGCTTGTCATTTCAATGAGCCTTGGAGGTGAAATTTTTCCTTTCGGTGAGGAAACCTTCAACTCTCTCACTATTTCATCTCCGGGGTGAAAAATTGTCTTAAGCAGTTAAGTGTATGATTCACCCCAGGTGAATTAACGACTCAACCCATCCAAATGTAGCCTCAGAAAGTCAAAAATTCACCCCTGAGGTGAATTAGGGAGCTTACCGCTCCCTCCCCTGATGTAATCTCTGTTTCCTGATAACACCATCAAAGTAAAAAAAATATGAATAATACCAGAACAGGGTTATGTCTGTTTCTCGTCTTCGCAAAGCCAACAGTACGACAACACGACAAAACAACTGCACTCCAATGTATGTAAACCCTGATAAATCAAGGTAAATAGAAAACAATAAAATTTCATTTTCTTGCAAGCCCGGTTTACCGGGCTTATCTTGGCTAGAGGCGGCATTAATGCCGCCTCTGTAGTTTTTTACGATTACAAGCACAAGAAACGAAATGAAAATCCGGTATACAATAATCGTTTCTTCTTCCACCAGTAAAAATTAAGAAGCCAGCCAATGTTACCAGACTTGTAACAGTTTCCCGATGGGCACAACACTATGTCAACACAGAGGGGGTGGTGGAAGATCCACCTACGCTAAGAAGCTACGGCGGGATATTCCTGCGTCTTCTGCGGGCTGAAGGCAGGGGGAGACCTCCCACTTCATTATTT